>Ga0102851_10001053_pt1 | contig 15159 bp, 11 predicted proteins | sample Mud3Dept3metaG_FD_79558 | JGI IMG/M metagenome (GOLD analysis project Ga0102851, IMG submission 79558) | Freshwater wetland microbial communities from Ohio, USA, analyzing the effect of biotic and abiotic controls - Mud 3 Core 4 Depth 3... | ecosystem: Environmental > Aquatic > Freshwater >... | reverse complement strand
TGCATCTCTGGGTTTAAATCCTGATGGACCTGTTGATCGCCGGATTGGCCTTCTGCGAATTGATAAAAAAGATGGAACACCTCTGGTTTTGATCACCAATTATCCTATGCATGGGACAGTAATGAGTGGGGAAAACACGCTGATCAGTGGAGATGCACCAGGTATTGTTACGGAATATGTTGAACAGCAGATCGGAACGCCGGTCCTCTTTATCAATGGAGCTGCCGGTAATCTTGCACCAATATACAGCGTTTATCCAAATCACAGATCAGGACATCTGGGGCAATTTCGTGTTCTGTTGGGAGACAGGATTGTGGATGCTAATAAGAAGATTATATCAACAACAGATAACGTTAAGCTGTCAGCCGGTTCACTTACAGTCGAGACTCTCAGGAGACCTGATCTTGACTGGTCGCCTGATCTTGGCAATTACACCCGAACAACCAGTAACGGCATTAATATGGTACTGCTTCCTATACGTTTTTTAAAGATAAATGATGATATTGCCATATGGAGTGCTCCGGTTGAATTATTTTGTGAAATATCCAATAATATAAGAGCCCGTTCACCATTCCCTTTCACTTTTTATTTTGGTTACACAAACGGTTCTCTCGGATATCTGGTGGCTGCCGATGAATACAAGCATCAGGGATACGAACCAGGTGTATCACCATTTACACCTGATGCGGAAAAAGACCTTACGGAGGCAGTTCTAGGGTATCTTCAGGGTGAATTGCAGAGACCTGCGCACGAATAAATATTACTCTCCTTAATAATCTTTAACAATCAGAAGTTCGGGCTCAGCAGGTACCTTGAGTAGAACTTGACGATATAATCAACAGCCTCATCGGAAGTATCGACTATTGTAAAGAGATTCAGATCCTCGGAGGAAATGTTGTGCTCCTCGGCAAGCATCTCTTCCCTGATCCATATCATCAATCCCTCCCAGTATTTTTTCCCTACAAGAATAATAGGGAATCTTCCGATCTTCCTGGTCTGGATAAGAGTAATAGCCTCGAACAATTCATCAAAAGTGCCGAAACCACCGGGCAGGACAATAAATCCCTGGGCATATTTCATGAACATCACCTTTCTCACAAAAAAATGGTCGAAGGTGATCAGCTTATCGGCATCAATATAGGAATTGGGTCTCTGCTCAAAAGGGAGGTCGATATTAATGCCGACTGACTTGCCATTTCCCCGTTTTGCTCCCTTATTGGCTGCTTCCATGATACCGGGACCGCCTCCCGTAATAACTCCGTAACCGTTCTGTGTGAGCTTAAAAGCAATATCCTCCGCAAGCTTGTAGTATTTATCGTTGTGATGGGTCCGTGCAGATCCGAAGATCGATACGCATGGTCCGATACGGGCAAGCTTCTCAAAACCCTCAACAAGTTCAGATATTATTTTGAAAACTCTCCAGGAATCAGTTGTATGGATCTCATGCCATGTCTTCTCTGCAAATGCATCCTTAATCAGGTCAGCAGGTTTATCATTCTTGCCCATTGGATTTGTTTTTTAAGGAATTCAAATATAAATAAATTATAATGCCTTCAGTTCTGGTTTTAGAAATTTTCCGGTATAGCTGTCACCGTATTCCGCCAATTTCTCAGGAGTTCCTGCGAAAACAACATTGCCTCCTTCTTTTCCTCCCTCCTTCCCAAGATCAATAATATAGTCTGCCATCTTGATCACATCCATGTTATGTTCAATAATGATCACAGTATTTCCCCTGTCAACAAGCCTGTTCAGTACGTCAAGCAGCACCCTGACGTCCTCAAAATGGAGACCCGTTGTAGGTTCATCGAGAATATACAACGTTTTTCCTGTATCCCTCCTGGAAAGCTCTGTGGCCAGCTTGACACGCTGGGCCTCGCCACCCGAAAGAGTCGTCGACTGCTGTCCGAGCTTGATATAACCGAGGCCGACATCCTGAAGAGTCTTGATCTTGTGGTAGATTGAAGGAACATTTGCAAAGAATTCCACGGCAATATTCACGGTCATATCAAGGACATCACTGATGGACTGGCCTTTATATTTGACTTCCAGGGTCTCGCGATTATATCGTCTGCCATTGCATTCCGTGCAGTGAACATACACATCGGGAAGAAAATTCATTTCAATTGTTTTCACACCTGCCCCTTCACAGCCTTCACATCTTCCTCCCTTTACGTTAAAAGAAAACCTGCCGGCCTTGAATCCCCTGATCTTTGCTTCGGTTGTCTGTTCAAACAGCTTCCTTATGTCAGTAAAAACACCTGTATAGGTTGCGGGATTTGACCTTGGCGTCTTTCCGATCGGTGACTGGCTCACCTCAATCACTTTGTCGAGGTTTTCCAAACCTTCGATTTCCCTGTATGGCAGGGGAGCTTTTCCGGAATTATGGAACCGCCTGGCCAGCGCGGGATGAAGTGTCTGGTTGATAAGGGAGGATTTCCCGCTTCCGGAAACGCCTGTTACACAGATCAGCATTCCAAGAGGTATGGCAATATCAATATTATTAAGGTTATGCCCTGAGGCTCCGTTAAGCATCAGGAATTTCCCGTTGCCGTTTCTTCTCAGTTCCGGTATGTTCAATCTCTTCCTGTTATTCAGGTATCCCGAAGTGAGAGTATCAAACTTTTTAATCTCATCAGGTTTACCCTGAGCTACAATTAGCCCTCCGTGGATCCCTGCACCCGGACCCATATCTACAATATGATCTGCAGAAAGGATCATCTCCTTATCGTGCTCAACCACGATAACCGAGTTGCCGGAATCCCTGAGCTGCTTCAAAGCGCTTATCAGACGCCGGTTATCCCTCTGATGGAGTCCGATGCTCGGTTCATCGAGAATATACAGAACATTAACCAGCCGCGAACCGATCTGTGTTGCCAGCCTTATCCTCTGGCTTTCGCCACCCGAAAGTGTCCGGGCCCCCCTGCTGAGTGACAAATATTCCAGTCCCACCTCAAGAAGAAAACCGAGCCTTGACCTGATCTCCTTTAGTATCTCGGATGCGATCTGCCTCTGTTTCGGGGTCAGCTTTTCCTCAATATGGGCAAGGAAGTCTGACAGTTCCCTGATATCCATCGAAGAGAGCTCTCCAATGTTCTTATCTGCGATCCTGAAAAAGAGTGCCTCTTTTTTCAACCTCGTCCCATTGCACTCCGGGCAAATATCGTACTGAACATACTGGTCCTTTAGCCTTGTGCCGTTCTTTTTCCCGTTCATGGCTTCGAGATTGCCGACGAAATTAACAACGCCTTCAAATGTAAGAAAGTAGTTCGAGGTCATCCCGAGAGGTGTATTCGACAATTTAAGGACCTCATCTGAACCATAGAGTACCTTGTTCAGCACCTCTTCAGGAATATCCTTTATCGGTGTATCAAGAGTGAATCCGTTCTTTTCAGCAATAGCCTCGATCTGCCAGAATATCCATACGTTTCTGTATTTTCCCAGAGGTTCAATGCCCCCTTTCCTGATGCTGAGATCCCTGTCGGGGATCAGCTTCTTCTCATCGATGCTTGAGATCTCACCAAGTCCGTTGCAATGCGGGCAGGCACCCTGGGGTGAGTTAAATGAAAAGGTATGAGGCGCCGGTTCGTTATATGATAATCCGGTAACAGGACACATCAGGTGGCGGCTGAAGTACCTGGGTTCATTGCTCCCTGTATCAAGGACCATCATCACCCCGTCACCCTGATCAAGTGACATCTGAACTGAATCCCTTAACCTTTTATCGGTTATCTCACCTACCTTGAATTTATCGACGACCAGCTCAATAAAATGTGTTTTATAACGGTCAAGTTTCATTCCCGGTACAAGCTCCCTTATCTCATTATTGACGCGGACATTAAGGAATCCTTTCCTCCTGAGCTGTTCAAAAAGCTCCTTGTAATGACCTTTCCTTCCCTTTACCATGGGTGCAAGAAAGTATACCTTCTGTCCTGCAAAACGGTCCTTTACCAGGTCAATTATCTGATCATCGGTATATTTGACCATTTTCTCCCCGGATGCCCAGGAATATGCATCAGCCGCCCTTGCAAACAGCAACCTGAAAAAATCGTATATTTCCGTAATAGTGCCAACAGTTGAGCGGGGATTCTTATTTGTGCTCTTCTGCTCAATTGAAATGACAGGGCTGAGGCCGGTTATTTTATCGACATCAGGCCTTTCCATACCGCCAAGGAACTGCCTTGCATAAGCAGAGAGGGTCTCCATATAGCGACGCTGGCCCTCCGCATAAATCGTATCAAAGGCGAGTGAGGATTTGCCGCTTCCGCTCAGCCCGGTAATAACCACCAGCTTGTTACGCGGGATTGTAACATCAATATCCTTCAGATTGTGGACCCTGGCTCCAAGTACTTTTATCTCTTCACTCATCTTGATCTTCTGCAGGGGAAATGATCAGCCTGCTGATTCTGTTCTTTCCGGATTTCGCATGCCTTCAGCGGGGATCTTAATAAAATATTCTTTATTGGGTTTAGGGGTCAGATAAGGTTTCCTGAGCCATGGATTAAGGAATTTCAGTAGCTTATAATTTGTCCCGTATTTCATGGCAAATTCCGTGAAGTCAGTAATTGCACTGTCGACCTTCACCTCATAGTACTTCAGTTCGGGATAAAGCTCATCATCTTCAATGTTGAAGCCATAATTTTGAGGATCTGATATAACAAGCTTATAGGCAACAGCCCTGAAGATATACCTTGCAGTCTCCTCTGCAAGGAGGAGGTCATAGTAATTATTCTGGTTCTGGATCCTTATCTGCTCATCCAACGCTGCTCTTCCGCCATTATAGGATGCTGCGGCAAGTGTCCAGTTCCCATATCTCTCATACGATTTTCTGAAATAATCACATGCAAACTGAGTCGATTTTTCGATATCGTAGCGTTCGTCAACAACAGAATTTATCTCCAGTCCCTGCTCTCTGCCTGTAGCCTCCATGATCTGCCAGAAACCGGTAGCGCCCACAGGAGAGATCATATTGCTGTATTCACTTTCTGCAGCGGCAAGGTATTTGAAATCGTCGGGAATGCCATTTTTTTCCAGGATCTTCTCAATAACAGGCAGATAGCGGTTAGCTCTTTTAATTATTAGTATTGTTGATGAGTGCCGGTAGGCGCTTGTAAGGATTTCCCGGTCCAGGCTCTCCCTTGTGTCAAAATTATCGAGAGGCATCCTTTCGCCAGCGAATGTTACATTTTCAGGCAGCCTGTAGGGCTTATTAAAAATCAAGGTATCTGGGGAAGGCTCCGGGGAAGGAGTATTGCTTAATACTTTTGAGCCCTTGATGGTCGAGATTGCAAGTATTATGATGCTTAGAAGTATAAATGCCGCAACTATGGTTTTGCTTCCTGGTTTTGTCATGATCCCCGGTCTTTAGAAATAAAATGCAAAGGTAATACTTTTACGCCTGAAAAAATTGACAGGGAAGGCCTAAAACAAATTAAACGAAGAAAAAAGGAGTGAACAGATCAGAACCTGAAGGATAATCCGGAAAAGATCCCTAATGAATAAGGGTGAATTTTCAATCCGGAAATTTCACTGAAAGGATTAATATAGTATCTGAAGGTTGGCTCCAGGTTTAATGAAAGGTTATTTGTAAAGCTGTACTCCATTCCCAATCCCAGTGCGCTGCTGAAAGTGATCAGGCTGAGTCCTTCCGTCTTACCTACCTGGTACTTGCTGCCATCCAGTGATGCGTAAACAGAATTGTTGACCAGCAGGTTTGACGACAATCCCCCTATGATATTGAAATCAACCGTCTTATCCACTATTTTATATCTCAGGAATACCGGCAGTTCAAGGTAGCTGAAATTCTGCCGCAGGGAATTATTAAGGAACTGAAGATTGGCTTTTGCAGGATCGAATACATCATTTGTATATCTGGTGCTGATCCTGCTGTCAGACAGATTATCGGAAAGGAAAACATCGGCATTGTTGGTATAAACGATCCCGCTGGCAGTGAGCACCTCAAAATTCCTGTCGCCTTTTGTATAATCGTATGGTCTGAAGCCGCCAAATGAAGTAATCCCTGAGAGTTCCTGTCCGAAGGATGAATAATAGAGACCCGACTGTACGCTCAGTCTCTTGTTGATCTTATAGGAAAAAGCCACGCCGCCGGAATAAGAGAAGAGAGCCTGTTCATCAGATATTTCCCTGGCACCAAGGTCGTCGCTTCCGGAATAGATATTTGTATAATATGTCGGTGAAACCAATGCTGCAACTGACCATCTGTCAGATTGGTTCTTAACCGGAATAGCAGGCTGATAAAGCGGTTCCGCTTCTTCCAGGTTTATGCTTTCAGGTACGACTCTTCCTATTACAGGGACGCCTTGTCTTAAGGTGCCCCGGTTATTAAGTAACACTCTGCCATTTTCAGGCTGATAGATAATATTCTGAATGGCAATCAGCTCACTACCGGGTATGACTGAGATCTCTGGCTTCATATCCTGAAATGAGGCGTCAGCAATCACCGGCAGTCTTACGTTCGTCCCTGCAGCAGGTTGAATCACCTCAGCAGGAACATTGCCGGCAGGAGCCTCAGATTCAGGTGCCTGTGCAACAGTATTATTCTCCTGCCCCGGGGAGGAGATCTCCATGCTCCATCTGTATGCCAGGAAGCTTAATGATAATACCACAGCTATCATTGCTGCAGCTCTCAGAATAATGAATGGCTTCTGTTTTTTCCTGATAACCGGCCTGATAGTATTCCACACCTCCGACGGAGGCAGGACTTCGTAATCTTTCAGTCCGTTCCTGAAAACAAGATCAATATTTGCCCTTCTGTTATCCATTTATTGCCTTTTTCTTAAGTCCTGTATATGAACTCACCCTGCGCTGGAGTATGACCCGTGCACGGGACAGATTTGATTTTGAGGTTCCTTCCGAAATGTTGATCATTTTACTGATCTCCTTATGTGAATATCCCTCAATGGCAAAAAGGTTGAATACCATCCTGTACTTGGGAGGAAGCTCCCTGATGATTTCCAGAAGGTCGGTTGCTTCAAGCCCCGCATAATCCTCATTATCTGGCTCAGCATCCGGTTCCGGTATCCTGTAAATGTCTTCAACCCTGTAGAGGTAATGCTTATCGCGGTATTTCTCGAGGGCCGTATTTACAATTATCCGGCGTATCCATCCTTCGAATGAACCTTCATACTTGTAATGAACAAGATTTTCAAATATCTTAATGAATCCTTCCTGTAAAATATCCCTTGCTTCTTCATCGTTGCCGGCATACTGAAGGGAAACTGCATACAACTTCGCCGCATGACGCCTGTAAAGAAGCTCCTGGTCCCTCCTGTTACCTTTAAGACAACCGCTTATGATATTTTTTATATCCGACAAGGTCTTCTAACCTGGTATAAAGTATAAAAATACTAAATATCCATAATAAAAACCAACATTTCAGTAAAAGAATGATGAATAAACCGGTAAAAAGGTTGCTTTTTCCGGTGAAATCTAAATATTTATCACCTCGCCATACGCTGCGGCTGCTGCTTCCATAATTGCTTCCGACATTGTAGGATGCGGGTGAACAGACTTTATTAATTCGTGAGCAGTGGTTTCAAGATTCCTTGCCACAACAATTTCAGAGATCAGCTCGGTAACGTTTGCCCCTATCATATGTGCGCCGAGCAGTTCACCATAGGCTGCGTCGAAGACAAGCTTGACAAATCCCTCCCTTGAACCCGATGCGCTTGCTTTACCGGACGCCGAGAATGGGAATTTCCCGACCTTAACCTCATACCCTGCCTCCCTGGCAGCCGCCTCAGTGAGGCCGCATGATGCAATTTCAGGACTGGTATATGTACAGGCAGGAATGTTCCTGTAATTGAGAGGATCAACATCCATTCCGGCCATCTTCTCCACACAAATGATACCCTCAGCCGAAGCGACATGAGCAAGTGCAGGACCATGGACAATATCACCTATTGCACAGACCCCGGGAACAGAGGTATTATAATAATCATCAACTGCCACTTTATCCTTTTCAGTCTTCACTCCTGCCTTCTCAAGTCCTATACCTTCAAGATTTGGCGTTACCCCGACTGCTGAAAAGACAATATCGGCTTCAACTGTTTCTATTCCCTTCGGCGTCTTTATCGTTACGCTGCATTTCTCTTTTGAAGTATCGGCTGCCTCGACCGTTGAGTCAGTCAGGATTTTCATCCTGAGCTTTTTAAATGACCTTTCCAGCTGTTTTGAGATCTCTTCATCTTCATTGGGCACAATTCGCGGCAGGAACTCAACGAGCGTAACCTCTGTTCCTATGGTCTGGTAAAATCCGGCAAACTCGCTTCCGATAGCTCCTGATCCCACAACCACCATTGACCTTGGTTGTACGGGAAGAGTCATAGCTTCCCTGTATCCGATGATCTTTTTGCCATCCTGCTTCAGGTTGGGAAGCTCCTTCGACCGTGCGCCTGTGGCCAGAATAATATTCCTTGCAGTCCAGGTTTTCTTCTTTCCCTCCTGATCAGCGACCTCCACGCTGTTCTTCCCTCCAAGACGCCCAAATCCTTTTATAAGGGTTATATTATTCTTTTTGAACAGAAACTGAACCCCTTTGCTCATTCCTTCCGCGACACTGCGGCTCCTTGCAATAATTGATCCAAAATCAGCCTTCATTTCACCTGTCACTGTAATTCCATAGTCTGATGCATGACTCAGGTATTCAAACACCTGTGCACTCTTCAACAGCGATTTCGTAGGTATGCATCCCCAGTTGAGGCATATGCCTCCAATCTCGGCTCTCTCAATTACTGCAACTTTCATCTTCAGCTGCGACGCCCTTATGGCTGCAACATAGCCTCCGGGGCCACTACCAATAATAATAAGATCAAAATCCATAATATTTAAATTTTAAAGTTTATCAATTTTTATGAGTATCGGGAATCATTAATAAAGAAATAAATAATAAATAGTTTTTACCCCCTTCCCAACCTTCCCCCGGGGGAAGGAGCACAACATTAGGCTTTTCCCCCTTGGGGGAAACGGGAAAGGGGGTCACATGTCAGAAAATGGAAGCACTTGAATATTAACATTATAATAACTGTTGGCAAATTTTTGTTAATTATTGCTGATAGTCATATTAATTCTTAATCCTGTATTTTATTCTGCTTAATGATAATACAATAATCTTTACTAAAATCCATACCATAACCAGTGTGAATATGATTGTAGCTCCTACGGGTATTCCTGCAAAATAGGAAATGACATAACCGGTCGCAGTTCCGGTAAAACCGGCCAGCACCGACCACAGGATTATTCTGGAATAGACCTGTGTGAAGAGCATTGCAATATTCGGAGGGATTGTCAGCAGGGAAAGTACAAGGATCACTCCTGCCATCCTGATATTCAGCACAATAGTCAGGGCAATAAGAGCTGTGGTGATATACTTGAAAATATCAACGTAGGATGAGTATGTGCGTGCAAATGATTCATCGAAGGAAATATAAAGTATGGTCCGGTAAAATACCCCGAAATATATAATTAGTATGAGCGACATAATTCCAAGGGCGACGATGTCAGCATTTGTCACGGTCAGGATACTCCCGAAGAGATAGCTCATCAGGTTCGGGGAGTATCCGGGTGTAAGGTAAATGAAGATTATTCCTGTTGCCATGCCGAAAGCCCACAGGATACCGATAGCCGAATCTTCCCTGATCTTATGCCGTACAGACAGATACTCCACCCCCAGGGCTGACAGTATCCCGAAAATTGCTGCCCCTATCACAGGATTGATCCCGGCGAAATATCCGATGCCTATTCCGCCGAAGGATGCATGCGTAATCCCTCCGCTGAGGAACACCATTCTCCTTGATACAATATATGTTCCTGCCAGTCCTGCCGTTATGCTTGCAAAAACCGCACCCAGAAGGCCTTTTATTATAAATTCATATTGAAAAATACTCCCTTCCATTCAACTATGTTGTTTCAGTACCGTATGAGGGACCGTGCCGTGTGTGATCAGCTGTATCGGGCAACCATAGGCAAGGAGCTGCTCATTGGATATCTCGGATGTTGGATGGTAATGAAGACTCCTGTTCACGCAGGCATATGACCTGACATGGGCTGAGATTATGCCGATATCATGGGAAACCATCAGTATAGCCATCCGCTTGTTCAGCTCTTTAAGCTTTTCGTAAAAATCACTTTCAAATGTCGAATCGACAAAATTTCCGGGTTCATCCAGGAGTAATAGCTTCGGATTACCAATTATCGCCCGTCCAAGGAACACACGCTGCAGCTGTCCTCCCGATAGTTCATTCAATGAGGATCTTTCCATTCCCGAGAGCCCCAGTTCATCAATCACCTCCCTGGCTTTTTTCCTGTCTGCCGATGACATTCTCGTGATGATCTTTTTTCTTATCATCATGCCTGAAAGCACAACATCAGTTACATCTACCGGGTAATTGATATCCCCCGTTGCAATCTGTGGAAGATAGCCGATACTGTTATCATCAACCAGATCACTGTTAAAGACTATTTTGCCGGCCGAAGGCTTTATCAATCCGAGTATAACCTTAAGCAGGGTTGTTTTTCCTCCACCGTTCGGACCTATCACTCCGATAAAATCACTCTCATTTACCTTGAAATTGACATCCTGAAGCACGACATTTGTACCATAGGAAGCTGATAAGGAATACATTTCAAAAAGAGAGGCCATATCTGTTGTTTATTTCATACTGTTAATTAATTCAAGTGTCGGTTATTCATTTAAAGTTTCAAGTTTCAAGTTTCTGTATTAACCCCCTTTCAAGTTCAACCTGAAACCTGAAACATGAAACATGAAACCCGAAACAAGTAACCGGCAACATAGTTTAATATGTTAAACTTTTATACAATGCTGTAATGATATCCGTTGTCGATTTCAGCCAATCCTCCGAAAGCGGATCAATAACCACAACTTCAGCCCCAACCTCATTTGCTATCGACTTTGCATTCCTGCTGTCGTACTCTTTCTGGACAAAGATCGTTTTCAGGTGTTCACTTCTTGCAAGATCAATAAGCTCCTTCATTCTTGAGGGAGGAGGTTCTTTCCCTTCAAATTCCACTGCTATTTCCTGCAACCCGTAATCCCTCGCCAGATATGCCAGGTTCGGATGAAAAATCATAAATGTCTTCCCCGGAACTTCAGAAAAGAGGGATTGCGCCATCTTGTCTGCCTCCCCTATCTTTACAAGAAGACCGGCATATCTTGTTTCATATTCCTCCTTTGATCCAGGATTAAGGGTGCATAAAAGTTCCAGTACCGATGAAGCAATTACCATTGCACATTTTGGAGATACCCAGTAATGCGGATCAGCACCTTCGGTATGCATGCCCTCATGCCCATGTTCATGGGACGATGCTATCGGTTTGATCTTTTCACCGGGCGAAATCTTTATCATCGTTTTATTCACCTGATAAAACCTGTCGAGCCAGGTCATTTCAAAACCCAGAAATCCGTTGCTTATATATGCCACTGACTTCCTTAGCTGGTTTACCTGTTCCGGAAATGGTTCGTAAACATGCGGATTTGCTCCTGAAGGAACCATGACATTCACCTTAAAATCGTCACCGGCTATTTCCTTTACAAAATACTTGAAAGGAGCTATGCTTACGGTTATGATCCTTGCACCGGAGTCCGAAGAACCGTGGTAACATGACAATAATGTTAAAATAGCCAGACCAGTCAATACCCGTTGCATCAAAATCATTATTTCCAGCAGTGTACAAATTTAACATATAACATTACAAAAGGTTTACGTGTTGTAAATAAAATAATATCAGCTATTTTTGAGACTGCAAAAATGGTTCACCTTACAGGGCAGGATGAAGAACAAAGGCGAGATACTTGCGGAGATACTGAAGAGCTTTGAAGACAGCTATTTTTTCCTTCATAATACAAAAGAACCTGGTGTTGTGGAAAAGATCATGAATGAGGGATTTATTTTTGAGAGTCAGCTCTCACATTCCACTGACCAGGTAAATCCAAACGAACCGATCGAGATAACATATTTCCTTTTTCAGAGAAAAGAATATGGCTATTTTACCATAATAATTGCCATACCAAAAGCCATTTATGATACCTATTCTGAGGTTTCAAATCAAAATGACACAGGCATAGAGGAGGTTCTGACAATCACAAATCCTTTTTTCGGGGAAAATGACGAGCTAATTTATACTTTGTCCCCGAAACATGTTCTTGGGTATTTCAATACAAAAACCGGTGAATATGTAAAGAATATGAACTGGGATCCTGCATACAATAATTGTCTTTACAGGAAACCTGCCAGGAGGCTTGTAAAACCCGGCAGGCATCATTAATTAAATCACATAAACATGAAAAGGCCTCTGAAAATTTTCACACTGATACTCGCGGGCTGTATATTTTTCTGCACTGCCGGTGCTCAGAACCGGTACAACGATCACAAAACACTTATACAGAAGATAAGTGCCTTAGCGAAGGAGCATCCGGCATTATGCACAGCCAAACCGCTTGGAAAAACTCTCGGGGGAAGGGAGGTAATGGTTCTGACAATCGGCACGGGCGACAAGGATAATAAACCTGGAATTGCAGTGCTGGGAGGCATTGAAGGAAGTTATATCCTCGGGAGAGAACTGGCGTTTGGCTTTGCCGGTGAACTGCTGAAGGAATCCGGGTCACAGGAGATAAAAAGCCTTCTGGATAAGATCACTTTTTATGTATTCCCTGATTTGAGCCCCGATGCATCGGAACAATATTTTCAGGGGCTGAAATATGAACGCAACGTCAATGCCAGGCAGACTGATGACGACAGGGATTTCCTTAAAGATGAGGACCCTGCCGAAGACCTTAATAATGACGGTTTTATCACCCTGATGCGGATTTCGGATCCTTCAGGAACCTACATTGAAAGCCAGGATGATAACAGGATCATGGTTCCTGCTGATCTTTCAAAAGGGCAGAAAGGTTCATATCTTGTCTATTCTGAAGGGACCGACAATGACAAAGATGGTAATTTTAACGAGGATGGCCCGGGTGGCGTGAACTTCAACAGGAACCTTACATACAACTATGAGGAGTTCGGAGAAAATGCCGGTTCGCATCCTGTTTCGGAACCTGAAACAAAGGCACTCCTTGATTTTCTTTTTGATCATTATAACATTTACACGACCTTCGCTTTCGGGCCACAGGATAACCTGGGCCAGCCAATGAAGGCAGCCGAACGACCCGGCATAACCCAGCAGCCCGGTCAGATGCCTGCAGGCGGTCAGGGACAGACGCGCAGAACGGAGCAGGACAGGAGGTTAACCAGCATTCTGAAATCTGATGAGGTCATCAATAAGCTGGTATCAGAAAAATATCATGAGATCACAGGCGCCAGGGGAGCACCGGCAACCAGGTCTTCCCGCGGTAATTTCATGGAGTGGGCTTATTTTCACTACGGCCGTTACAGCTTCAGCACTCCGGCCTGGTGGTATCCGGTCGGGAAAGACCAGGATCCTGATGTCGCATTCCTGAAATTTGCAGCCGAAAACAAGATGGACAATATATTTGTTCCGTGGGCAGGGATTAATCACCCTGATTTTCCGGGTAAGAAAGCCGAAGCCGGAGGGATAAAGCCTTTTGCCGCCATAAATCCTCCGCCCGACTCCCTGCAGGACCTGATAGTAAAAAATTACAGGTTCATTACTGCTGTTGCCGGTATGCATCCGGCACTGGAGTTCCTTGACATAAAGGTTGAGGATCAGGGTGAAAATGTATTCAGACTGACGCTCAAGGTCCATAACGACGGAATATTTGCTACATGCACCGAAGCCGGAGAAAGGAATATGTGGACCAGGGTAATGAGAATCAGTGTTGAGACTGCAGACAGGCAGGAATTGCTGAGCGGCAATAAAGTACAGCGGATACGAAGACTCGAGGGCGACGGATATGCCGAATTCAGCTGGCTCATAATGGGAAAAGGCACTGTTAAGATAACCGCAGGAGCCGTAAATACAGGCATTGTCACAACTTCTGTTGATTTGAACTAACTATCCAAAAACAAGATATCCATTATGACAAAAATATCTGCAAAATCCATCCTTTTATTATTGTTTGTTATTCTGCCGGCTCCCGTACTACCACAGGATGATGTCTTATTCTTTGATGCGGCCGGCACTCCTTCAAATCCGAAAGTACAGGTATCATGGAACAAGTATTATACCTATGCCGGCGTTACCGACTTCTGTAAAAAGCTTGCAGAAGCTTATCCGAATCTTGTGTCAATGAGTTCGCCGGGAAAATCATACCAGGGCCGTGATATCCATGTTCTGACAATTTCCGACAAAAAGGCCGGGGATCCGGATCATAAACCGGGTTTCTGGATCGACGGCAACATCCATTCAAGCGAGCTTCAGGGAACAGAAATGGCTATGTACACCGCATGGTATCTCTGTGAAATGTTCGACGGGAACACTTTTATAAACCAGCTGCTGAAGGACAAAACATTTTACATTGCACCCACCATCAACCCCGACGCACGCGATTACTTTGCATATGTCGGGGTGCCTCCACGATCAGGCCTTATGCCTTATGACAGTGACCGGGATGGTCAATTCGACGAGGACGGATATGATGATATGAACGGTGATAAAAATATAAGCCAGATACGCAGAAAAAATCCTGACGGTGAATATATTGCCGACCCCAGGGATCCCCGAAAGATGATCCGTGTCGATGCCGGGGAAAAAGGTGATTATGAATTGCTTGGCATGGAAGGAATTGACAATGACGGTGATGGTCTGTTCAATGAGGACGGACCCGGCGGATACGATGGCAACAGGGACTGGGGCTTCAACTGGGAAACAAATTATGTTCAGGGAGGAGCATACAAGTATCCCTTCTCACAACCCGAGAACCAGGCAGTCCTTGCTTTTGTTTACGGGCACAGGAATATTACCGGAGCCCAGTCATTCCATAATTCCGGCGGGATGATCCTGAAAGGTCCGTCCATTCAGGGCGGAGGAGCCGAAGCTTACAGCCCAGCCGATGATGCTGCAATCAATGCAATAGGGAAAAAGGGCGAACTGATGATAGCGGGATACAGGCTTGTAACCATCTGGAAGGACATGTATACAGTATATGGCGGGGAGCTTGACTGGTGGCATGGTGCAATGGGTTGTTTCGTTTTTTCCAATGAATTATGGAACAGCTATTTA
>Ga0102851_10001052_pt1 | contig 15164 bp, 13 predicted proteins | sample Mud3Dept3metaG_FD_79558 | JGI IMG/M metagenome (GOLD analysis project Ga0102851, IMG submission 79558) | Freshwater wetland microbial communities from Ohio, USA, analyzing the effect of biotic and abiotic controls - Mud 3 Core 4 Depth 3... | ecosystem: Environmental > Aquatic > Freshwater >... | reverse complement strand
CGCGCCAGATCGGTGCGGATTTCGGCGATTGCCTGGTGCTGGGCGCGCGTGAGTTTAAACGGCAAGCGCTCGAGCAGCGCGTGCGTGAGCTGTCCTCGCGGCGGCAGCGGCGGTGCGCTGACGGTCTTTCTGCGATCGTAGTGAATGCGCATCGACAGCTGCTGCGCGAGCAGTTCGTCGAACTTGATGCGGCGCCACGCCGGGTGCGTGCGGTCCTGCAACGCAGTGCGTTCCGCTGCGGGCGGGGGATGATGCAGGAAGCTCACGCACTCGCGAAACACCGGTAGCCTGAACTTTGCCAGCAGTTCGGCCGGCAGGGTGTCGCTCAGGTCGCTTGCCGTCAGCGCCTCGTGCACCATGCGCTGCAGATTGGCCTGGCTCAGGCCCGCGGTGGTCGGATAAACCGGCGTCAGCGTGTCGGCCACCGGCGCGTTCGCGCGCACCACGCGGTATTTCGGGTGCACCATCTCGGCGCCGAAAAAGCCCTGCCGGATTTCGCCGAAGAGGCGCACGCGCGCGCCGGGCGCGAGCTGCTTCGCCTGGCTCGGATAGAAATTCAGCAGGCGCATCACCAGCGCGCCGGAAGCGTCTTCGACCGTGCACACCAGTTGGCGCTTGGGCCGGTACTTGATGGCGTTGTCGGCGACCGTGCCTTCGACCAGCACGATTTCGCCGTGCGGCGCCTCGCCGATGGGCCACAGATGCGTCTCATCGTCGTAGCGCAGCGGCAGGTGCAGCACAAAGTCGAACTCGCGGTGGATGCCGAGCTTGGCGAGCCTCTCGAGCGTCGCCTTGCCGAGCTTCGCCAGCGAGGGGTGGGGGTTCACGCCAAATTCAAAATGGCGTCGATTTCGATCAGCGCGCCGCGCGGCAGACTCGCAACGCCGACTGCGGCGCGCGCAGGGTGGGGCTGCCCGCAATACGTCGCCATGATCTCGTTGACGCGCGCAAAGTGGGACAAATCGGTCAGGTACACCGTGAGCTTCACCGCGTGATCGAGGCTGCCGCCGGCCGCAACGGCCACCGCCCCGAGGTTCTGGAACACGCGATGAATCTGCGCATCAACGCCTTCGACCAGCTGCATCGTCGCCGGATCGAGCCCGATCTGGCCCGACAGGTAGACGGTTTCGCCGCAGCGTATCGCCTGCGAGTACGTGCCGATCGCCTGCGGCGCGGCGGTGGTATGGACCGGCTGTTTCATCATCCCTCCGATGTGGTTCCGGAAACGGAACTACGCTATCATGAAGCCTGCAGGTTCGGATTTCAATCGCTGGCTCTCTCCCATAACGCGCAAGCACCGATGCCAGTATTCACGACCCTGCGCCGCTTGCTTACCGGCGCGCCGCTCGACCCGCTGGATCCCGCGACTCGCAAGCACATCGCGCTGATTGCATTCTTCGCGTGGGTGGGACTCGGAGCGGACGGCCTCTCGTCCTCGTGCTACGGGCCGGAAGAGGCCTATCTCGCACTCGGCGGCCACACCCAGTTCGGGCTCTACCTCGCGGTGGCAATTGCGCTTACGGTGTTCGTCATCTCGCTCGCCTACAACCAGGTGATCGAGCTGTTTCCGAATGGCGGCGGCGGCTACAAGGTTGCCACCGACCTGATCGGACCCCACGCCGGGCTGGTGTCCGGCGCCGCGCTGATCGTCGATTACGTGCTGACCATTGCGATCTCGGTCGCGAGCGGTGCCGACGCGCTGTTCAGCCTGCTGCCGCTGGCGCTGCACCCGTTCAAGATTGCGTTCGAATGCGTGATGCTCGGCGTGCTGGTGACGCTCAATCTGCGCGGCATGAAGGAAGCGATCAAGGTGCTGCTGCCGATCTTCATCGGTTTCGTCGTCATACACGTGTTCCTGATCGGCTACGGCATCTACGCGCATGCGGAACGGCTGCCGAGCCTCATTCCCGACACCCTCGGCGAAACCTCCGCGCTGGCTCGCGAGACCGGATGGATCTTCGTCGTCTCGACCATGATGCTCGCTTATTCCCAGGGCGGCGGCACCTATACCGGTCTCGAGGCGGTGTCGAACAACGTCAACACGCTGGCCGAGCCGCGCGTGGCGACCGGCAAGTGGACGATGTTCTACATGGCGACCTCGCTCGCGTTCACCGCCGGCGGCATCATGTTGCTTTACCTGCTGTGGGACGCCGCGCACATCCCGGGGCAAACGCTCAATGCCGTGGTGTTCAACTCGATCATCGGGCACCTCGACCTGGGCAGCGCGTTCGCCAACCAGGGCGGCCTGCTGGTGGTGCTGGCGCTCGAGGCGGGGCTGCTGTTCGTCGCCGCCAATACGGGTTTTCTGGGAGGCCCGGCGGTGCTGTCGAATATGGCCGCTGATTCGTGGGTGCCGCGCCAGTTCCGGCAGCTCTCGAGCCGGCTGGTGAGGCAGAACGGCGTGCTGCTGATGGGGCTCGCGGCGTTCGCGGTGCTGGTGTGGAGCAACGGCAGTGTCGGCCTGCTGGTGGTCCTCTACAGCATCAACGTATTTCTCACCTTTTCGATATCGCTATACGGGCTGTGCATCTACTGGTGGCGCAACCGCCGCTCGCGCAGCAACTGGCTGCACCGCCTGCTGTTGTCGCTGCTCGGTCTCATCGTCACGGCAAGCATCCTGGCGGTGCTGGTGATCGAAAAATTCGGCAGCGGCGGCTGGGTCACGATCGTGATCACCGGCCTCGTGATCGCGCTCTGCCTCGCGATCCGCTGGCATTATGACGAGACGCGCGAGCAACTGCGCAAGATCGATGAGCTGTTTGCCGCGCCCGCCGTAGTGCCTGACGTTGCCAATCCGCCGGCGCTCGATCCACGCGCGCCGACCGCGGTGTTGTTCGTCGGCAAAAACCGCGGCGTCGGCATGCATGCGCTGCTGTGGGTGCAGCGGCTGTTCCCGGGCCACTTCAAGAACTTCGTGTTTCTGAGCATTGGTGAAGTCGACGCGCAGAGCTACGACGGCAGGGGCGCGCTGCGCACGCTGCAATACACGATCGAGAACTCGCTGCGTTATTACGTCAACTTCTGCCACAACCATGGACTCGCCGCGACTTCCCATATCGGTTTCGGCACCGACCCGGTGGAAGAACTCAGCAAGCTTACCGAGGAGGTGATACGGGAATACCCGAACAGCGTGTGTTTCGCGAGCAATCTCATTTTTCTGCACGACAATCTGTTCACGCACTGGCTGCACAACCAGACCGCGCTGTCGATGCAGCAGCGGCTGCACCTCAGGGGACAGCAGATGGTGGTCCTGCCGATGCGTGTTGCGTAGCCACCGGGACCCGTACTCCGTGAGAGTCGCCCGGCAGTCCGCGGCTACCGGTCTTCTGGCAGGCGACTGGCCTTGACCGCGCGTTCCTGCCCGATCCGCCACACGCCATTTTCTTTAATGAAAGTCAGCTCCTTGATAACGCTGTCACGATATGAATCTGACCGGTAATCCTGGCGGAAAACCGCGGTTGCATTTTCCGCGTCGGTGATTTGCACCTTCAGCGCGCTCAAGCGTATCTCGATTTTCCTGGGCTGCGACACACGAGTGCGGCGCGTCTGCTCCCATTTGCTGCGGGACTCGTTATCCGGTGTCCTGAACTGTTTCGCATAAAAGCCGAGGTAGGACTCGACGTCCTGCTTCATCCACGCGCGCAGCCAGTCCTGGACGGTTTGCACGACCAGTTCTTCATCGGCTACGACGCTGGGCTTGGCGGCAGGTAGACGCGGGGGTGGGGTGGAAATGGGCGGTTGGATTGATTCAGTTCGTGGCGCGAGCACCGGAGCGCGCGCGCCTGCCGGCGCAGCGGATTCTGTTTTCGTGCCGGCGGAAAGCTGAAGCGGGGGCAGGATGGATTCTGGTCGCTGCGCGGCGAGTGGGACTGGCGCTCCTGCCAAAGCAGTGGGTTCTGGTTCCATCTTTGCGGCAGGTTGAACGGGGATGGGCGGCGTTTTGCCTGCCGTTTCGCCTTTGACTCGCGGCTCAGTCGCCGCGACCGCGAAAGACCGTTGCGGGAGGTCGGTTTCAAACCGCACCAGCTTGTCCTCTTTGAAGTAAAGCGTCAGATTGCGCCGCTCGACCGGGCCTTCGCCTTTTTGATTGCGGTAGATGTAATACATCCGGTCTGGATTGAACAAATCGTGGACCAAAGGGGTGCCAAGAAGGTACCGGACTTGCGCCTTGGTCATGCCGGGTTTCAGTTTTGCAACCGCGTCCGGCGGCAGCATGTGCCCCTGTTGAATCTCGAGTTTGTAGGAAGCGAATTTTTCCTTGAGCGCGCACGAAGCGAGCAGGGCAACGCAGAGCAGCAATAAGAGTCTGGGTATCACGGATGGGCTTGCGTATTTGTCAGGGGCCGTATCGCTGACCTCACATAAATCTCCCCGTGCCCCAGTGATGCCAGCCGGCCCCGAAGATCAACCCGAGAACCATCGTCAGCAGTCCTCCAATGATAAACAGGATGAATAATGCCGGAATCGCGGCCACAGCCCATTTGACCATCAGGATCACCATGGATACGAAAGGGATCCTGATGTCGGTCACAACCACTTCGCGTTTATCGTCGGCCATCGTCGGTCTCCGTTAATAGTTGATGGGAGGCACTATCCGTGACGCTTCGATCGGCATGAAAAAAGGCCAGAGAGATTCTGGCCCTTGAATTCTGGTGGAGACGAAGGGGATCGAACCCTCGACCTCGGCATTGCGAACGCCGCGCTCTCCCAGCTGAGCTACGTCCCCACGCTAAGCCGTTATTTTATCTGGAAATCGTGGTGCCGTAAAACCGCGTCCAAATGAGCAGGACTACACCTGCCGCGATCATCGGCAACGACAGCCACTGTCCCATCGACAGGCCGAGCGCGAGTAGCCCGAGAAAGCTGTCGGGCTCGCGCGTGAATTCGACCGCGAAGCGGAACGCGCCGTAGCCGATCAGAAACCAGGCCGAAACCGCGCCGCGCCGCCGCGGTTTCGCGGCATACCACCACAACACGATGAACAGCACCACGCCTTCGAGCGCAAATTCGTAGAGTTGCGACGGATGGCGCGGCACGCGGTCGACGGCAGGGAAAACCGTTGCCCACGGCACGCTCGCCGCGCGTCCCCACAGTTCCGCATTGATAAAATTGCCGAGGCGGCCGGCGCCGAGCCCGAGCGGCACCAGCGGCGCAATGAAATCAGTGATCGCAAGCCAGCTCTGGCGGCGGCTGCGCGCATACCACCACAACGCGATGATCACGCCCAGAAAGCCGCCGTGAAACGACATGCCGCCTTCCCACACGAAGAAAATGCGCCACGGCTCGACCAGGTACTCGCCGAACTTATAGAACAGCACGTAACCCAGGCGGCCGCCGAGTATGGTGCCGAGAATGCCGTAGAACAGCGCATCGTCGAGATCCTGCGCGGTCCACGCCGAGTGCGGGCGAGTCTTGATCGCGTGGCGCCCGACCAGCCAGACCAGCGCGAAGCCGACCAGGTACATCAGGCCATACCAGCGTATCGCGAGCGGGCCAAGATGGACCGCGACCGGGTCGAACTGGGGATGAACGAGCATTGAAGGGGACCCGAAAGTTTTAGGTATAAAATGGATTATACGTTCGCTAACCTCAAAGGACACCCATCGTGGCACTGAACAAACGCAGCCAGATTGTCACCCAAGGCGTGCAGCGCTCGCCCAACCGCGCCATGCTGCGCGCGGTCGGATTCAAAGATGCGGATTTCAAGAAGCCGATCATCGGCATTGCCAACGGCTACAGCACCATCACGCCGTGCAACCTCGGATTGAACGTCCTCGCGCTGCGCGCCGAAGCCGCGGCGAAGAAAGCCGGCGCGATGCCGCAGATGTTCGGCACCATCACAATATCCGACGGCATTTCGATGGGCACCGAGGGCATGAAATATTCGCTGGTGTCGCGCGAAGTGATCGCCGACTCGATCGAAACCGCAGTGCAGGGCGAGAGCATGGACGGCGTGGTGGTAATCGGCGGTTGCGACAAGAACATGCCGGGTGCGCTGATCGCGATCGGCCGCATGAACATCCCCGCGATTTTCGTCTACGGCGGCACCATCAAGCCCGGCCACTACCGCGGCAAGGACCTGACCGTGGTCAGCAGCTTCGAGGCCGTCGGCGAATATACCGCCGGAAAAATCAGCAAGGAACACATGCTCGGCGTCGAGCGCCGTGCCTGCCCCGGTGCCGGCTCGTGCGGCGGCATGTTCACCGCCAACACCATGTCCTCGGCGATCGAGGCGATGGGCATGAGCCTGATGTATTCGTCGACGATGGCGGCCGAAGACCGCGAAAAGCACAACAGCGCGGCGGAATCGGCGGCGGTGCTGGTAGCCGCGATCAAGAAGCAGCTGCTGCCGCGCGACATCATCACGCGCAAATCGATCGAGAACGCGATCACGGTGATCATGGCGGTCGGCGGATCGACCAACGCGGTGCTGCATTTGCTCGCGATCGCGCACGCCGCGCAGGTGCCGCTTGCGATCGACGATTTCGAAACCATCCGCGGCCGCGTGCCGGTGCTGTGTGATCTCAAGCCATCGGGCCGCTACGTCGCGACCGACCTGCACCAGGCCGGCGGCATCCCGCAGGTGATGAAAATGCTGCTCGAGCACGACCTGCTGCACGCCGACTGCATGACGATCACCGGCCGCACCATCGGCCAGTTGCTGAAAGGCGTGCCGGCGCGTCCGCCCAAAGATCAGGACGTGATCCGGCAATGGGAAAACCCCATGTATCCGCACGGCCATCTCGCGATCCTCAAGGGCAACCTCGCAACCGAAGGCGCGGTGGCAAAAATCACCGGGCTGAAAAGCCCCAAGATCACCGGCCCGGCGCGCGTGTTCGATTCCGAAGAGGCGTGCATGGCGGCGATTCTCGCCAAGCGAATCCATTCCGGTGACGTCATCGTGATCCGCTACGAAGGCCCGAGAGGCGGCCCCGGCATGCGCGAGATGCTGTCACCGACTTCGGCCTTGGTTGGCGTAGGCCACACCGAGGACGTTGGCTTGATCACCGACGGCCGCTTCTCGGGCGGCACCTACGGCATGGTGGTCGGCCACGTCGCGCCCGAGGCCGCGGTTGGCGGCGCAATCGCCCTGGTGCACGAAGGAGATTCGATCACCATCGACTCCGAGCGCCGCCTGCTGCAACTGAATGTATCCGACGCAGAGCTCGCGCGGCGCCGTGCGGCCTGGCAACCCCCCACGCCGCGTTACACGCGTGGGGTGTTGGCCAAGTACGCGCAACTGGTGTCATCGGCGAGCAAGGGCGCGGTCACCGATTGACGTTTTGACGAGGTTGCCCGCTGCCTTCGGCGCCTCGCCATTTGTGAGTACCCTATGCCATCCCTCGTAACTGCCGCCTGGGCCGCGTGGGGCGCGGCGAACCTGCCACCCGTGGGCACATTTGCCGAGCACGATCTGGCGACCGCCATCGTCAAGCTCGGTATCCGCGTGCCGCGCGAGGCGCGCAGCGCGGAAACGCTGGGCACCGAGCGCGAAGGCACCGGTGTCGCCATTGATGACGCCGGGCTCATTCTGACCATCGGCTACCTGCTGCTCGAAGCGGAGTCCGTCCTGGTTGTCGCCAGCGACGGACGCGTCCTGCCGGCAAGCGTCGCCGGTTTCGATCATGCGACCGGCTTCGGGCTGGTGCGAACTTCGCAACCGCTCGGCGGCAAATCGCTCGAGTTTGGCAATTCGGCGGAGGCGCGCGAACTGCATACCGCCGTGATCGCGGCGCATCCTGCGGCCGGCGGATTGTCGTACGCGAGCATCGTCGCGCGGCGGCCGTTCACCGGCTGGTGGGAATATGCGCTCGATGATGCGCTCTTCACCGCGCCTGCGCGCAACGATCACAGCGGTGCTGCGCTCATCAACGCCGACGGACAATTGATCGGCATCGGATCCCTGTGGGTGGGAGACGCGATCGAAGCCGGCGCCGCATTCCCCGGCAACATGTTCGTGCCAACCGATCTGCTGCGGCCGATACTCGCGGATCTCAAGACCTCAGGCCGGCGGCGCGGCGCCGTGCGGCCCTGGCTCGGCATTTATTCCGAGGAAGTGCGCGGGCATGTGTTGGTAACGCAGGTGCTGCGCGATTCGCCGGCGGAACTCGGCGGCATCAAGCGCGGCGACGTTATTCTCGCCGTCGGCGGCGCGGCGGTCGGCAGCCAGTCCGAGTTCTACCATGCGCTGTGGACGAGCGGCGCCGCCGGCGTCGCGGTTACGCTGCAAGTCTGGCGCAAGAAAGCAGTGCGGGAAATCGTGGTGCGGTCAATCGACCGCATGGAGTACCTGCGCGCGTGGCCGGCGTCCGCGCATTAAACGCCATTGCCGGACACCCTGATGCCCAACCGCCTGGCCCGCGAGACCAGTCCCTATCTGCAGCAGCACGCCGACAATCCGGTCGATTGGCATCCGTGGGGAGAGGACGCGTTGCGGCTCGCGCGCCAACAGGACAAACCAATTCTGCTGTCGGTGGGTTATTCGGCGTGCCATTGGTGCCACGTGATGGCGCACGAATCGTTCGAGGACCCCGCAGTCGCGGCGCTGATGAACGAACTCTTCGTCAACATCAAGGTCGATCGCGAAGAGCGTCCCGACATCGACCAGATCTATCAGACCGCGCATGCAATGCTGACCCGGCGCGGCGGCGGCTGGCCGCTGACGATGTTCCTCACGCCGGACCAGACGCCGTTCTTCGGCGGCACCTATTTTCCGAAGACCGCGCGCCACGGCCTGCCCGGATTCGTCGATCTCCTGCCGCAGGTCGCCGCGGCCTACCACACCAAGCGCGCGGAAATCGGGCAGCAGGGCGAAGCGCTGCGCGCGGCCCTCGCGCAAACGCTGCCGGCGGCCGCAGGGGATGCCGCATTATCGGCCGCACCGCTTGATACCGGGTTGCGCGAGCTGAAACAGGCGTTCGACGAAACCGACGGCGGCATCGGCAGCGCACCCAAGTTTCCGCACCCGGCCGAGCTCGAGTTCTGCCTGCGGCGCGCCGCCGCCACGCGCGACGACTACGCGCGCGGCATGGTCAGGCTCACGCTTACTAAAATGGCCGAAGGCGGAATTTACGATCAGCTGGGCGGCGGTTTCTGCCGCTACAGCGTCGATGGGCAGTGGTCGATTCCGCACTTCGAGAAAATGCTCTACGACAACGGGCCGCTGCTGCACCTGTACACGGACCTGTGGCTCATTGACCGGCAGCCGTTGTATGCGCACGTCACCGCCGCCACCGCGGCGTGGGTGATGCGCGAAATGCAGTCGCCTGACGGCGGCTACTACTCGTCGCTCGACGCCGACTCCGAACACGAGGAAGGCAAGTTCTACGTGTGGACGCGGGATGAGGTGCAAGCGGCGTTGAGCGCCGACGAGTACGCGGTGGTCGCGCCGCACTACGGTCTCGATGCGCCGCCGAACTTCGAAAATCAATATTGGCACCTGCGCGTGATGAAACCGCTGGCATTCATCGCGAAACGCCTTGAACTCGCGCCGCAACGCGCGCAGGCGTTGCTCGATTCGGCGCGCGCCAAACTGCTGGCGCTGCGTGAGCAACGCATTCGTCCTGGCCGCGACGAGAAGATCCTGGTGAGCTGGAACGCGCTGATGGTGAAAGGCATGGCGCGTGCCGCGCGCGTGTTCGATAAGCCCGAGTGGCTCGCGTCGGCTCGCGCCGCGACGGAGTTCATCCGCGCCACGCTGTGGCGCGCGGATGACGAACGCACGGGGGCGCGTAAGCGCCTGCTCGCAACTTGCAGGGACGGCAAAGCGCATCTCAATGCGTACCTCGACGATTACGCGTTTCTGCTCGATGCGCTGCTCGAGCTCGCGCAAAGCGACTTGCGTCCGGCAGACCTTGACTGGGCACGCGAACTCGCCGAAGTGCTGCTCGCCCAGTTCGAGGATCGCGAACATGGCGGGTTTTTTTTCGTGAGCCACGATCACGAGCGGCTGATACTGCGACCGAAAACCGGCCACGACACCGCGACGCCGTCCGGCAACGGCGTCGCCGCGTTTGCGCTGCAGCGGCTCGGCCACGTGCTCGGCGAGCCGCGTTACCTCGACGCGGCGGCGCGCGCGCTGCAGGCATTCAAGCCGATGCTGGAGCGCCAGGCAAGCGCCCACACGAGCCTATGCCGCGCGCTCGAGGAACAGTTCGCGCCGCCTGCGGTCGTGGTCCTGCGCGGCGGCGAAGTTGCCGCGTGGCAGCGTGAGCTCGCCGCGCGTTACCTGCCGCAAACCATGGTGTTGGCGATTCCGGCGGGAATCGGCGCCCTGCCGCCGGCGCTGGATAAGCACGCGAGCGCCGGCGTCAACGCGTGGGTATGCCACGGCGTTAAGTGCCTACCGCCGATCACCGAACTCGCTGAATTGGTTGCGGTACTGAGCGAACCCGCGGCGTAAATGGATATGCAGGAGCGGATTTGCTATGATGCCCGCGGTTTTTTCATACACACTTGAAAGGATGCACAAATGAAGGCGTTCTACCTCGGTTTACTCGGCGCTGCGAGCTTGATTGCCGCCAGTGGCGCCGCAGCGGCGCAAGCGAAAGGCGATGAAATTTACAAGAAGACGTGTGCGGTATGCCATGATCAGGGCATCGCCGGCGCACCCAAGCTCGGCGACAAGGCCAATTGGGCGCCGCGCATCAAACGAGGCAAGGAAGCACTTTATACGATTGGCATCAAAGGCAAGCCCGGCACCGGCATGGTCGCCAAGGGCGGCAACGCGAGCCTGTCGGATGCCGACGTCAAAGCGGCAGTCGATTTCATGGTGGACAAGTCCAAGTAATCAATCGCTCGGCAAAATCGGGCGCAGCTCGCAACTGCGCCTTTTTTGTTGCCTGCCCGCGGCGTGAAATTGACAACCCGCGAACGGCTCAGGATAATGATTTCTTCTGCTGCAACAATAATTTATATCCCGGGGGATGTCATGAATCGAACTCGTTATTTAGCCATCGGACTATACCTGGTGGCCGCGTTGTTGATGCAGGGTTGTGGCAAGGAAGAGCCGCCCAAGCCGGCGCCCAAGGCCGAAGCTCCTCCTCCGCCGCCGCCGGTGACCGTCGTCAAGATCGGATCGGCAGCGCCGATCACCGGCCCGCAGGCGCACATCGGCGTCGATATCCGCAATGGCACACAGCTTGCCGTGGACGACATCAACGCTGCCGGCCTCACCATCGACGGCAAAAAGATCAAGCTCGAACTCGTCGCTGAAGACGACGAAGCCAATCCGACCAAAGCCACGACCGTCGCGCAAAAACTGGTCGACTCGAAAGTCGTCGCGGTGGTCGGCCACTTCAATTCGGGCGCGTCGATCCCCGCTTCCAAGATCTATTCCGACGCCGGCATCCCGCAGATCTCGCCGTCGTCGACCAACCCCAAATACACGCAACAAGGCTTCAAGACCACCTTCCGTGTCGTCGCCAATGACGATCAGCAGGGACCTGTCGGCGCCAAGTTCGCGCTGGAAAAACTCAAACCGAAAACCATTGCCGTCATCGACGACAGTACCGCCTACGGCCAGGGCATCGCCGACACCTTCGAAGCCACCGCCAAAGCCGGCGGCGCGAAAATCGTGGCGCGCGAGCACACTACCGATAAGGATACCGACTTCAAGGCGATCCTGACCAAAATCAAGGGCCGGAAGCCCGAACTGGTATTCTTCGGCGGCATCGATCCGCAGGCCGGGCCGATCGCGAGACAGATGGCCGAGCTCGGCATCAAGGCCAAATTCATGGGCGGCGACGGCATACAGACGCAGAATTTCATCAAGCTCGCCGGCAACGCGGCCGAAGGCGCGATGGCGTCGATGCCGGGGCTGCCGAAAGACCAGATGCCCGGCGGCGCCAAGTTCCTGGAGAAATTCAAAGCTAGATTCAACGCCGAAGTCGAACTGTATGCGCCGATGGGCTACGACGCGGTGTTTGTGTTCGTCGAAGCGATGAAGCGCGCCAACTCGACCGACCCCGCCAAATTCCTGCCCGAAATCGGCAAGACCGATTACCAGGGGGTAATCGGGCCAATCGCGTTCGACGATAAAGGCGACCTCAGGAACGGGCCGATCACGATTTACGTGGTCAAAGACGGCAAGTGGGATACGCTCGAAGTGGTGACGCCAGGCGGCCCGCCCGCGGCGGTGCCGGCCGAGCCCGCCAAAGCGGCCGAGCCCGTCAAGAAGTAATGGCCGCTTAAATCACGCAAGTTTCCGCACGAACGGCACCTCCAGGTGCCGTTTTTGCGTATGCTGGGTGTCGCATGGATATTTTCCTGCAGCAGATCATCAACGGCCTGGTGCTGGGAAGTATCTATGCGCTGGTCGCGCTCGGCTACACCATGGTCTATGGCATCCTCGGGCTGATCAATTTCGCGCACGGCGACATCGTGATGGTCGGCGCGCTGACCGCGCTGAGCGTGATTGCGGGGCTCGCCGGCGGCGCGGTGCCGGCACCGATTATCCTGGCGCTCGCATTATCCGCCGCGATACTGGTGTGCGTGGCGCTCGGCGTCAGCATCGAGCGCGTCGCGTACCGCCCGCTGCGGCGTGCGCCGCGCCTGGCGCCGCTGATCACCGCGATTGGCGTCTCGATCCTGATTCAATACACGGCGGCGCTGATCTGGAGCAAGCAGTACATCGCGCTGCCCGAGATCATCCGCCCCACGCAGTTCACGCTCGCGGGAGCGAGCTTCACCGACCTGCAGCTGTTGATTTTCTTGCTCGCCTGCGGCGTGATGGCGGGACTGTTGTGGTTCCTCAGGCACACGCGCCTCGGCAAAGCGATGCGCGCGAGCGAGCAAAGCCCGGATGTCGCCGGCCTGATGGGCATCGACGTCAACCGCGTCATCGCGTTCACTTTCCTGCTCGGCTCGGCCCTCGGTGCGGTCGCCGGCCTGATGGTGGTGCTGTATTACGGCATCGGCCATTACTTCATGGGCTACATGCTCGGCCTCAAGGCGTTTACCGCGGCGGTGCTCGGCGGGATCGGCAAAGTCAACGGCGCGGTGCTCGGCGGCCTGCTGCTCGGCCTGATCGAAAGCCTTGCTTCGGGTTATATCGGGGACCTGACCGGCGGCGTGCTCGGCAGCAACTACCGCGACATTTTTGCGTTCCTGGTGCTGGTCGTGGTGCTGGTGTTCCGGCCCTCGGGGCTGATCGGCGAACGCGCCGCGGATCGAGCATAGAGCGCCACAATGGCCACGACCCTCCAACGTCACACGGCCGCGAAGTGGCTCGGCATCGTGCTCATCGCTGTTGCGCTCGTGATGCTGCCGTTCGTGGTCGATGCGACGCTTGGCCGCGCCTGGGTGCGCATCATTGACGTCGCGCTGCTCTTTGTCATGCTCGCGCTGGGGCTTAACATCGTAGTGGGTTACGCTGGCCTGCTCGACCTCGGTTACGTCGCGTTCTTCGCGGTCGGCGCTTATGCCTATGCATTGCTGGCATCGCCGCAGTTCGACATTCACGCCTCGTTCCTCCTGCTGCTGCCGCTGGGCGCGCTCATCACCGCGATGTTCGGCGTGCTGCTCGGCGCGCCGACGTTGAAGCTGCGCGGCGACTATCTCGCGATCGTGACCCTCGGTTTCGGCGAGATCATCCGCATCTTCCTGAACAACCTCAACCGCCCGCTCAACATCACCAACGGCCCGCAGGGCATCACGCTGATCGACCCGCTTGAGATCGGCGGCGTGGTGTTGAGCAAGACCTACGTCATCGGCGGCGTCACGCTGGCCCCGGTGCACAGCTACTACTTCGTGTTCCTGCTGTTCGCGCTGCTGATCGTCGTCGTCTCGCTGCGGCTCGAGGATTCGCGCATCGGCCGCGCCTGGATCGCGATCCGCGAGGACGAGGGTGCGGCCCGCGCGATGGGCATCAACACGCGCAACATCAAACTGCTGGCATTCGCGATGGGCGCGACCTTCGGCGGCGTCTCGGGCGGGCTGTTCGCGGCGTTCCAGGGTTTCGTCAGTCCCGAAAGCTTCACCCTGCTCGATTCCATCATGATCCTGTGCATGGTAGTGCTGGGCGGCATGGGGCACGTGCCGGGCGTGGTGCTCGGCGCGGTGCTGCTGACGGCTCTTCCGGAAGCGCTGCGTTACGTCGGCCCGCTGCAGAAAGACTGGTTCGGGCAGGTGTTCGTCGACCCTTCGGATCTGCGCATGCTGCTGTTCGGCCTGGCGCTGGTGCTGATGATGCTGTTTCGTCCGGCGGGCCTGTGGCCGTCGAAAATCCGCAAGCGCGAGTGGACAACATGAGCGGCCGGGTGAGTGCGCTGCTCGAAGCGAAAAGCATCAGCAAGCGTTTCGGCGGCCTCGAAGCGCTGACGGAAATCACGCTGGCGATCAACTGCGGAGAAATCTACGGCTTGATCGGCCCCAACGGCGCCGGCAAGACCACGTTTTTCAACGTGCTGTCCGGCTTCTACCGGGCCGACGGCGGCGAGTTCGCGTTCGACGGCGCGCCGCTGGACGCCGGCGCGCCGCATCGGGTCGCGGCAGCCGGCATCGCGCGCACGTTCCAGAACATTCGCCTGTTCGGCAACATGACCGCGCTCGAAAACGTCATGGTGGGCCGCCACGTGCGCACGCGCTCCAGCGTGATCGGTGCGGTGCTGCGCACCGCCGCGACCCGCGCCGAGGAACGCGCGGTTCACGAACGCTCCTATGCGCTGCTCGAATACGTCGGCATCGCCGCGCGCCGGAACGACCTCGCGCACAGCCTGCCGTACGGCGACCAGCGCCGGCTCGAGATCGCGCGCGCGCTCGCGACCGAGCCCAAGCTGCTCGCGCTCGATGAGCCCGCCGCCGGCATGAACGCAACCGAAACCGCGACGCTGCGCCAGTTGCTCGAGCGCATCCGCACCGACGGCACGACGATATTGCTGATCGAACACGACGTGAAACTGGTGATGGGACTATGCGATCGCGTCGCCGTACTCGACTACGGCCTGAAAATCGCCGAAGGTCAACCGGCCGAGGTGCAACGCAATCCGGCTGTCATCGAGGCGTACCTGGGAGGCGCGCTTGCTTGAGGTGAGCGGACTCAAAGTGGCCTACGGCGGCATCAACGCCGTCAAAGGCATCGACTTCACCGTTAACGCCGGCGAGATGGTGACGCTGATCGGCGCCAACGGCGCCGGCAAGACCACCACGCTGAAGGCGCTGACCGG
>Ga0102851_10001051_pt1 | contig 15166 bp, 14 predicted proteins | sample Mud3Dept3metaG_FD_79558 | JGI IMG/M metagenome (GOLD analysis project Ga0102851, IMG submission 79558) | Freshwater wetland microbial communities from Ohio, USA, analyzing the effect of biotic and abiotic controls - Mud 3 Core 4 Depth 3... | ecosystem: Environmental > Aquatic > Freshwater >... | reverse complement strand
GGAATGGCATCCACAAACATGATCCCGCAAACAACGTTTTTGAAACCGGGCCGAGCATGTTTGGAGTTGATGATTATTTACATCAGGCTGCAGATTCAAAAAACTGGCCAGCCGGTATTATCTATGATCCGGATAACAGCGGAAAACCGCTTGCAAGCATGGGTGTTCATGAGCATTGGAACAATGCCGTTGATAAGCAATATTCAGGGAATTTTGGCCTCACAGGCGGAATCACACTTGTCTCCATACCTGAGACGCTTGTTAAAGGGAGAGCAAGGAAATAGCTTTCCTCAAAATATATCGACATAAATATGAAACATCTTTTAGGTACATTTCTTTGCCTGCTCATTTTTACCAGTACCCTGGCACAGAAAGATCTGATGGACATCCTTGACGATACAACCACTCAGGAAATTAACTACACAACTGCTACGTTTAAATCAACGAGGGTTATGAATGGACATTCAATAGAAAAAATGCCTCCAGGACAACTGGATTTCAGGATCTCTCACCGTTTCGGAACTCTTAATTCAGGTCCTTATGAGTTCTTTGGACTTGATCAGTCAAGCATCCACTTTGGACTGGAATATGGGATATTAAAATGGTTGATGGCAGGTATTGGCAGAGGCACTTATGAAAAAACATATGACGGATTTTGTAAATTTACCATCCTCAGGCAATCTTCAGGAGCTCGTTTAATACCCGTTTCTGTCTCAGCTCTCTCGTCTGTGGCCATAACTTCAGTTAAATGGTCTGACCCCGACAGAACAAACTACTTTTCCTCTAGGCTCTCTTATGTACAACAGTTGCTTATTGCCCGTAAAGTAAACCAGTCTTTTTCTGTTCAGATCGCACCAACATTCGTTCACCGCAATAATGTTGCAACAGAATTCGATCCCAATGATCTTTATGCAATAGGAGCCGGCGGGAGAATGAAACTAACCCGACGCATCAGCTTTAATGCGGAGTATTATTATACGGTCAACCGGGGGTCGTACATGAGTCAGACGGTATATGATCCTTTGTCAGTCGGCTTTGACATTGAAACCGGCGGTCATGTTTTCCAGCTGATTTTCACCAATTCACTGGCAATGATTGAAAAGGGATTCATAGGTGAGACGACCGGCAGCTGGACAAAAGGAGATATCCATTTTGGATTTAATATCTCCAGGGTCTTTACTTTAAAGTGAAAAATCTTAATAACAAATTTGCTTTTCTCCTGTTAGCTTTAATGATCTTGAAATCTTAATTTTCATAATCGTCAAGAATAATGAAACGTGTTACTGTTATTCTTCTGTGTCTTGGTCTGGTTCTTACTGCCAATGCACAGAAATATATGACAAGAAATGGTTATATCGGATTCTTTTCCGGCACACCCATTGAAGACATCAAGGCTGATAATAACCAGGTGGCCAGTGTCATCGATATTTCAACAGGGGAGATCGTATTTCAGGTACTCATCAAGTCGTTTAAATTTGCGAAAGCCTTGATGGAGGAACATTTCAATGAAAATTATCTGGAGTCAGAAAAATTTCCCAAATCAACATTTAAAGGGAAAATAACCAACCTTGCAGCTGTTGATTTCAGCAAGCCGGGTCAATATGAAGTGATTGTCGAAGGAGACCTGAATATCCATGATGTTACTAACAAGGTAAGCGTAATGGGTAGTATTGAGGTTATCCCGGGAGGAATTAATGCGAATTCAAAATTCAATGTTGTTCCGGAAGATTACAAGATCAAAATACCTGCCATTGTCAGGGAGAACATTGCTAAAATAATTGAGGTTACAGTAGCAATCAGATATTCTCCGGTGGATAATAAATAAGATTATTATCATACTGCTCCCTGAAAGAAATCCTGCTTACTTCCATTTAATCCTGATACGGGAGTAAATGTTAAACGAATAATATTTATCATGAAAAAATCTGTTAAGATAGCTCTGGGTGCTTTGATTCTTCTTGGTTTGACCGGCTTAGGTATTGGTCTGTATCTTTATAACAAGCAGGACAAAAATCTTCAGAAAGCAGAGCCTGATTTTGTAATAACATCCGTCGATCTTCAAAAGGCATTTGAGGATGATGAAGCTGTTGCACTCACAAAATATGTAAATAAGATCATCGAAGTGACCGGAACTGTTGAATCTATAAAAGGAGTTGAAGGCAATATAGCCAGTGTAGTTCTAAAGACGGGAAGCGGGCTCTCTTCAGTTATTTGTACTTTATCATCCCAATCTGATCCGGTAGAACTTGTCTCAGGTAATGAAGTAACAATCCGGGGCGAATGTTCGGGATTCCTTATGGATGTCTTGTTGAATAACTGCACAATAATAAAATAATCCATTCAGGTTCTTCATCTTTTCAATCTCATAAGCTTAAGGAGATCCTTAACATTATTAATAAATTCCCCATTTTTTGAACATTTTTAATTATGTTATGTTAATTTAATCTAATTAAAGATTAATAAACATCACAATGAAAAAATTAATTGTTACTAAAGGCAGATTATTGTCAGACATTGTCTTTCTTTTTGCTGTTCTCAGCATCCTGGGCAGTTGCGAGAATACAATGAATGACATGGGTCCTGGTGGCAATCCGGGAGGTTCAAAAGGACCGGGAGAAAATGAAGTCTTCATACAGAATATGGCGTTTAATCCGTCAACAATTACAGTCGCAGCAAACACAACCATAAAATGGACGAACAAGGATGCAGTTATTCATACGGTTACAAGTGATAATGGCCTTTTCGACAGTGGCAATATCAGTTCCGGGGGAACTTACAGTTTTACATTCACTGCATCTGGTACTTATAAATACCATTGCACCCCTCATCCTGCAATGACTGCAACGGTAATAGTTAATTAAGTATCAGTCTTCAGTTTTATTTCTTTACTTTTATCTGACAAAGGAATATTTCTTTGTGAACTATTATTTTAAATTTATTGTATGTAAATTTTAGCATATGATTAAAATCAGAAGAATTTATGACCCGGAGGAAACCGGGGAACATTACAAAGTATTTATTGACCGGCTTTGGCCCAGAGGCATTTCAAAGCAGAAAGCAGGATGGAATGAATGGATGAAAGAGATTTCGCCAAGTAACGAACTTCGTAAATGGTACAACCATGATCCTGCCAGGTGGACTGAATTCAAGCGACTCTATAAAAATGAATTAATTCAGAGACAAAACGAACTGAAAAAGCTGAAACAGCTGGAAATGAAACATGGAACCCTGACACTGCTTTATTCATCCAGGGAAGAAAAGTATAACAATGCCGTTGCTTTGAGGGAATTTCTAATGGAGTAAATTAAAATTAAATCACAAGAGAACAACTTAATAAGATTGAAATGCGGTTAATAAAATTATTCCTGATATAATCTTTTCGTTTTATTGATTGACCAGTCTGGACCGGATAGGTTTGAATTATTTGGTGTTCATTCTTCGCTGAATAAGGTAATCCAGTGAAAGCCTGCCTGCACCATATATAAAAATAAAGAGAATTAGCAGGATCATCGCAAAATCTGTCCGTGATTCATGTGCCATTGTCCAGAATCCCTTATTAATCAGAATTGGAATCTTTGTCGTAATGATTGCAGTCATCATAATAATGAACAGAGGAATCGCAGCAATTCTGGTTAAAAAACCAATTATCATGAGTGTACCACAGCTAATTTCAAATGATGCTACAAAATATGCAAGAAACTCAGGATTTGTGAACCCAATTTGTTCAAATCGGCCTGCACCAACCAAGTCTGGGAAAAGGAACTTCTGAATTCCTTCTGAAAGAAAAACCAGTCCGACAATTAGTCTGGGTATAACTGACCTGTAATCGTTTACCGTATTAAAGATGATACCTGAAATTTTTTTCATATTCTTATGGTCTTAGATAATTCCCGCACCTAAAGCAAGCGAAATAACAATAAGCATTATAGCAACCAATACCTGAATAAATCGCAATGTTACTTTCTTTAACAATTTACTTCCAATTAATGCACCTGCAATTGCTGCTATTGTTGCTGAAATAATTAAATACAGATGTTCATTAAGATTTGCTTCTTTATATCGTGAAGCATATACTGAAAGTCTTGTAAAATCAACTAAACATGCAATTACAACACCAGTAGCAATATATGCTTCTTTCGATAATCCGCTCTTTATAAGGAATGCACTTCGTATTGCACCCTGTATGCCTGTTAAGCCGCCAAAGAAACCACTTAATATTCCACCCAGCGCCAGTTTATTTTTGTTGAATTGTATCTTTTGAACGGATGGAGCAATTTCAAGGATTGAGAATACAATTAAAAGTATGGCAATAACAAGTTTTACCGGCATAATTTCATAATCCTTGTTCCAAAGGTGATATTGAAAAAGTGATGGTATCCTGGTTATCCTGAGTAATAACCATGCTCCTGTAAATGATGCCAGTATTGCCGGAATGCCAAACCTTAATAAAACTACTTTATCTGCATTTTTCCCAACCAGTGTAATTTTGAAAAGATTATTTGAAAAATGGACAATCCCGGTTAATGCGATTGCTATATCAATCGGAAAAAAGACAGCAAATACCGGCATTAAGATTGTCCCAAGTCCGAACCCGGAAAAGAATGTAAGTATGGCTGTTAAAAATGCAGTCAAACAAATAACTATAATTTCCATAAAACAACAATTATAATTCAAACAGAATGAAACACAATATGTTCATTCAGAATTATTTGTTAAACTATTGCGTCTCACCATGAACTTCACAGCCACATTCTTTCCCTTTAACTTTTTCAAAGGCTTCCCTGCCTTCAGATACAGAAAAATAAATCAGACCTGCTGCACCCAAAACGTCGGCATAAGCAAAACCTGTGAGTTCGTAAACAAGACTTGAGACAAGCAGTACCAATGACATATAAATACAAATCTTGGTACAATTGGCATCAGCAATTATTGGTTCTGAATGCAACTTTCTGCCTACCCTCTTTTTTGCGTTCAGAAGCCAAGCCATTACTGCAATTGAAACCAATGATATTATTACCCCCCAAAATGTGGTTTCAGGCTTGTGCTGCTTAATGAGATTTATGACAATGCCTGCAAGTAAACCTGCAGATAAAAGATAGAATGAAGTACCTGTGATTTTTAAGGCAGTGATCTCGAAACTACCTTTAGGGCTGTTTGGATTTTTCATTATACGCAATATCATAATTGCAATGCCAATGCCAGACATCATTTCAATAAAACTATCTGCACCAAATCCAAACAAACTGAGTGTTTCATCTGTATAGCCTAAGACCATCGAAACAATCCCTTCGATAACATTATAAAAGATGGTAAACAGGCTTAACCCGTAAGCCTGTTTATAAAGTCTTTTTTCTTTGGTTTCCATGATTAAGAATAATTCCTTGCTTCTTTAACACTTAAAGAATGGTTTCGTTCAATTCGAAATGTCGTTATTTAATCCGCCTTCGCTACCTCCTTCGCTAAAGCTACGGAGGTCGAAGAAAGCTTCGGCCTTCGGTCGTCGAAGTCCCGACAAGTCGGGACGAAGACGGCGGACTGGAAGCCATGTGCATGCGGGGCATGCCCGGCACTGCACAGGTGTTGGTTGTCACCGGTTAGTTCATGACTCGATTAAATGTTCATGGTTTTTTTCAGATAATCCCGGCTCATTTTAAGACTCTCTTTTAAAGGTCTGGTTCTGACAAATCCGTTTTCGTGAGCAAGTTCAATGACGACATCCCCATGGAAACCTATTTCATTCAGGACATTGGCAATTTCCCTGAAATTTACATTCCCTTCACCCAGTGATTCAGGCCATTTACCGTTGCTGAGCTGGTCACGCAGATGAGTAAAGACAATCTGGTTCCTGAATTCTCTTATAAAGTCTAAAGGATTTACTCCAGCCCTGAGCAACCAGTTAAGGTCGGGACCTAGCTTAATATCAGGTATCCTTTTAAGTGTACCCCTGACATCATACATGCCATCCTCAACTTCATATGTGTGATTATGCAAATTGATAACTATACCTCTTTCCTCTCCAAGGGCAACAAGTTTTTTAAGCAAAAACGCCTGGTTATCAAACTCTTCTTCAGTCTTTTTTCGTCCTGAAGGTCTGCCTACTGATACTCCAAATGTTCTTCCCCCGGCAGACGCCATATTAGAAAAGATAAGATCAGCATCTTCAACGATCTGGTTATGTTTGTTCTTATCCCACATATCAGCGCCGTATGAGCTTCCAAGCAGTTTTATTCTGTATTGTTCAATCAGTTCTTTAATTTGTTTTGTATAAACGGTACTCCTCAGAGGTTGTTCCATTGTTTCGATACCATCGAATCCTGCATAAGCGATATCGGAAAATATCTGACTCAGGATTGGTGAGATATCACGATCCGGTTGTGAGGCAGCATAAACCCAGACATGTGCTCCGACAAACAATTTCTTCCGCTTTTTCTTTTCTTTCAGTGAAGCAAAAATTACTTTATCAGATAGAGAGAGCGCCACTCCGGAAAGCGATACATTACGGATAAAATTCCTTCTGTTCATATGCGTGTTAATAAAAAATTATTACCTGTTTCGCGGGAAAGCTTAAAGTTAAGCTTTTTTTGTTTTCCGGTCAAATTGTAACAAAAACGTAACAATATAAATCAGATATTCAATAGCATAGTATGTACTTTTGAATCGGTAGATTGAAATTAGTAATCATCTCTTTCAATAAATGGCAGACTTAAATTTCCCAGTGGAAATTATTGAATATTAATTGTATGACATTTTTAATTATCATAATAGCTCTCGTTTTAGTATTTGATTTCATAAATGGTTTTCATGATTCGGCAAACTCTATTGCTACCGTAGTTTCTACAAAGGTTTTATCACCAATAGCGGCTGTAGGGCTTGCGGCAACATTCAATTTTCTGGCATTTCTGATTTTCCCTCTAAAAGTAGCCTCAACTATTGGTAAAGGTGTTATAAATCCAGACATTATATCCTTGAATTTAATCGCTGCAGCTGTAACTGCCGCTATCATTTGGAACCTTATTACATGGTGGATGGGGTTACCTTCGAGTTCTTCTCATACACTGGTTGGAGGATTAACCGGAGCTGCTGTTGCAGGATTTGGTTTCGGATCAGTAATTTATTCAGGAGTGATCAAGATAGTTATTTTCATAGTAGTTGCACCGTTTTTGGGTATGATAATGGCATTTATCATTTCGGTAATTGTACTTCATATTGTAAAGGATCACTCGCCATTTGGAGTTGACCGTTGGTTCCGCAGGTTGCAGTTGTTATCCGCATCTGCATTCAGTCTTGGCCATGGTGGGAATGATGCACAGAAATCCATGGGAATTATCTGGGTTACCCTGATAGCCACAAATCAGGTTGCTAAAGATGCACCTATAGATCTATGGATTGTTTTATCATGTCATGCAGCAATTGCTCTTGGAACATTATTCGGTGGATGGAGAATTGTTAAAACCATGGGGCAAAGAATTACAAAGCTTAAACCGTTTGAAGGATTTTGTGCTGAAACAGCCGGGGCCCTGACATTATTCGGAGCAACCCATTTCGGTATACCGGTGAGTACAACTCATACAATTACCGGATCTATCATAGGAGTAGGCGCAACAAAAAGGATGTCGGCAGTGAAATGGGGTGTTACAACAAAGATATTCTGGGCATGGGTCCTTACAATACCTGTTTCAGCATTCATTGGAGCCGTTATGTATTATCTTTTTCAGGCAATATTTTAGTATAAGACGGATTATTTTCAATCTTTGGGGAGAGAAAAAAGAAATTCCGTTCCACCACCAGCTTTGTTACGGACCAGGATCTCTCCTTTATGAAGTAATATTGCATTCTTGACAATCGCCAGGCCAAGACCTGTTCCTCCGCTTTTTCTTGAACGTCCCGAATCAATACGGTAAAAACGTTCAAAAACACGACCGAGGTGTTCCTGGGGAATGCCAACTCCATCATCTGAAAAAGAAAAATGGTAGAATTTTTTATCTTCATTAAAAATAAGAATCCTTATTATAGTATTTTCTCCTGCATAATTTATGGCATTTTCAATCAGGTTCTGAAAGATAGAAAGTATAAGGGATTTGTTCCCTTTCACTGAAACCTCATCACTAATATTAATTTCAACTTTCATCTTTCTGGCCTCAATTGACGACTTGAAATTGTCACGGACTTCCTTAATTACCTTCCTGACATTTACCTTTTCAGGCTTGAATGATGATCCTGCTTCTTCTATCCTGTTCAAAACTGAAATATCATTGATTAGCCCGATCAGCCTATCTGTTTGGGCCAGGGCTTTTTCTAGAAAATATCTCTGCTTTTTTGGCTCAATTCCCGCATCATTAAGGAGAGTTTCGATATAGCCTTTAACTGAGGAAACCGGGGTTTTAAGTTCATGAGCTATATTAGATGTCATCTGTTGCTTGATAAGTTTACTTTTGCCAATTTTAGTAATATCACTCAGAATGATTTCAAAGCTCTTATCATAGAATATTACGCATCGTACCCGGAAAAATCTCCCATCCTTGCTTAGCTGGTATTCTGTTTTTGGAAGATCTGTCGGATCTACCGCTTTGTCGGAATATTTCTCGAGAAATTCCTTTAAAATTAAAAATTCAGGAATGTCAAATGGACTGAATGAAAAAATCTGCAGATCTCCCGATATCATATTCATCAGATGAATAAAATGGTCGTTAGCGAAGATTTTTGTTTTATCAGAAGAGAAGAATGCAATTCCCTCATCTAATGCGTTCAGATGATTGAAAAGCTTCTCCTTTTCATTAATAAGGTCATTTTTTGTTTGTAGAAGGTTGTTATATATTCCCAAAATTTCTTCTCCAATGGTACCAATTTCATTTTTTGGGAATTTTGTATTGAAGTCAAATGTTTCATTATTTCTTACCTTCAAAGCAAAATCTTTCAGTTTCGTAATGGACTCACTGAACCTGCTGGTTATAAAGAGTAATGCCGCCCAGATTGCAACGAACGATAAAAATAATATGAGCAGGAAAAACTTTTTGGCTTTTAGAAAGTTGGCGACATTAATATCGTAAATAACAGCAGCTCTTATAAAGTATTTACCATAGTTTACGGAAAAATAGTAATAAGGCTGGCCTGTAGTTTCTGATTTTCTTATTGTTACTCCATAATCGGATTTAAGTGAAGCTTTTATCTCAGGCCTGTCGGCGTGATTCTCCATGTTCTTCCAGTCCCTGATCGAGCTGTCATATAGTATTTTTCCTAAAGAGTCTATAATTGTGATCCTCAAATGGGTTTGCGGAAGAAGGTTTACAAGTGAATCAGTGATTTCATAATTTCCATTATCATAAATGGAATTTGTATTAAGGAAATTATTAACAATGACTGTAATATTATAAAGTTCATCATTGAGTGTTGATACCCTGTATTCCTTCTCTCTCTTGTAAAGATAACTAAGGATCAGAGAGGTAAATACTACGAATATCGCTGAATAATAAAAAAATAGATTATTTCTGAATGAGTTTCTTATTTTCATTTGCAGGGTACTCAGAATTCAAAAAAATACCCGTAACCTGTCTTATTCTTCAGATTCTGCCCAAAAACTCCAAGCTTGGTTCTTAACCTGGTGATATTTACATCCACAGTTCTGTCGGTAACAATTACATCATTACCCCAAACTTTCGCTAAAATATCATCCCGCGAAAATACTTTCGCGGGATTCTCAAGCATAAGTTTCATGATCTCATATTCTTTTTTTGTCAGCTCAATTTTTTCATTATTTAAAACAAGTCTCTTGCGGGCTGTATCGAGTTCGATGTCACCGAATTTTAAAATTCCGTGGCTTTTTATCCTGTCTTTCTGAAACCGCTTAAGAACTGCCTTGACTCTTGCAATTAATTCATTCACTGAAAATGGTTTGGCAATATAATCATCGGCTCCAAGGCTGAAACCGGTTAAAACATCATTTTCAGTATCCTTCGCTGTAAGGAAGATAATTGGCACATTACAGTTCAAATCCTTGCGAATCATATCTGCAAGCTTGAAGCCGGAAATTTGACCCATCATAACGTCAAGTAATAAAAGATCAAAATTTCCGGGTAATCTTTTCAGAGCTTCTTCGCCTGAATGGGCAATCTCAGTAAAATAACCTTCATTGCCAAGATTATACTGAAGGATTTCACAAAGATCCTCTTCGTCATCCACAATCAAAATTCTTTTACCCTTTAAATCCATTATTGCAGTATAGATGTATAAAAGCTTATTCGCAAATAAATTTTTGTTTGTTGCAAAGATAATTTCTATTGATAAATAATGAGATTACATTTTGATTACAAAAAAACAGAAGTCTGTAACATAATTGTAATTAAACCTTCATCACTTCGTAACTGAACTTGAGCAGGTATAATCAGATATTTGCAGCGGAGATATTTTGAAAAATAATTATTGGAACCTATGAAAAATCTTACGATATCTAAAATACTGTCAATACTTATTTTCTTTTTCATTTATGGGCATTTAGCCGGTCAAACCGGTACTATTGAAGGAACCGTAACTGATAAGGCAACCTCTGAAAATCTGATCGGAACTACAGTTCAGATTGATGGAACAACAAACGGAATAACTACAGATGTAAACGGACATTTTATTTTACCAAATCTTAAGGCAGGCAAATACAGGCTTAAAATTTCCTATGTTTCCTATACAACCAGAATGATTGAGAATGTCATTGTTGAGAAAGGGAAAGTCACTACACTGAATGTAGAGCTTGAAGGCAACTTTGTGAATCTTGGTGACATAACTGTAACAGCAATAAGAAAGACAAATACTGAGATTTCGATGATAACCGATATTAGGGCCAGTCAGTTTGTTTCGACCGGTATATCGGGTCAGCAGATATCAAAAACACTTGATAAGGATGCTTCTGAGGTAGTTAAACGGGTACCCGGGATCACCATCATGGATAACAGATTTCTGATTGTCCGTGGTTTGTCGCAGAGGTATAACAGCGTATGGTTGAATAATGCAGCCACTCCCAGTGCAGAAGCCGATGTTAAGGCTTTCTCGTTTGATATAATTCCCAGTTCAATGATTGAGAACATTATGATATTCAAATCGCCAGCTGCAGAGCTTCCCGCAGATTTTTCAGGGGGTTTTGTCAAGATAACCACAAAAAATCTACCTGAGAAAAACGGTATGGTTTTTTCTTATAGCGCCGGTATCAGCGGAAACACGACTTTCAGAGATTTTTATAAACCAGTATCAGGTGGCACTGACTGGTTAGGATTTGATAATGGATCGAGGGCATTGCCTGATGATATGCCACGTCATCTCAATGACTATGAATTAGCTACAAATCCGGCTGTAAGGGAGAAAATTACCCATCTGGGAAGAGAATTGAATAACAACTGGTCGGCCATCCCGGCTACAGCTTACCCTGACCAGAAATTTCTTGTCGGGTTAAACCGCAAATTCAATTTCGGAAATCATTCCCTGGGGAATATTACAGCAATAACATACAGTCTTTCAAATAGTTCAGAAGAGATCCATAACACAGATTATTCAATTTACGATTACACCTCCGATAAACCCTCATATCTTAATCAGTTCATTGATGAACAGTACTCCAACTCTGCAAGGCTTGCAGTTATGAATAACACATCACTCTATCTCGGCAAGGGAACCAGGCTCGAGTTTCGCAATCTTTTTAATCAGGCCGGCTCTTCGCGTTATATTAGAAGAACAGGCCGGGAGTGGTATAACAATGGAAGGTATATCAGATCTGAAGAACTCAGGTATCTGAGCAGGTCAATTTATACAGGACAGCTGGCAGGTGAACATTCATTTAACGAAGGGAAACTCAAGATAGACTGGATTTTAGGCTATGCTTCTTCAAATAAAAAAGAACCAGATACGAAACGATACAGGTATTTGCGCGATGATGTTGACATTTATAAATATATGCTGCTGTTTTCTGACCAGGCCGATCTCTCTTCACAATCAAGGATGTGGATCAATCTGAATGAGAATACAATTTCAGCTTTGCTCAATTTTACCAGACAGGTAAATTTAGGTGGATTTAATCCTGAAATCAAGGCAGGAATCTATTTCGAAAATAAGGACAGGAGTTTTCATGCAAGAAATTTTGGATATGCAAAAGGAAGCATTGAATCAACATTTGGTCAGACTTATCTGCCGGTTGATGAAATTTTTAAGGATGAAAACATAAATCTCAGCAATGGAATAAAGCTGACCGAAGTAACGGCACTTTCGGATTCTTATACGGCAGCAAATAACCAGATTTCAGGATATCTTTCAACCCGGATGCCAATTGGAGGGAAAATAAATATTTATGCAGGTTTACGGATTGAAAAAAACAGACAGACTCTTTCAAGCTATAAGCAGGCGTCAACAGTAAAAGTTGATGTTGACAGGGATACTGTCAACCTGTTCCCTTCAGCCAACATGACTTATAACATTTCTGAAAAAAGTCTTGTCAGGCTTGCATACGGAATGACGATTAACCGTCCTGAATTCAGGGAGATAGCTCCGTTTTACTATGTTGATTTTGAACAGAATGCCGGTATTTACGGTGCACCTCAAATAAAGCAGGCATATATTCACAGTTTTGATGTAAGATATGAACTTTATCCAGCTACAGGTGAGACATTTAATATTGGGGCTTTTTATAAAAAGTTCCTTAACCCCATCGAACAGATAATTCTCGGGAACAACCCGACACAATATTCATTTGAAAATGTTGAATCTGCCTATAGTACAGGAATAGAAGCAGAAATCAGAAAATCTCTTGAATTCATCCACGGGATGAAGAACTTTACCATTGTTTTGAACGGTTCATTAATAAAGAGCAGAGTAACATTCACTGAGGGTGTATTGTCCCGAAACAGACCACTAGAAGGACAATCTCCTTTTATTGTAAATACCGGCCTTTTTTACCAGGGTGAAAAAAATGGATTGATGGTCAGTCTTCTTTATAATATTATCGGAAAAAGAATAGTTGCTGTGGGAAGACCATCTCCCAATGAGTGGGAGGATATTCCTGATATATATGAAATGCCCAGGAATAATATTGATTTAACTATCAGTAAAATGATTGGAAAAAGTATTGAGATCAAAGCAGGAATAAAGGATCTGCTTAATGAAAAAGCTGAATATATGCAGACAATCAATGCATTGGTCGATATGAATACCTATACAAAAGGCGCTGATAACAGTATAAAAGAGTTTAATCGTAAACAATATACAAGGGCATATTACCCGGGAAGGTATTTTTCACTCGGGATTTCACTGAAGCTCTGAACTGGCAGTAAGTAATCTTAAGGGAGGTTGTCTTCGATAACCGAAAGTGGGATCTTTGTGCCGTAAAATTTTGGGGAAAATTGTAAGTATCACATATTTAATTAATTGACAATATAAAATAAACTTAAATCAAAAAAATAATGAAAACAAACTTCAGATTTTCTAATCTTTTTGCTATCCTGGTTCTATTACTCGGGATTTCAACATCGTGCGAAAAAGATGTGAAAGTAACAGGGATAGAACTGGACAAGGTAACCGCAGATATCATGATAGGAGCAAACCTGAATTTAACCGTTATATTCGATCCTATTGATGCAACAAATAAAAACATTACATGGGAATCAAGCAACACTGGTGTTGCAACTGTTGCAAACGCTGTTGTTACTGGGATGGCTCTTGGGACTGCCACTATAAAGGCAACATCTGAGGAAAATTCTGCGCTGCAGGTAACATGTGAAATTATGGTTATCCCATCAAACGGACAGCAGATTACTGTAAGCGGTGATATAACTTCCGACACCAGGTGGTATGCAAATGCCCGTTATTTCCTCTCAGGATTTGTATATGTAAAGAATAATGCAACTCTTACTATTGAACCCGGAACCATAATAAAGGGCGTTTCAGGCACTAAAGGTGCCCTGATAATTGAGAGAGGCTCTAAAATCATGGCTCAGGGTACCGAAAGTAAACCTATCATATTTACTTCAGACAAGCCAAAAGGTGAGCGTGGTTACGGAGACTGGGGTGGTCTTGTAATTTGTGGTAAAGCTCCTACTAACAAGCATGATAATGGAACGGGTGTAGGAATAGCAGAAGGTGGAATTGGTTCAAATTATGGTGGTACTGATGTTGCTGATAACTCAGGGGCACTTCAATATGTAAGAATTGAGTTCCCGGGCATTCCGCTTACAGCAACTGCAAACAGTGAGATCAACGGATTGACTCTTTATTCAGTAGGTTCAGGAACAGTTATCGATCATATCCAGGTATCTTACTCCGGCGACGATTCATATGAATGGTTCGGCGGAACAGTAAATGCCAAATATCTCGTTGCATTCAGAGGTTGGGATGATGATTTTGACACTGATAATGGTTTTATCGGTAAAGTGCAGTTTTTTGTCAGTTTACGAGATCCGGTCAGTGCTGACCAGTCTCAATCAAATGGATTTGAATCAGACAATGACGCGGATGGCTCAACACTTACACCTGTAACAGCACCGATATTTACAAACGGTAGTATGTTTGGTCCGCTGGCGACTCCCTCAACAACAATTAATTCACTCTACAGGCGTGCAATGCATTTACGGCGCGGGACCAGATTGTCAGTTTATAATACAATATTTGCAGGTTTTCCTGTCGGATTAGATATTGATGGAGCGAAAGGTGATTCTCCTGCACAGGCAACCATAAATGTGCTTCAGGTTGAAAACTGTGTAATGGCTGGTATGACAACAAATTATAGCACGACTTATCTTGCTGATGCTGAAGCCTGGTACACAAATGCATCAAGGAATAACCTGACCATGGCAACAAACGATTTCCTTCAGGTTACCAATCCGTTTAATGTGGCTGCTCCGAATTTTCAGCCAGCCAACGGGTCTCCTTTGCTTAGCGGTGCTGCCTTTACAAATGCAAGGTTGACCGATTCATTCTTTACCCAGGTAAACTACCGAGGTGCTTTCGGAGAAACAAACTGGACAACCAACTGGTGTAATTTTGATCCGCAGGATACAGATTATTAATAAATAGCTGTATTGTTATACACCAAAACTAGTTCCCATATTCCTTGCCTGTAAAACAAGCGGATTATCAGGTTCAACAAGCTTAAGCTTTCCTGCCACGTCGGAAAGAGGGATTGATACTATTTCGTCATCTT
>Ga0102851_10001050_pt1 | contig 15167 bp, 13 predicted proteins | sample Mud3Dept3metaG_FD_79558 | JGI IMG/M metagenome (GOLD analysis project Ga0102851, IMG submission 79558) | Freshwater wetland microbial communities from Ohio, USA, analyzing the effect of biotic and abiotic controls - Mud 3 Core 4 Depth 3... | ecosystem: Environmental > Aquatic > Freshwater >... | reverse complement strand
TTCATCTTCACCATGAACCAGGTGAAGGACGGCAAGGCGACGGGCGACGTGGATTTCGTGCTTGTTGACCTACCGCAGCTCGAGAAGGGCAAGATCAAGGTCATCACCAAGAACACCCTGAAGGGCGATCCGAACAATACCATCACCTTCCGCGAATATTTCACGAGGGACGGCAAGTTCATCATGCAGTCCGCAGCCGACCGCCTCTGGGTGCTCGATGCCAAGACCCTGAAGCTTGTGGACGAGAAAATGATGCCTGCCGGCCACCAGCTCCATGATGCCATGCCGACACCTGACGGCAAGTTCGCGCTCATGACGGTCCGGAACGTGACCGAGGGCTGCGATGTCGAAGGCAAGGGGATCAAGGACGAGAAGGGCGAGGCAAAGACCATTACGGACGGCGTGTTCATGCTCTATGATGCCGGCGCCAAGACGGTCAATGCCAAGATCACCTCGACCTGCTTTGCATGCCACAAGGGCATGGGCAAGGGCGACAAGAACGCCGTGCTCTGCGGCCTCGACGCCAACTTCAAGAAGTAGGCATTGTAACTTTACCAGGGACGACCTCTCTCCGCAGAATGCCGCGGGGAGAGGTTTTTTGTTTGCCCTTGCTTTGCTCTTCCGCAATCTTGTATAATGATCGGCAGTTGCCGCGGAGAACCACTTTTCTGCAAGAAAGAACAGCACGAAACTCGCACACCATGATCACCCTCACCCCCTTTGCCATGAAGAACATCAAGCGGAAGCCCCTGCGGACCGGCATCCTGGTGTTCGCCATCGCGCTTCTGGCCTCCGCCCTGGTCTTCTCGCTGTCCTTCGTCCAGCGCGTGAACGGGAGCATCAAGAAAAGTTCCGAACGGCTCGGCGCGGACGTGCTGGTCGTGCCGACGAATGCCCGAGGCGCAGCCGAAGAGATCCTGCTCGAGAACCGCATCAAGACCTTCTACATGAAGCGCAGCATCCTTGACCGCGTGCGTGCCCTTCCGGGAGTGGAAACGGCCACGGAGCAGGTGTACCTCGTCACGGTGGCGGGCATATGCTGCTCCGTTCCCGAGTCCATGGTGATCGCGTTCAATCAGGACACGGACTTCATCATCAAGCCGTGGCTGAAGGAGAAGTTGAACCGGAGGCTGGGGAAGGGCGAGGCGGTCGCAGGCGCAGAGTCGGCGTTCAACATCAAGCTCGGGCTTGTCGAGATGGACAGCATGCTGTTCGGGAACGTGTTCCGGCTCGTCGGGGCGCTGGAGAGGACGGGCACGGGGCTCGATACGGCTGTGCTCATCGGCATGGACAACCTGCAGGCGATCGTCGCGAGCGGCAAGGTGAAGAATCTTCAGGCCGATGACATCTCGGTGATCTTTGTCAAGGCGAAGCCCGGCGTCGATCCGGCCCAGGTCGCAGCGGCCGTTGAGGACAACATCATCGAAGCGGACGCCATGGCCCGCAAGGACATCGGCAAGAACATCATCACAACGCTGAAGGACATGAGCAGGATCTTCACCATGACCATCGCCCTGACTGCGATCATGTCCTTCTTCCTGGTCTGGGCCATTTTCACCGCCATTGCGAACGAGCGGTCTAAGGAAGTGGGCATTATGCGGGCGATCGGGGCCAAGGAACGCCACATCTTCCGGATATTCCTGATCGAAGTGCTGGTCATCGGGCTCGCCGGGAGCGTTCTCGGCATCCTCTGCGGCACCGGCCTGTCCGCGATCTTCGCAAAGACCTTTTCCATCGTGAAACAGCTCTCCACCGACCTTTCGGTCATCGAACGGATCGTGATCGCCGTGATCAGTTTCACGGGAGGGACAGGGATCTGCGTGCTGGGCGCGCTGGGACCCATCCAGCGGCTCAAGAAGATGGAACCTTTGCTGGTGATCAAGACGGAGTAACCATGAGCCAGTTCGTGATCGAAAATGTATCAAAGGAGTACCGGGTGGGGAGCGACACCGTCGTTGCCGTGATGAACGCCTCCCTGACCATCGAAAAAGGTTCGTTCGTTTCCATCGTGGGCCACTCGGGTTCGGGCAAGACGACGCTGCTGTCGCTCATCGGCGGGATGGTCTCCCCCTCAGCGGGCAGGCTTCTCTTCAACGGAACGGACATCACCACGTGGGATAGCGACCGTCTGTCGGAGTACCGGTGCGAGCAGATCGGGTTCATGTTCCAGTCCGCCAGCCTGCTGCCCATCCTGACGGCCAGGGAGAACCTTCTGCTGCCCGTGGCGTTCCGGACCCGGAAGGCGCCGGACGACGGTCATGAACAGCGGGCGGACGAGCTTCTCCATGCCGTGGGGCTGAGCGACAAGAGCAATGCCTATCCGGCCCAGCTCTCGGGCGGCCAGCAGCGCCGCGTGGCCATCGCCCGGGCCTTCATGAACGAGCCCGAGCTTATCCTCGCCGACGAACCGACCGGTGACCTCGATGAGGAGACCGAGAGCGAGATGATGCAGTTCTTTCTCCGGATGAACAAAGAGCACGGCACCAGTTTCATCATGGTCACCCACAACTCCGACCTTGCCCGCCGGACGCAGCAGCACTTCCGTATGGACCGCGGCGCAATCTCCTCCGTCTAGAAGCTGTTGCAAAGCGCCTTCCCGCAGGCTAAAGCGGCTCGACCGGGCTCGCCGAAGTCCTGCCACTACCGAATCGTAACGTATTGATTTAATAGCTGACATCCGCACCCTTTCGGGTGTGTTTTCTCATCCAGTTGCCTTTTTCAACAGCCTGCTAAAATCCCCGCCTTTTCCTGTTCTGCAGCGGCCTACCCGTCGCGACGCGACGAGGCTTTGCTCATTCACCATCCTAACGTAGCCCAAGCATGTCTTCGCGAACCTTCCTCACAACCGCTTTTGAAGCTAATAACTTGACTTGATTCCACCCAGAGGGTAATCTATAAATAAGCGCTCCGTCGTTGCCTTACCCTGTTCTTTTCATTATCAAACGCTCTAACGTCCTGAGAAATAGCCCCCTGGTTGGCACGTTCGGGGCTGAGCATTGATGCCATGTCACTTTGCTAGGAGAAGGAGGTGATCCCCCCATCTGTTCATGAACTAGCGATTGCCGTGATCATCGTTGCACCCCAAGCAGTCACGCCGTTCCGGATCCCTGTGCCGGTATCCCATCCACCCTACTGACAAAAGGAGATTATCTATTATGAAGAGCCAACTAAAGTATGAGGTTAACACTGAGCGGGATGCCATCTGGTCTGTCGGAGAAGAGCAGGAAAAATACACGCTCATCCTCGGACAGGCCATCGAGCGCTATATGGAGGAACTGAGGACCCTGGAGCGACGCATCGCAAGCGGCGAGGTCGAGGAGGATGCCGTCCTCGGGGAGATCGTGGCCTTGAACGATACGATCCTGAAGGTCTGCGCGCAGTTCGAGGAGGAAGTCAAGGATGAGAATGTGATAAAGGCCACCCGGTCCTATTTCCGCAAGAGGACCCATCCCCTCCTCTCAAAAAGCTACGCCATCAACCGGATCCGGACCTGGCCGCAGGGCTACCAGGGAGATTACAAAACGCTTGAGACCGTGTACCGGAATACGCCGATGTCCGACGGCATTGGATATTATCTGGACAAATACACCCTGAACTGGCCGCTCGCCAACGCCCTGCGCGGGAGGCTCGAGAAGCTGACCGAGCTTCTTCAGGAGGAGATCTCCGCGAGGCAGGGTCTCAAAGTGCTGGATATCGCCTGCGGTTCCTGCCGCGAGGTCTCGATGCTGGTCCCGGATATCAAGCAATCGAAGGCGCAGTTCACCTGCATCGACCTCGACGGCGACGCTCTGGATTTCGCCGTGAACCGGCTGGCGCACGCGGATCTGGCCCCTGAGCAGGTAACGATGACCAAGTATAACGCGCTCCGGATGTTCGACTACGACATAGCCAAAGCCGAGTTCGGTCCCCAGGATGTGATCTACAGCGTGGGATATTTCGATTACCTCCCCGACGATTTTCTGGTGAAGCTGCTGCGGTCCCTCTACCAGCTGTTGAACAAGGGCGGGAAGCTCATTGCCGCATTCAAGGATGCGGACCGCTACCGTGCCCAGGAGTACCACTGGATCGCGGATTGGGACGGGTTCGTGCAGCGGACAGTGAAGGACTTCGAGCGGATCCTGGGCGCGGCGGGAATACCTGCAGACAAGATCACCATGACCCGCGACAGGACCGGCGTGATCGTGTTTTACTCGTCGACCAAGTAGTGCAGCGCACGGGACAGGCGAAGCGGAAGAAACCACGGCATCTGAAGCGTGATGGTCTCGCAAAAAGTTGTTACTCATGTTCCGTTCAGCTCGGCACGAACGGATAATCAATAGATTACGCCGTTCACCCAGAGCTTGTCGAAGGGTTCAAGCGACTTTTTACGAAAACATCAAACGTTGTGGTCGGGAATTCCTGTTCCCCCCGCTTTGCCGGCGGCGTATCCTTCTGAAGGACCGGGAGGTTTGTTGGACAAGCAGCAGCTGCGCGATAACGTGGCCATTGTCACAGGAGGCTCACGCGGCATAGGTCGCGCTGTGGTCCTTGCCTTGTGCAGGCAGGGCGCCGACTGTGTCTTCACCTACACATCGCACCAGGAAGCAGCCGAGGCTTTGGCGGCCGAAGTCCGTGAACTCGGACGGCGGGCTTTGCCGATTCGGCTCGATGTCCGGGATTTCGAAGGTGCGAAAGCGATGATCGAGCAGGTCAAAAGCGAGTTCGGCCGGCTCGACATCCTCGTCAATAACGCCGGCATCACCCGTGACCGGTCGCTCATGGGCATGAGCAGGGACGACTGGGGCGATGTCATCGACACCGATCTGACGGGCGTCTTCAATACGACCCGCGCTTGTATCATCACCTTCCTCAAACAGAAAAGCGGGAATGTCGTGAATATTTCGTCGGTCAGCGGCATCAGGCCCATGGCCGGGCAGGTGAACTACGCTGCGGCCAAGGCAGGGGTCATCGGATTCACGAAGTCGCTGGCAAAAGAGGTGGCGCCGTACAACATCCGCGTAAATGCGGTCGCTCCCGGCTTCATCGAGACGGATATGACGTCGCAGCTTGGGGAAAAATTCCGCGAGAAGGCCGTCCAGCAGATCCCGCTGGGGCGGTTCGGCACGGCTGAGGAGGTTGCGCAGTCGGTGCTTTTTTTACTGAGCGACGCATCACACTATATTACCGGACAGGTCCTCCAGATAGATGGCGGCCTGGGGATGTAAGGGGACATGAGAAAAAAGGTCGTCATAACCGGTGTCGGGGTCCTTTCCCCGATCGGGATGGGCAGGGATGCATATTGGGGAGCGCTTTCACGCGGGGAGAAGGGTTTCCGGCCCATAACGCTTTTCGATGCGGCTCCGTTCGCGGTGAAGCTTGCGGGTGAGATCACCGGTTTCGACCCGATGGAATATCTCGGGAAAAAGGGGCTTCGTGAACTTGACCGGAGTACGAGGCTGTTGTGCTCCGCGGCAAGGCTTGCGATCGAGGACGCCCATCTCCCGATCACCGATGCCGATGCCCGTTCCCTCGGTGTTGCCGTCGGCACGACCTTCGGAAGCCTGCACAGCATTTCGCAGTTCGACCGCTCGGGCCTGATCGAGGGTCCGCGGTTCGTCAATCCATCCCACTTCCCGAACACGGTCATCAACTCTCCGGCAAGTCAGGTCTCGATACGTTTTAACATTAAGGGCTTCAATACCACCATATCCACCGGCTTCTGTGCCGGTCTTGACGCCATCTCCTATGCAGCTGATTTTATCCGTCAGGGAAGGGCCGATGCTGTCCTCGCTGGCGGCGTTGAAGAATTGTGCGAGGAGACGTTTCTTCTGTTTCACAATCTCGGGTACTTGTCAGGAATGAACGGTAACGAACCGGTCAGCCGGCCCTTTGATGCGGCCCGGGACGGGTTCGTCCTGTCCGAGGGGGCGGCAATGCTGGTATTGGAGGATGAACAGCATGCCGTGAACCGGGGCGCAGAGATACTCGCTGTGGTGCTGGGCGCCGGGAATGCCTTTGATCCCGCATCGGACAGTTCTTTTGACCGTGCAGGAAAAGGCTTGAAGACCGCTATCGAGCTTGCGCTCGATGACGCCCAGAGCCGGCCCGAAGACCTGGAGTATGTTTGTGCCTGCGCGAACGGAACGAAGGGGCTCGACCGTATGGAGACGAGGGTCTTGAAAGAGGCGCTCGGTGGTCATGCGCTCAGCGTTCCGGTGAGCGCGATCAAGTCGATGGTCGGAGAGTCGTTTTCCGCCTCGGGCGCCCTGGCGCTGACCGCGGTGGTCGGAGCCATACGCAACGGCTTCATTCCTCCCACGGTGAGCTATCACGGGCCGGACCCGGAGTGCGACCTTGACAACGTGCCGAACTCGGCCCGGCAGCGGCCGGTGGGCAGAGTGCTCGTGACCGCTGCCGATCCCTACGGCCAGAATGCGGCCGTGATCCTCGGCGGCAAGGGACGGTGATTCATGCAGCTCGATTTTGAAGAGATCAAGAAGCTCATTCCCCAGCGGTTCCCCTTTATCATGCTCGACCGGATCATCGAACTTGAGCCGGGCAGGCGCGCGGTAGCGATCAAGAACGTCTCGGGGAATGACATTTTCTTTCTCGGCCACTTCCCGGAAAAGGCCGTCATGCCCGGGGCTGCCATCATCGAGGCCATGGCGCAGGCTGCCATCGTCATGTTTGCATCGAAGAACGGGCCGCCGGAGGGCGCTCCAAAACCGCTGTACTACTTCGGTTCAGTCAAGGCCCGCTTCCTGCATGCAGTCACGCCGGGAGACCAAATCAGAATAACCGTTGAAAACGTCAAGTCCCTGGCGACCGGGGCGTTCGTTTCAGGGGAGGCCTTCGTCGGGGAAAAGAAGGTTACGGAAGCCGAGCTCGTGTTCAGCGCCAAACATGAATAAACGGGTCGTCATAACAGGTCTGGGGGTCGTCTCCTCAATCGGCATCGGGTGGAAGGAGTTCTGGAAGAACCTTCTTGCAGGGAGATCAGGCATCGGCCCGGTCACGTCCTTCGACACGACGGAGCACTTCACGCACAACGGCGGCGAGGTGAAGCAGTTCAGGGCCGGCGATTTCATTGCACCATCACGGCTGTGCAATTTCAGCCGGGCGTCGCAGATGGCCCTTGCCGCCGCCATGCTGGCGGTGAAGGACGCACAGATTGACGCTGCAGCGCTGCAGGCCCTTCGGGCCGGCGTCTGCGTGGGCACGAACATCGGGTCCATCCAGACCGTTGAGATCATTGATGAGATCATGGTGCGGGAAAAGACTCACAAGATCGACCGAACGCTGCTTTCCCAGATACCGACCAATACAACAGCTGCAGTCGTTGCGCGAGAATTTGGTCTCCACGGCCCCTGCATGATGTTCTCAACGGCATGTGCAGCGGGAAATTATGCGATCGGTTACGGATATGACCTGATCAGGCAGGGAAAGGTGGATTTAGTCCTGGCCGGGGGGGCCGATGCCTTCTCGAAGGTGGCCTTTACAGGTTTCAATCAGTTCAAAGCCGTTGCGCCGGAGAAATGCCAGCCCTTTGACAAGAACCGAAAGGGCATGATGGTGGCGGAGGCAGCAGGTGTTCTTCTTATTGAATCACTGGAACGCGCACATGCCCGAAGTGCCATGATCTATGGAGAGATTACAGGGTACGGCTTGAGCTGCGACGCATATCATATGACTGCATCGTCTGTTGAGGGGGTAGCGGAATGCATGCGGAAGGCGCTGCGCGAGGCAGGCTGTACGCCCGATGATGTTGATTATATCAGCGCGCATGGGACCGGCACGCCCACGAATGACAGGAACGAATGCGCCGCCATCAGGGAAGTGTTCGGGGGCCGGTATAAGAGCATTCCGACCAGTTCCATCAAATCCATAATCGGCCACACCATGGGCGCGGCCTCGGCGCTTGAAGCAATTGCGTGTGCTTTGGTTGTAAAATATGGTATCATACCTCCTACGATCAACTTTGAAACAGCGGATCCGGAATGCGACATCGACTGTGTACCGAACCAGGCCCGGCAGAAACAAGTCGCCATAGCCCTCAATAATTCATATGCTTTTGGAGGCAATAACGCGTCGCTTGTCATCAGGAACTACCTAAACTGAGAAGGAGAATCGATCGTGTCGAAAAGCATTGAGCAGGGGATTATTGAAATCATTGCGGATATCGCCGGCGTCGAGCCTGGCGACATAAAAACCGAAACAAATTTCGCAAAGGATCTCGAGATCGACTCGATCAAGGCCATCGAGATCACTGTGGCAATCGAGAAGAAGTTCAAAGTGTCGGTTCGTGATGAGGATGTTCCGAACATCCTGAACCTGCGGCAAGCGGTTGAACTGGTCACAACATTGGTGGAGAAAAAGGGCTGAAATATGAACGGCTCAGACGGTGATCGACAATATGATGTTGTGATCATCGGCGCTGGCATTGGAGGCCTCGTTTGCGGCTGCCTCCTTGCAAAAGCTGGTATGAAAGTGCTGATCATGGAGCAGCACCATTCTGCCGGAGGATATTGCTCATCATTTAAGCGGGGGAGTATTGTATTTGACTCTGCTGCGCACTGTTTTGGCGGGTATCGAAGGGAGGGATTCACGCGAAGAGTCTTTGATGAGCTCCAGCTCGAAAAGAAAATTGCTATCTCTCGATTTGATCCATCTGATATCGTGCGCACTCCTGGCTATACCATTTCATATCGAGGCGAACTAAAAGATACCCTACGTGAATTTGAATCGGCATTCCCCGGGGAAGGGAAAAACATCGCCGATTTCTTCCATTTTCTTCTTTCCCCAGAACCGCATGCGTTTGCCCGCATAAGGAGTTGGACGTTTAAACGGCTCTTGGATGAGTTCTTCCGGAACGAGCACCTCAAGGCGGTTCTTGCCATTCCTCTCCTTGGCAACGGTGGTCTACCTCCTTCCCGCATGTCTGCATTCATAGGGTCAAAGATGTTCTCAGAATTCCTGCTCGACGGTGGATACTACCCAAATGATCGAATGCAGGCGCTGCCCGACGCCCTGATTGAGCGGTTTCGAGAATTCGGAGGAGAAGTACACTTTTCCAGCCCTATTGCATCCATAACCATAAAGAATGGGGCGGCAACCGGTGTGGTCGCCGGCAATGGACAGGCAATAGCGAGCAGGTGCGTTGTTTCCAATTGTGATGCCAGGCAGACGTTCCTGTGCTTGCTGCCGCCAGCTGCGGTGCCAGCGGTCTTTCGCGAGCACCTTGAGACGATGATCCCTTCATCATCGAACTTCATTGCCTATCTCGGCATTGATCCTCAACGTGTATCTATCCCTCGGGCCGGGACGAGCCTGTGGTTCCTTTCCCACTATGATCTTGACCTTGCATACAAACGTGCCCGGGAAAATGATATCGATGGTTTTGGCGGTCATTTGGTCCGCGTCTCGCCTGACCGTATGTCGGTCCTGGCCATCATCCCAGCAGCGTTCAGGGATATCCGCTATTGGCAGGAGCACAAGTCGCGTTTTCTCGATCGGTTCATAGAACGGATCGAGCACGACACCCTTCCTGGTCTTAGAAACGGGATCATCTATAAGGATGCGGCTAGCCCACAGACTTTGTTTCGCTACACGAGAAACTATCAGGGCGCCTCGTACGGCTGGGCGGGAATGCCGTCCCAGCTCGCAGACCCCGATATGAGCAAGCCGTCATTTCTTGGGGGACTCTATCTTACCGGGCATTGGACAACACTGGGAGTTGGGGTTTCCGGCGTTGTCTATTCAGGCTGGGAAACGGCGAGGCGATTGTTAAAAAGAGAGAAGTACATCTCATGAGCGAATTGTGTTAATATAGAACGATGACTAAGAATGAGTTTATAGGTAAGGAAATAATGAAGGCAACAAGGTCCGCAGGCACATTGTTGCTTCTTCTTGCATCGTTCTCGGTCTTGCTGCTAGGCATTCTCGATTATTATGTCGTTTCTGAAAATTTTCCGAAGTTCATTGTCTATCGCGTTATTTGTGCGATCATGTTGTTTGCATTACATTTCATCTTTCGGCGAGTGGAAAAGAAGGAGGCTCAAGCCGCCATCATCGTTCTGGCCACTATTATTGCTGCGATCATGGTCGAAATTATGATCCTTGCTTCAGGAGGTTATCGGTCAAGTTATTACGTCGGTCTTGCTCTTGTAGAAGTTTTCGTCCTTGGCTTTCTTCCTATATCGCTCAACATCGCAGCCATTGTTGCCGCGGCCATAAGTGTAATATATATTTTACCCATAGTATTATTCGATACGATCGCGGATATCAAGATTTTCATCAATAATAATCTTTTCCTCCTCTTCTTCACGATTGCAGGGTTATCGTGGAGGTATTTTAACCAGAAGCTGCTGGCAAACAATATCGCTCTTCAGTACGATCTTGAGGAACAGAAAAAACATCTCGAAATCTACTCCCTCCAATTGAAAGCCCTGGTCGACGACAGGACCAAGGAGCTGAGCAAATCCAACAAATGGCACGAGGCGCTCTTCGAGAACGCGACCGACGGCATCGTGGTCCTTGACCGGAACGGGATCATCGTGAACGCGAACGAACGGGCGTGCGAGATGCATGGTTTCAGCAAGGAAGCCTTGATCGGTTCGCACAGCAGCCTGCTGGAAGTGGACGAGAACCGGAGCGCCGCGGCTGAGCGCTTGCAGCAGCAGCTTCGGGGCGAGTCCCTCGTATACGAAACGGTCCATTATAAAAAGGACGGCAGTCGTATTTCCCTCGAGGTGAGCTCCCGGGCGATCCCCATCCATGATGACGTGTTCATCCAGTCGTTCCAGCGGGAAATTACCGAGAAGAAGAAGATCCAGGAGCACCTCTTCCAGGCGCAGAAGATGGACTCCATCGGCATGCTGGCCGGGGGGATCGCCCATGACTTCAATAACGTGCTTACGGCCATCCTGGGATACACCGACCTGATCCGCAGGGATGTGGGGGCGAACGAGAAGGTGCTCGGCAGGCTCAGCGTCATCGAGAACGCATCGCGGAGTGCGGGCCGCATGGTGTCCCAGCTCTTGGACTTCTCCCGGAAGAGCGAGATCGACATGGTGCCGTTCGACATCAATGCCGTCGTGCAGGATACCGTCAAGATGCTCGAACGGGTCATCGACCAGCGGATCGTGATCCGGCTGGCCCTCGCTGCGAACATTCCTCCCGTGCAGGGAGATATGAACCAGATCGAACAGGTGCTGATGAACTTCATGGTCAATGCCCGGGACGCCATGCCTTACGGCGGCAGTATCACGATCACTTCGAAGGCCATCGACGCCCAGCCCGGGGTTGACGGCGTGCCTCCGTACATCCCCACGGGAAGGTATGTGGTGCTCTCGGTGGCCGATACCGGCGTCGGGATCCCCGAGGAGATCCAGCGAAAGATCTTCGAGCCGTTCTACACGACCAAAGAGCGGGGCAAGGGAACGGGCCTCGGACTCGCCATGGTCTACGGCGTTGTCACCGAGCACAAGGGATTCGTCACCGTCCAGAGCACGGTTAACCAGGGCTCGACCTTCACCGTCTACCTCCCGATGTCCGTCAAGGCGCCGGTGGCGACCAAGAAGCGGGCTGTTCCGTCGGTTCACGGAAACGAGACGATACTTCTGGTGGATGATGATGAGGGCGTCCTGAATTACATCAGGACGGAGCTTGAAAAGAACGGCTACAAGGTCATTGCGACGACCAACCCGATGAGCGCGATCGATGCTTACAACAAGATGAGCAGGGAGATAGCGCTGGTCATTACCGATCTCGTCATGCCGCTGATCGATGGGAGGGAGCTGATGAAACGCATCGCCGAGATACATCCGAAGGCCCGCTTCCTGACTATCTCGGCATACAGCCAGCCCGGCGAACAGGGCGACGACATCAGTCCCGACATCTTCCTGCAAAAACCCTTTGATGTTCGCGACGTGCTTTCCGCGGTCAGACGGATCATCGATGAAGGAAAGATGCTGCAGGCCAAGTAGCAATGCCCCACGTCCATTTCGCTCCTTTCCCTCCTCCCGTCCTCAACGATACTATCAATCGACGCTATAGGCGAACCAGCATGAGGCAAGCCGCGTGCGCGTGAGGATCTGGTGCGCGCCAGCTTGCTCGTATGCCTCTTGCGTGGGAAATCGTTGGCGGGTGAGGGTGGCTGATCAGGATTTTTCCGGAGGCCGGGCTGTTCGGATCCCCCAATGCGCGCCGAACTCTGTTTCGGCCCGCTCCGGGTCTTCCGTATTGTTCAGGATGAGCTGCTGGAGGTGCTCGTAGCTGTCAACATCGACCTCCGTGAAGTGCACGGCCATGATGCCCGGCTCTGAACGGACGATGGAGCCCCGGGTCTCGATGATCACCGGGGAGGGGGATTCCGCCAGGACGATCTCGATTTCGCAGAACGTTCCTTCGGGGGGGACGGTCTCGGCCGTTGCGACGCGGAGGCCGTTCATGCTGATATCCAGCGTCTCGCTGGACCGGATCGTGCGGTCCCGGGCGCGGACCACAGTATTCATCTTGAATGGCACCCGGATGAACTCGCGCTTTTCCTCTGTCCGCTTGGTCATGGTCGATCCCTTCGAATAGAATGACTTGAGTATAGCAACGCCGATATCCACCGTCAATCCCCGGCGGGCGCATTGTCCGCTGTACCTGCCCTGTAAATCCATGTAATTCCATGTTTTGTTTGACTTCCCGCCGGGTTTCTGGTAAAAATGTATATCTTTGGCCCTTCACGAGCACAATTACGGATACCCACGCAAGGAGGAACGCATAGCATGAGAACCGGTAGGATATTTTTCGCAACGGCCATTGGTATCTGCTTGAGTTTCGCCGCCTATGCCCAGTTCAGCATGCCGGCGCTCAAGACCATCACGGCAACGAAAGAGGAGATCAAGACAATGTCAGAGACGAAAGCGGTCATCGAAACAAAGTTCGGGAACATTACGCTGAAATTCTATTCTGACGTCGCGCCGGGTCATGTGAAGAACTTCATCGACCTCGCGAAGAAGGGCGTCTACGACAATACGGTTTTCCACCGCGTCATCCCGGGATTTATGATCCAGGGCGGCGACCCGACCTCCAAGGACCCGGCCAAGCGGCGGGCGTACGGCACCGGCGGCCCGGGCTATTCCATCAAGGCGGAATTCAACAGCAAGCCGCACAAGCGCGGCGTTCTTTCCATGGCCCGGTCGCAGAGCCCGGACAGCGCCGGCTCGCAGTTCTTCATCTGTGTTAAGGATTCGAACTTCCTGGACCGGCAGTACACGGCGTTCGGCGAGGTGGAGAGCGGCATCGAGGTCGCGGACAAGATCGTTTCGCAGCCGAGGGATACCAACGACAACCCCAACGACCGTATCGAGATGAAGATCAAGATCATCGAGCCGAAGAACCCGTAAGGCCCGACACGGGGACAGGGAGATAAAAAATAGCAACGCCTACGTACCGAGAGATCTTATATTGCTTTGCGTTCTCTGCGGTAAAAAGGTGTTCTTTTGACTTTCGAGGATAATTCTTTGAAACAGAACATCAAGAAGATCGTCGTCGCCTATTCCGGCGGCCTGGACACGTCGGTCATCATCACGTGGCTCAAGGAGACCTATGCGTGCGAGGTCATCGCCTTCACGGCCGACATCGGCCAGGGCGAGGAACTGGAGCCACTCCGCGAGAAGGCCATCAAAACGGGCGCGAGCAAGATCTATATCGACGACCTCCGCGAGGAGTTCGTGCGGGATTTCGTGTTCCCCCTGCTCCGGGCGAACGCCGTCTACGAGGGGCGGTACCTCCTCGGCACCTCCATCGCGCGGCCGCTCATCGCCAAGCGCCAGATCGAGATCGCCGGGAAGGAGGGCGCCGATGCGGTCAGCCACGGCGCCACGGGCAAGGGAAACGACCAAGTGCGGTTCGAGCTGACCTACTTCGCGCTCCACCCCGGCGTGAAGATCGTCGCGCCCTGGCGCGAGTGGACCATGAAGGGCCGCGAAGAGCTGATCGATTACGCGGCGAAGCACGGGATCCCGGTGACGGCGACGAAGTCCAAGCCCTTCTCCACGGACCGGAACCTGCTCCACATCAGCTACGAGGGCGGCGTACTCGAGGACCCCTGGGCAGAATCCACGGCGGACATGTACACCATGGCTGTCCCGGTCGAGAAGGCGCCGGATAAGGCCGAGTACGTCGAGGTGGAATACGCGGCCGGAGATCCCGTTGCGATCAACGGCAGGAAACTGGCGCCGGCAGCGCTCCTGGCCGAGGCGAACCGCATCGCGGGAGCCCACGGCGTGGGCCGCGTGGACCTTGTCGAGAACCGCTACGTGGGCATGAAGTCGCGCGGAGTCTACGAAACGCCGGGCGGCACGCTGCTCCATGCAGCGCACCGGGCGGTCGAGTCCATCACTATGGACCGCGAGGTGCTGCATCTCCGGGACAGCCTGATCCCCCGGTACGCCGAGCTCGTGTACTACGGGTACTGGTTCTCGCCCGAGCGCGCCATGCTCCAGACCGCCGTTGACGAGGCGCAGAAGAACGTGACCGGCACGGCGCGCATCAAGCTGTACAAAGGGAACTGCGACGTTGTCGGCCGGAAATCAGCAGTCTCTCTCTACCGTCCGGACCTCGCGACCTTCGAGGCCGATACGGTGTATGATCAGAAGGACGCGGAGGGGTTCATCAGGCTTAACGCGCTGCGGCTGCGAGTAGGCAAACAGATAAGCTCCAAATAACAAACTCCAAGTTCCAAATAAGCTCCAAGAACCAATTTTTGAATTTTGATCATTCGTGATTGGTGCTTATTTGGGATTTGATACTTGGTGATTGAGATTTCCTAAAAAGTATGGCAAAAAGGACGCTCACAAAAAAGAAACCGCGGCTGCCGAAGAAGCCCGCAAAGACACCCAAACCCTGGGGCGGCCGGTTCACCGAGGCGACGAACGCGCTCGTGGAGGAGTATACCGCATCGATCCAGTATGACTGGCGCCTCTTCCCCTACGACATCGCCGGCAGCGTCGCCCATGCCGCCATGCTGGGCAAGACCGGGATCATCATGGAGAAAGAGGCCCGGAGGATCATCAACGGGCTCAAGGGCATCCTGCAGGAGATCACCGACGGCAAGCTCGAGTTCAGCATGGAGCTGGAAGACATCCACATGAACATCGAGAACAGGCTGGTCCGGAAGATCGGGCCGGTGGGCGGCA
>Ga0102851_10001049_pt1 | contig 15170 bp, 10 predicted proteins | sample Mud3Dept3metaG_FD_79558 | JGI IMG/M metagenome (GOLD analysis project Ga0102851, IMG submission 79558) | Freshwater wetland microbial communities from Ohio, USA, analyzing the effect of biotic and abiotic controls - Mud 3 Core 4 Depth 3... | ecosystem: Environmental > Aquatic > Freshwater >... | reverse complement strand
TGATCAACAAGATCCTGCACCAGCCGATGAGCGAGCTCCGTCGGCGGGCCGTCCACCAGGACGGTCACGTCTACTCCGCGGTGCTGCGGCGCCTGTTCGGATTGGAAGAGAAAGAGCGCTGAGCGGCGCAGCGGCGCGGCAGGGGAGATGGGGTGAAAGGGAGCAGGGGAGCAAAGGCGCAGAGACGAACGAGCGTAGGGGCGATGTCGCCCTCGGCCATCGAACCGTGAACCCGCCACCTTGAACGTGAAACCTCGGACCTCGGGCGTTGAACCTTGAACCGCCAACATTGGTCATCGGGACGCGCGGGTCACCACTCGCGGTCTGGCAGGCGGAGCACGTCGCCGCGCGATTGGGGGAGGTGTTCCCCGGCGTGTCCGTTCGGCTCGAGCGCATCCGGACCACGGGGGACAGGATCCTGGACGTGCCGTTGGCCCAGGTCGGCGGGAAGGCACTGTTCGTCAAGGAGATCGAAGAGGCGCTGCTGGCCGGGCGAGTGGACCTGGCCGTCCACAGCATGAAGGACGTCCCCACGGATCTCCCGGCCGGTCTCACAATCGCCGCCATCCCGCCGCGCGAGGACCCCGCCGACGTGCTGATCTCGCGGACGGGGCAGCGGTTGGCGGATCTGCCCCGCGGCGCGCGCGTGGGGACCAGCAGCTTGCGGCGCCAGGCGCAGCTCCTGCACCACCGAGCGGACCTGATCATCGTCGGACTACGGGGGAATCTGGACACGCGGATTCGGAAGCTCGCCACTGAGGGGCTCGATGCCATTGTTCTAGCCGCGGCGGGCGTGAAAAGGCTCGGCCTCGAACGGCTGGTGACGGAGGTCCTCGCGCCTGAGATTGTCGTTTCCGCCAGCGGGCAGGGAGCGCTGGGGATCGAGATACGAGAGTCGCAGGGGGGCAGGGAAAGCCGCGAGGCACACGTGACGGAGTTGGTGAAGGCCCTGGACCATGCCGACACGCACACAGCGGTGCGTGCGGAGCGGGCGATGCTGCGGCGCCTCGGCGGCGGATGCCAGGTGCCGATTGCGGCGTTTGCCAGCGTGGAAGGCGACACCATTCGCCTGCGCGGCCTGATCGCCAGCACCGACGGCGCAACCCTGGTTCGGGGCGAGAGACAAGGGGCGTCGGACCAGCCCGAGACGGTCGGACAGGCGCTGGCGGAAGACCTGCTGGGTCGCGGCGGGCAGGCCATCCTCAAGGATATCACCGGGGGTAACGTCCGTGGGTGACGGTGTGGGCAGAGTCTATTTGATCGGCGCGGGGCCCGGCGATCCCGGCCTCTTCACTCTCAAGGGGAAGCACTGTCTGGAAGAGGCCGACGTCGTTGCCTACGACGCTCTGGCCAATCCGCGCCTGCTCCTTCACGCCAAACCCGGCGCGGAGATGATCTACGTCGGGAAGCGGGGAGGCCAGCACGCGCTGCCGCAGGAGGAAATCGGCCGGCTCCTGGTGGAGTGGGCCCGCGCGGGGAAGATCGTCGCGCGCTTGAAGGGGGGCGACCCTTTCGTCTTCGGGCGCGGGGGCGAGGAGGCCGAGGAGTTGGCCGCGGCCGGCGTCCCCTTCGAGATCGTGCCGGGCGTGACGTCCGCCGTGGCGGCGCCGGCCTACGCGGGCATTCCCCTGACCCACCGGGACTTCACCTCGACGGTGGCCTTCGTGACGGGACACGAGGATCCCACGAAGGAGGACAGCAGCATCGCCTGGGACAAGATCGCCACGGGGATCGGGACGCTGGTCTTTTTCATGGGGGTGGGCCAGCTTCCGGAGATCGTGAAGCGCCTCGTGGAGCACGGGCGTTCGCCCGAGACCCCCGCCGCTGTGATTCGCTGGGGAACCCGGGCGGAACAGCGCGTGGTGACAGGCACGCTGGCCACCCTGGTGGAGCGCTCCGCCGGGGTGAAACCCCCGGCGCTGATCGTAGTGGGGGAGGTCGTCGCGCTCCGCGAGAAACTCCGCTGGTTCGAGGACAAACCGCTCTTCGGCAAGCGGATCCTGGTCACGCGAGCGCGCGAGCAGGCCAGTGCCTTCGGCCAGCGACTGGAGGCCGCCGGAGCCGAGGTCGTCGAGTTTCCGGCCATACAGATCGAGCCGCCGGAAAGCTGGACCCCGTTGGATGCGGCGATCGCGCGACTTCGCGAATACCAGTGGGTCATCTTCACCAGCGCCAACGGCGTGCGCCACTTCTGGGATCGGCTGCGAAACGCCGGACGGGATGCGCGCGACCTGTTCGGGATCAGGGTGTGCGCCATCGGACCGGCTACCGCCGCCGCGCTCCTGGACCGAGGCATTCGGGCCGACGTCGTGCCGGCGGAGTTCAGGGCCGAGGCGTTGGCGGAGGCGATGGGGCGCGAGGGGGTGCACGGCGCCCGGATCCTTCTGGCGCGGGCCGCCGAGGCGCGGGAGGTGCTCCCGGACGAGCTCACGCGCGGCGGCGCCACCGTGGATGTCGTGCCCGCGTATCGGACCGTCAGGAACACTGCCAACGCCGACGAGCTCCGTACCATGCTCCGCGACGGCAAGATCGACGCGGTGACGTTCACCAGCTCGTCTACGGTTCGCCACTTTCTGGATCTGGTGGGAGCAGAAGCGACCGAGATGCTCCGGGGGGTCGTGGTCGCCAGTATCGGCCCTATCACCGCGGACACGGCCGCCCGCCACGGGATTCCCAGCGACGTTGTGCCGGATGGCTACACCATCCCCGCCCTCGCGGACGCCCTGGTCCGCCACTTTCGAGGAGTTGGGCGGCCCTCCGGTCCGGTCCAGCCCGCCGACTGAGCGCCCTTTTCCGTTGACAACTCCTCAATCTGATCGCTATTTTCCACTTCAATGGGATGTCTGAAGCTGGTGCTGCGGCCATGTCCCGGCACCGCTTTTCTTTTCCGGAGCATGGCGTGCCCGAACGATGCAAATGGGCGCGCGTCCGCGTTTACCGGGGATGACCGTATGGCCGTGCCGATCTTGAATCTGAAGGCGCAGTACGCAGGTATCCGGAGCAGGATCGACGAGGCCGTGCGGACGGTCCTGGAAAGCGGCCACTTCGTGCTCGGCCCCAGCGTGGCGGCGCTGGAGGAAGAACTAGGAGCATTTCTGGGTGTCGCCAGGGCGGTGACGATGGCCTCCGGGACGGACGCGCTGCACTTGAGCCTTCGCGCCCTGGGTGTCGGGGCGGGCGATCTCGTCCTTGTCCCAGCGTTTACGTTCGTGGCCACGGCCATGGCCGTCTCGTACGTCGGCGCGCGTCCCGTGTTTGCCGACATCGAGCCCGGCACGTTCAATCTGGATCCGCATCGGGCGGCCGAGTACTTGGCGGGGAACGGGCCTGGCCCCCACATCGCCGCGCACGTCAAGGCCATGATCCCCGTTCATCTGTACGGGCAGCCGGCCGACATGGAGCCGCTACTGGCGTTGGCGCGGTCTCACGGCATGGCGGTTATCGAGGACGCCGCCCAGGCCATCGGCGCCACGTATCATGGAAAACGGCTGGGCGGGCTTGGAGACGTGGGCTGTTTCAGCTTCTATCCGACGAAGAATCTGGGCGCGATGGGCGACGGCGGACTGGCCACGACGCAGGATCAGACGCTTGGGGATCACCTACGGCGTCTCCGCGTCTACGGCGGAAGCCAGCCATATCTGCACGAGGAGTTAGGCTTCAACAGTAGGCTGGACGAAATCCAGGCGGCCGTGCTGCGGGTGAAGCTGGAGTTCCTGGGGGAGTGGACGGCGTGCCGGCAAGCAATTGCGGCGCGTTACCGCGCCGGCTTGGCCGGTCTCGGCCTGACGCTGCCGTCGGAGCGGGCGGACTCGACGCACGTCTACCACCAGTTCGCCATTCGTGTCCCCGACCGGGACGCCGTCCGGGGGCGCATGGCCGAGCGAGGGGTGCAGACGGCGGTTTACTACCCGCGGCCGCTGCATCGGCAACCGATGTACCGCGATCTCGGTTACAGGAAAGGGGATTTTCCGGAGGCGGAGCGGGCCGCCAGAGAGGTCCTCTGTCTGCCCATGTATCCGGAGCTCACGGACGCGCAAGTAGATGAAGTGGTGGAAGCCTGTCGCCGGTCGCTGTGAAGGCGACGGCAACTTGGCGATTGGGCAATTCGGCAATTGGGCAACTCGGCGACTTGGCAATTAGGTAACGTAGCGAGACGGCGACAGCTCATACGGCGTCCGGGTCGGGACATCGTTCTTCCCGAATCGCCAAGTCGCCTAATTGCCTAGTTGCCAAACCGCCTGATTACCAACGTTGCGGAGTGGAGTAGATGAACGAGCTTACTGGAACCATTCTGGTGACCGGCGGCATGGGGTTTATCGGATCCAACTTTGTCCGATACCTGCTGCGGGAGCATCCCGCCGCCCGAGTCGTGAATTTGGACAAGGTGACGTACGCCGGGAATCCCCGGAACCTGGCCGACGTTGCGGAGGACTCGCGCTATACCTTCGTCCGGGCCGATGTCTGCGACACAAACACCGTTGCCGAGGTGCTGGCCGCCCACCGGGCGGATCAGATCGTCCACTTTGCCGCGGAGACCCACGTAGACCGCTCCATTCTGGAAGCGGGCGATTTCATCCGGACAAACGTGGAAGGCACTCGAGTCCTCCTGGACTCGGCGCGGAGGGCGGGCGTGCGGCGGTTCCTGCACGTCTCGACCGACGAAGTATACGGCGCGCTGGGGGCGTCGGGCGCCTTCACAGAGGCATCGCCGCTCCAGCCGAACAGCCCTTATGCCGCCAGCAAGACCGGAGCCGACGTCCTCGTCCGGGCGTATCACGCGACCTTTGGTGTGCCTGCGATTATCACTCGAACCTGCAACAATTACGGTCCGTACCAGTTTCCCGAGAAATTCATCCCCCTCATGGTCGTGAATGCGTTTCGGGGAGAGCCTCTGCCCATCTACGGGGATGGGCTCTACGTCCGAGAGTGGCTCCACGCAGAAGATCACTGCCGGGCCCTGGCCGCCGTCCTGGCGGCGGGTCGGCCGGGCGAGGTGTACAACATCGGCAGCGGAGAGGAGCGGGCCAACCTGGACGTGGCGCGGGAGATACTGCGGCTCACCGAGCGCCCCGAGACGCTCCTCAAACACGTGAAAGATCGCCCCGGCCACGACCGACGCTACGCCCTCGACCATTCGAAGATCCGCACGGAACTCAGCTGGAAACCGGTGATTCCCTTCACGACGGGCCTTCGCCAGGTGGTCGAGTGGTACCGTCGCCACGAGGCCTGGTGGCAGGAAATCCTGTCCGGGGAATACCGGGCGTACTACGAACGCCAATACGGCGAGCCCTCCACCTAGATGCGTGCGAACGAGACGTTCGCGACGCAGCGTCCTTCGCTTTGTGAGGTATGAGGTGCCGGAACACGGATGCTTGACGATCGTGAGCGTCGTGGGCGGGCGGCCCAACTTTGTCAAGATCGCCCCGCTGATGGAGGCCATGGCCGTTGATCCGGCCCTCCGGCGCGTGCTGGTCCACACCGGTCAACATTACGATCATGAGATGTCGCGCGCGTTCTTCGAGGATTTGGAGATCCCGGAGCCGGATTTCTTTCTCGGCGTGGGGTCGGGCAGCCATGCCCAGCAGACCGCCAAGGTGATGATCGAGTTCGAAAAAGTTGCGGAGGCGGTGCGGCCCGACCTGGTCGTCGTGGTGGGCGATCTGAACTCCACGCTGGCCTGTGCGCTGGTGGCAGCCAAGCTCCTCATTCCCGTCGCGCACGTCGAGGCGGGCCTTCGCAGCTTCGATCCGGCTATGCCTGAAGAGATCAACCGAACGCTCACCGACCACGTCTCGGCCTACCTCTTCACACCGTCCGCGGATGCGGACAACAACCTCGTCCACGAGGGGATTCCGGCCGCCCGGATCTTTCGCGTCGGGAATGTCATGATCGATACCCTGCGGAAGTATTCGCCCAGGGCCCGCGCGCGGCAGGCCGCCGCCGCCCTCAACCTCGCGCCGCGGACATATGCGGTCCTCACGTTGCATCGCCCCAGCAACGTGGACGACCCCGCGGCGTTCGGCCGGATCCTGGACGGCCTGGAGGCGATCCTGCCCCGATGCCCCGTTGTGTTCCCGGTCCATCCCCGGACCCGCAGGCGCCTGGCGGAGTTCGGGCTGGAGGCGCGGCTCGAGCGGCTCGGGAACCTCCGGCTGTGTGCCCCGCTCGGGTATCTCGCGTTCGTGAGCCTCTTGATGGAGGCCCGGTTTGTGATGACGGACTCCGGCGGCATCCAGGAAGAAACCACCGCCCTGGGTGTTCCGTGTCTGACCCTGCGGGAGAACACCGAGCGGCCGATCACCGCAGAGCTGGGGACCAACCGAGTCATCGGCACGCACCCCGATCGGATCGCGGCGGAAGGCGCGCGCCTCCTCGACGGCGCCGAGCACCGAGGGCAGATCCCGCCGCTGTGGGATGGTCAGACGGCTCGTCGGATCGTGGAGATCTTGCGACGTCATCCCACTCGAAACGAGGAACCCTCATGAAGCAGGTCGTGCTGCGGAACGGTCAGACGGTCGTGGAGGAGGTACCGGCGCCGGCGATGCTCCCCGGCGGTGTACTGGTCCAGGTCGCCTACTCGTGCGTCAGTCCGGGCACGGAAACGGCGATGCTCAGCGCGGGCGAGATCAAGGGTGGCGTGGGACTGCTACGGCGCGCGCTGCGAGAGCCGGAGAAGGTCCGGCAGGTGATCGCGTCGATCAAGACGCGCGGATTTCGGACGACCAGGGCGCTGGTCCAGGGTCGACTCGGGTTCGGGTCCGCGGCGGGGTACAGTTGCGCCGGAGTGGTCCTCGAGGTGGACGATGGGGTCGAGGCATTTCGGCCGGGTGACCGCGTGGCGTGCGCGGGGGGCGGATACGCCAACCATGCGGAGGTGGTGGTGGTGCCGCAGAACCTGACCGTGGCCGTTCCGGCGACGGTGGATCTGGGAGCGGCTGCCACGGCGACCCTGGGGGCTATCGCGCTCCAGGGAGTGCGACGCGCGCAGCCGACGCTGGGGGAGACGATCGGTGTCGTCGGCCTGGGCCTGGTGGGGCAGCTGACGGTCCAGCTCCTCAAGGCGGCCGGGTGCCGTGTGGTCGGAATGGACCTGCAGCGGGTGAGAGTGGACCTGGCGCGGTCACTCGGGTTGGACGAGGGTTTGGTACCGACCGACGGTGGCCTGGAACCGCGGATTCTGGCCCTGACGCAGGGGTTCGGCCTGGACGCGGTGATCCTGACTGCCGCGACGCGCAGCGACGACCCGATCAATCTTGCCATGCGCCTGGCGCGACGAAAAGGCCGGGTGGTCGTGGTGGGGGACGTCGGCCTCGGCCTCCAGCGCGGCGAGATGTACCACAAGGAGTTGGATCTCCTGATGTCCACGTCGTACGGCCCGGGCCGCTACGATCCCCTGTACGAAGAGGGAGGCGTTGACTATCCCTTCGGGTATGTCCGGTGGACCGAGAATCGGAACATGGCTGCCTATCTGGACCTGGTGGCCGCGGGGAAGATTCAGCTCGCCCCGCTTATCGCGTCGGTCTTCCCGCTCGCGGAAGCCGGCACGGCGTACGCCGCCCTCAAGGGAGAAGGCGGGCCCTTGACGGTTCTTCTCCGGAACCCGCTATCGTCGGATCGCCCCCCACTCGCGCGGCGCCTCCTCGTGACACCCGGCTCGCGCGGCCGTGACGGCCGGCTGCGGGTGGCGATCATCGGCGCGGGCGGGTTCGCTCAGGGGACGCACTTGCCGAACCTGAAGCAACTGGCCGATCGGTACCAGATCCGCGCCATCGTCAGCCGAAAAGGCACCAGCGCGGTCGCGGTCGCCCGCCAGTACGAGGCGGCCGTGGCGGCCACCGACTACCGGCAGGTTCTGGATGACCCGGACGTGGATGCCGTCCTCATCTGCACGCGGCATCATCTGCACGCGGCGCAGGCTGCGGAGGCGCTGCGCGCTGGAAAGCACGTGTTCGTGGAAAAGCCGATGGCGATTGCGCGGGAGGAGCTCGCCCATCTCGTCAAGACGATCCGCGAGTTGCAGGCGGCAAGCACCTGTCCCGCGTTCATGGTCGGGTTCAATCGCCGGTTCTCGCCTTATGCCGTGCGCGCCAAAGAGGCGATCGCCGGCCACGTGCACCCGCTGCTCGTCCGGTACCGGATGAACGCCGGCGCGCTGCCCCCGGGGCACTGGGTCAACGGGCCCGAGGGGGGCGGGCGCGCCGTCGGCGAGGCCTGTCACATCCTGGACCTGTTCGCCTTTCTGACGGGAGCGCCCGCTACTGAGGTGACGGCCACCGCCATCCGGTCGTCCGCCGTGGACTGCCGTGGCGACGAAAACTTCGTGGCCACCCTCCGATACCGGGACGGCTCGGTCTGTACGCTGCTGTACACCGCTCTGGGGGCGCGGGACTTCCCCAAGGAGGCCATGGAGATCTACGCCGACGGCAGGGTCGTGACGCTCGACGACTACCGCACCCTGGCGATCCACGGCGGGAAAGGGGGCGGGTTGCGAACGGCGCAGCAGGACAAGGGGCACCGGGCGGAACTGGAAGCGTTCCATACACTGGCGACCGGGAAAGGCCCGGCGCCCATGACGGTGGACGAGATGATCGACGTGACGGAGGGGAGCTTTGCGATTCGGGACCAGCTCGGGCGGGGATGGGAGGCGGAACGCGCGATGGGTCGTTCGCCGAAGGAGCCAGGAGTCGAATGAGTGTGGCGTTTGACGACAAGCGGGAGGCCGTCGAACAGTGGACACAGGATCCGTGCGGATTCTCGGGCGCGCAGGGGGTGGAAGTCGGGACCAAGGCGTTCTACGAGCGGGTGGACGCAAACCGGTATGACGAGTACGGCCCCTGGATGAAATCCACGCTCGAGTTCACACGCTTTGCCGGAAAGAGGTTGCTGGAAGTCGGGTTCGGGATGGGGACGGACCTTTTCCAGTTCGCCTCCTCGGGTGCGCTGGTGTCCGGCGTCGATCTATCTCCGACGCATCTGCAGATCGCGAGCCGGCGCTTCGCTCTCTACGGCGTTCCCGCCGACCTGCGGCTGGCGGACGCCGAGGGTCTGCCCTTCGAGGACGGTACGTTCGACGCGGTATACACCTTCGGCGTCATCCACCACACTCCGAATACCCAAAAGGCGGTGGAGGAGATCCATCGAGTCCTCAAGCCGGGCGGGCGCGCCATTATCGGGGTGTATCATAAGTATTCGGCCTTCTTCCTGTTTGCGGTTCTGCTAGAGTCATATCTTCTGCGGCTAGGATTTCTGCGTGAGTCGTATCGTCGAACGCTGTCGAGAATCGAGGTCCGCCAACATAGCGATGCTTGCCCCTTGGTGAAGGTCTACTCTCGCCGCTCACTTCGCCGTTTGCTTCGGCGATTCTGTGTTGTCCGCATCGATTGTGCTCACGTGGACCGGTCACATTTTGGAACGCTGGGGCGCCTCGTGCCAGACGGGCTGGTTGGCTGGCTGAAGCGTCAACACCGGATGGGTTGGTATCTCATAGCGAAGTGCACGAAGTGAGGCGCCATAGACCGGATTTACCGGTTGGAACGAGGATTCGGCACCTTCTCCCGTCAACCAGTCCGAGATGCAAGCGCCAAAGAGAACAGGAACGCCGGTGAGCGCGGTCGCGCAAGCGAGGGGAGGATTTCTCTACGACGTGTCGCTGACCTTTGGCGCTCGGGTGGTGGGACTCTTCGTCACCATTCTGGCAAGCGTCATCGCGGCACGCGTGTTGGGCCCCTCCGGCAAAGGAGCGCTGGCGGTCACCGGGCTCATCACGTCCTTGGCCGTTCAGTTCGGCGACTTTGGATTCCATGCCTCGACAACGTATTTCGCGGCTCGCAAGCCTTCTACCTTGCCTCAGATCGTCACACTCGCTCTGTGGGCAGGCCTTCTGATGGGAATTCTTTTGTCCGGACTCGTCCTGATTGTCGCCTGGTTGGTTCCCCACAGCATCGGTGAGGTTCCAAAGGCGTTTCTTCTGATTCCCGTCGTGTCAATTCCGTTTAGCCTTCTCTCACTCTACTTTCAGAACATTCTCTTGGGGATGCAGCGGATCCTGACCTTCAACGGCGTAGATCTGGCGGGGAAAGGGGTCGGCCTGATCGCGACCGTCGTCGTGCTGCGCGTCCTTGACTTCGGGGTGTGGGAACTCTTGATCGCCGGACTGATCATCACTGCGGGTGCAAGTCTCCTGACGGTCGGACTCGTGGTTCGGGAGGCGCCGCCACTTGGGGCGATCGATTGGGCTCTGGCGCGCGATATGCTGCGATATGGCATGAGGTTCTATCTAGCCTGCCTCTGCGCCTACCTGGTCGTCCGGATTGACCTGCTCATGGTGAACTACTTCAATGGGGTGACAGAGGCCGGCATCTACTCTGTCGCGGTCAGCTTCGCCGACCTCATTTATATGTTGCCCATCGCCATCGGGACGATCCTCTTCCCGCGGATCGCCCGGGATCAGGAAGGCGAAGGAGGCCTCACCCTGTTGGCCTGCCGGTTCGGCGTGCTCCTGATGGGCATCGCGTGTCTCGTCACGGCGCTCCTGGGCAAGCCCATTATCGTCCTTCTGTATGGAGCGGCCTTCGTAGAATCGGTTCGGCCTCTGCTGTGGCTCCTTCCCGGTGTGTTCGCGCTCAGCCTCGAGGCCATCGTGGCCAACGATCTGGCTGGCCGCGGCTATCCGGCAATCCTGGTCGCCTATTGGTGCGTCGGCCTCGTACTGAACATCGGTCTGAATCTGATTCTGGTTCCCCGCTGGGGGGCGACGGGGGCGGCTGCCGCTTCGACCGTGACCTATGTGGTGATGTCCATCCTAATCTTCCGTCGCTTCGTGGCAGAGAGTGGGGCGCCATGGCGTCTCATCTTCGTCCTCAACAGCGCGGACATCCGCCAACTGCATCACTCTATGCGCAGCCTCGTGTCTTCTCACCACGTGGCGTAAGGCATGAACGGGGAAATGAGCCAGCCCGATGCGCGGTCTTCCCAACAGACGCGTCCGAGTGACTGGTGGGCGGCGGGACAGGAGAACGTCTACGCCCATCGCAAGCGGCTCCAGTTCATTGTGGCGGCCGTCGAGGCCTTCCGCGGGGAGCAGAGACGGTCCTGCGGCGACGTGTTCATTCTCGACGTGGGGTGCGGGACGGGTATCATGATTACCCTCCCACTGGCCAGTATCGGCTACCGCGTCACGGGGATCGACGTCGACGGGGAATCGATCGAAGCGGCGCGCCGCGTGAACCCGTACCCGAACGCCGTCTTCCGCCACGGCGACGCCGAGACTCTGGCGGCGGCCGGGGAACGCTACGACGTCGTCATTGCCTCCGAGGTCTTGGAGCATCTGACGGACCCGCCAGCCTTCCTCCGAACGCTGCGGGGTCTGCTCACCCAGGAGGGGATCCTGGTCCTCACGACCCCGAACGGCTACGGCTGGTTCGAGGGGGAGCAGTACTTGTGGGACCAACTCGGGCTGGGGAGTTGCATCCTCCGCTGGCACGAACGCTGGGGGCGATTCACCCAGCGGCTGAAGGCCCCGATCAAGCGACTGATCCGTTGGCAACCCGCGCCACCACCGCCGTCTCAGCCCTGGGAATGCCTAGCCAGCACGCAGAACACCGCGTCACCCCACGTTCAGCGGTTTAGATGGCGGCGGGTCGAGCGACTCGTGGTCGCCGCAGGGTTCACGATTACCCGGGTGGGAAACAGCGGCCCCGTCTGCGGGAAGATTTCCCACTTCTATCTGCGAAACCAGCGCACCTTCATCGCCCTGAATGCCCGGGTCGGCGATTTCCTGCCGCGGTGGGCCGCTGCCGGGTGGTATCTCGTCTGCCGCCCCGGCACGGCTGGGCGACGCGTGCTGTGCATGGCCGATTTCGGGCTGATGGCGCAGGCGGCGGCCCAGATCGAGGAGTGCGTTGGGGCGCCGCCGACGCTGCTCGTCTCCTTTCGCCAGTTGCGCCAGCAGCCCGGCCTAGCACTGCGCCTTCCGTGGCGCCGCTTCGACGTCGCCGCGGCGGTCTTGACCGACATACGGGCCCCCCTCTATCGGGACTTCATTCTGGCCTATCTCTTTGTACTGCGCGCCAAACGGAAAACCCTCTGCGATATCCAGGGGGGGAACCTCTCCGTGGAGGCGCGGGAGGGATTCGGGGCGCTGCTGCATTGCCTCGCCGACCTCATCGGCCTGCCGCTAATCTACGGGTACGCCCGCTGGAAGGCATGGCGGCTGTCCCGCCCGCGACGAACCCCCGGCCCCCGTCTGCCGTTGCAGCGCGAGATGGCCTATCTGCGCGCCAACCTGTGGCAGGAAAGCCGTGCGGGCGGATCGGTGGCCCACACCGGCGGGGTCCTGGCGGGTCTCACCGCCCAGGGGCTGAAGGTGACGTACGTGGGCACCACCCAATTCCCTTCCGCGCAACGCCTGGGGGTCGAGGTTCACGTGGTGCCTTCCCAGCAGCTCCGGTGGCTGCGGAACCTGCCGGACCTATCCTTCCTGGTCTACAGCGAGATCTTCGGGCGGCGGAGCCGCGCACTCCTCGCGGCGCGCACGCCGGATTTCGTGTACCAACGCTACTCCGTCCTGAACTGCAGCGGGGCGGACGTGGCCGACCGCCTGCGGTGTCCCTTGGTGCTGGAGTACAACGGCTCGGAGGTGTGGGTAGCCCGCAACTGGAGTACCCCCCTGATGTTCGAGGGGCTGGCGGGGAGGATCGAGCGCGCTAATCTGCGACGGGCCGATCTCGTCGTCGTCGTGTCGCAGCCCCTGCGGGACGAGGTCGTGGCCCAGGGGATTCCTTCCGAGCGCGTTCTGGTCAATCCGAATGGTGTGGACCCGACCCGGTACAACCCAGCCCTCGACGGAGGCAGGATCCGGGCTGCGCTGCACCTTGAAGGGAAGCTTGTTGTAGGCTTTGTCGGTACATTCGGCCCATGGCACGGTGCTGAGATACTTGCGAGTGCCATCCGTCCGGTCGCCGAACGTCTCCCGCAGGCGCACTTCCTGTTCGTCGGCGATGGAAGCCGCATGGCGGCGGTCCGGGAGATCGTGGCGCACGAGGGCGTCGCGTCGTGCGTCACCTTCGCCGGGTTGGTCCCACAGGATGAAGCACCCGCCTATCTCGCCGCTTGCGATATCCTGGTGTCGCCGCACGCGCCGAACCCGGATGGGAGCCGTTTCTTCGGTTCGCCCACCAAACTCTTCGAGTACATGGCGATGGGAAAGGGGATTGTGGCGAGCGACCTCGAGCAGATCGGTGAGGTCCTGGCGCACGATCGGACGGCCTGGCTGGTCCGACCGGGCGATGTCGAGGACCTGGTCACCGGGATCGTGGCGTTAGGCTCCGATCCGGAGATGCGGACACGGCTGGGTGCGGCGGCCCGCGCCGAGGCGGTCGCGCGGTACACCTGGGACGCACACGTTCGGCGCATGCTGGACCGGCTGCAAGAACTCCAGTTGCTCTCGCCGGAGGAGACCCTGTCATGACGCGGGGACACCGGGACACGGGGCTCCCGACGACGGCGGACGTGCGGGCGTTCTGGGAAGAGCACCCGGTGGCCGCCGCGAGCATCCATGAAAAACTTGGAGCACCGGAGTTCTATGTGACCTTCGATCGACTCCGGAACGAGATCGAGCCGGCGGCGCTGCAGGACCAGGTGTACCGGTACGCCGCCTTCGACCAGAAGGCGGTGCTCGAGGTCGGGTGCGGCAATGGGTACCTATTGAGTCGATACGCCCGGCACGGCGCGCGGGTCTGGGGGGTTGACCTCACGCGCACGGCCGTTGCGCTCGCGCGACAGCGCTTTGAGCTGGGGGCGCTGCGAGGGTACTTTGCCCAGGGGGACGCCCAGCGCCTTCCGTTTCGCGACGGCTCTTTCGATCTGGTGGTTTCGGCAGGTGTGCTGCACCACGTGCCCGACATTGCGGCGGCCATCGCGGAAATCCATCGGGTCCTCAAGCCCGCCGGATTGTTCGTCATCATGCTCTATCACCGGGATTCGATACACTACCGGGTGCTCTATCCACTATACGGCCTGTTTCACTCCGCCTTTCTGGGGAAGGGCCCGGCACAGATCGCGCGAGAGATCGACGGTGCCGGCAACCCGATCGGGCGAACGTACACCAGGCAGGAAGTCCGGCGCCTCCTCGGCGGGTTCCGGGAGGTTCGGCTCTTGGTGGGATCACTCCCGGTGCCCGGGCTTCGCGCCCTGCCACCCGGCCGAGCCCTGCTGGGTGTTCTGGCGAAGCGGCTCGGCTGGTTCCTGTATGCGCAGGCGGTCAAATGATGGCGGCCGCCGCGCCGGAGACGGGACATGTGCGGGATCGTCGGCGTCTATAACTACGGGAACCGGAGCCGGCCGCTTGAGGCGGACACGCTCGCTCAGATGCGGGACACCATGGCGCACCGAGGGCCGGACGATGCCGGCGTCTATGTGTCGCCCGAAGGACGACTCGGGCTGGGGCATCGGCGACTGAGCATACTCGACCTTTCGGCACTCGGCCACCAGCCGATGGCCTCGCCGGACGGCCGCTACTGGATCGTCTTCAACGGAGAGATCTACAATTTCCGCGAGCTTCGGCCGGAACTGGAGGCCAAGGGGTACCAGTTTCGCAGCGAGTCGGATACCGAGGTCCTCCTGGCCATGTTCGCCGAGTACGGGCCAAAGATGCTGCACCGACTGCGCGGGATGTTCGCCCTGGCGATCTGGGACGCGCGGGAGGAGCGGCTTTGGCTGGCCCGGGATCGGATCGGGATCAAGCCGCTCTACTACTCTTGCCAGGGTGGGCGCTTCCTCTTCGCGTCGGAGATCAAGGCGATCCTGGCGTTTCCTGGCATCCCGCGGGCCGTGCACCTTCCCGGTCTCCACCACTACCTCTCGTTCTTGACGACACCTGCGCCACTGACCCTCTTCGAGGGGATCCACAAGCTGCCGGCAGGCCATACGCTGACCGTAGAGCGGGATGGAAGCGTCCGGGAGGACGAGTGGTGGGATGTCTTCACGGACATCGGCTCCTCGACCATTGCGGATGAGGCGACATTGGCGGAGCGGGTTCTGGACCTGCTGCGGGAGTCTATCCGCTACCGGATGGTGAGCGACGTGCCGTTCGGCGTCTTCCTCTCGGGCGGCATAGATTCCAGCACCAACGTAGCCCTCATGGCGGAGTTGATGGATCGCCCAGTGGAGAC
>Ga0102851_10001048_pt1 | contig 15173 bp, 11 predicted proteins | sample Mud3Dept3metaG_FD_79558 | JGI IMG/M metagenome (GOLD analysis project Ga0102851, IMG submission 79558) | Freshwater wetland microbial communities from Ohio, USA, analyzing the effect of biotic and abiotic controls - Mud 3 Core 4 Depth 3... | ecosystem: Environmental > Aquatic > Freshwater >... | reverse complement strand
TGAGCATCGTGAAACATGTTGCGGAGGCGCACGGAGGCCGGGTAATTGTCGAAAGCACGGTCGGCCAGGGCAGCCGCTTCGTCCTGGAGCTTCCATTCGAGACCAAGCCGCAGACGAACGCAGATGAGATCAGAGTTTGATGCACTTGATAAACGTGCACTCCCACGGTTTCCGGGACGCTGTTCCGTGCGGGCGGGCTTCAGCCCGCGCCCGCCGGAGGAATTGTAATGCCCAGACATCTCACCTGCACCCCGTATTCGGGCAGGCATTTCCCAGCATGGCTATGAGCACGAACAGACTGGAAAATCTGCAGAATCCACCATCCGGCCCCCGCATCCTGATCATTGAGGACGAGGCGCCGATGCGCACAGTGCTCAAAGACATCCTCCAGACCGAAGGCTACCGAGTCCTGACTGCGGCCGATGGCGAAGCCGGACTGTCCGCGGCGCTCACCGAAAAGCCGGAACTCATTCTGCTCGATATCATGCTGCCCAAACTCGATGGCTTCGCCCTGGGAGCTCAGCTGCGTTCCCTGGAAGTGACAATCCCCATACTCATGCTGACGGCAAAAGATCGGATCGAGGACAGGGTCACCGGGCTCGATTCGGGCGCGGATGACTACCTCGTCAAGCCGTTCAGCGCGGACGAGCTGCTGGCGCGCGTGCGCGCTCTGCTGCGGCGCACGCGAAGACAGGCACGGCTCGCGACGGCGCTGGACCTCGGCGACATTCACATCGATCTGGTCAGACAAACCGCCCGCCGGGGTCGCAAGCCCATGTACCTGACCGCCAGGGAGTTCGCGATATTGCGCCTGCTGGCCGAAGCAGGCGGGGAACCGGTTACGCGCGACCGCTTCCTGGACGTGGTTTGGGGCTACACCGCGTTTCCCACGACGCGCACCGTGGACAATCACATCGCCGCCCTGCGGGCCAAGATCGAGGTGGATCCCAAAGATCCCAGATGGATTCGGACGGTCCACGGCGTCGGCTACAGGCTCGAGGTGTGACGGATTTGCAAAACCGTGACAATTGGGCACACTCCGCGAGGCAGACTGGGACCGGCTGTTCAGAGTTTTGAAGGTTATGGGAGGATCCAAATGAGAGGGAAACTGGTCATTGCAGTTTTTGCACTGACGGCGGGACTGGCCGCGGCGCAGGAGAAGCCGGCCGAGCAGCTGCGCAAAGCCATTGTCGAGGAAGAGGCCAATCAGAGCCTCGACAAGGCTGTTCAGATGTATCAGAGCATATTGTCCCAGTTCGACGAGCTTCGGAAAACCGCCGCCACGGCGCAGTTCCACCTCGCGGGGTGCTATCGCAAGCAGGGCAAAAACGAGCTGGCCATCGCTGCGTACAAAAGGATCGTGCAGGAGTTTTCAGATCAAACCGAGCTGGTAGGAGCGAGCCGGAAATATCTGAGCAATACCTTCGGGGTAAGCCAGGACCAAATCCCTGCCCGCGAACGGGCCGCGAGAGACCAACAGGTCAACGCAGCGCGGCAGACATATCGCCGGCTGCTCCAGGATGAGATCCTGCTGGTGGAAGATCAGATTAAAGGGATGCAGAAGAAGGTCGAGGTAGGAATGGTCTCCCCAACTGGCTCGGAGATGATCGCGCTGAAAAGAGAACTGCTTGATCTGCAGCGCAATATGGCGGCGTTCGACGCCGGCGTCCTGCCGATTGCGGGGAACACCAAAAAATAGTCTTTTCCCGAGATATCGCTGCGACCGGTTGCAGTCATCCTGCGAGATTACTGCGGCGGGCACGGGCTGAAGCCCGCCCGCACTGGATTATCGCCCGCCCGCACTGGGACTTCGCCCGGCCGGACTGGAATATCGCGCGTCCGCATTCGAACTTCGGTCAGGGGCGGGGCCGTTTCTTGCGGGCCTGGTAGGTGCGGGTCAGTTCCATGAAAATTCCCACATCGCGGTCCAGATCCGACTGAGTTCCATCGAAGAAAAAGTTCCGGATCGGGATGTCGTCGAGGTCGGCGCATATCTTCGGGTAGATCGCTTCGGTGACGATGCCGTTCATGCAGGTGAAGGGTGAGATGTCCACGACGCCGTCACAGCCCTGATGGTAATGAAATACGGCTTTGCCCACGCTCAGGGTCATCTCTCCCAGGGCGCCGCCATGCGGCAGGTACGGTTCTGAGTACTCGAAGATTTTCTCAATGGCAGGCTCTTCGTAGCCTCTGAAATCCTCCTCGAACACCTTGTACAGCCGGTGCTCGTCCTTGTGCTGGATGTGGTTCTTGATCTGTACTGCCAGCATGGCTTTGGAGATCGACCGGCCGGCCTGCTGCAGCCGTTTCTTCTGCTCCACGTTCGTGTACCAGACCCATTCCACGATGTGGGCCAGGGTGCATTCGCCGCCGAATTCTTCGAGCTTTCGGATCAGGAAGTCGTTGGTGAACGGGGTCAGGCGGCAGAAGATCTCCCCCACAACCCCGATCAACGGGCGGGTGCGCATGCTGCGCACGGGGATCGCGTGAAAATCCTCGCGCGACTCGGCGAGCGCGGCAACCAGGTCCCTCATGCGTTGTTCGGTCGCGATTCCCTGGCGCTCCATCACCCGTTCGACCCGTTCGATGGAGCGGAGGTGAACAGCGTTGGTGTCTCCCCTTTTTATTTCGTAGGGGCGGGTCATGTGCAGCATCTTGCGCAGGGCGTCGGCTGCGATCAAGCCGCGCAGCGCATTGCGCTGCAGCTCGTTGACCTGCTCTCCCATGCCCTGGTAACCGTCCCGGCTGCTGGGTGAAAAGACCATGACGTCCTGCAGACCGATATCGCGCAGCACTTTGCGGAGGTAAGGCGCATATTGTCCGAAGCGGCAGGGCCCGTCGGCCGTCGGCATGAAGAAGGCGGTCTTTTCGGGGACGAAATCGGGCTGCTCGACGACCTTGAGGAAATTCCCGAGCGTCACGCGGGCGGGGAGGCACTCCTCCCCTGAGGTGTAGCGGCCGCCCAGATCCAGTGTCCGCGCATCGGAATCCGGGCAGACTTGCGCCTCGATCCCGACGCTGCGGAACGCAGCCGCAAAGGCGACGGCGCCTCCATGACTCATCTGCGGGACGTACAGCTTCCGTCCTTTTATGGATGGCTTTTTCCCGCGGGCATTTCCCGTTCGGTCGAACCCCATCTCCGCAACACTCCTTTGCTGTCCAGATACGCCTCGCAACGGGTGAGCATTCCGGCGTCGTTGTTGTGCCCGTCGAACTGAAGCGTGAGGAAGGGCCTTCCCGAAACTTCCGTGATGAAGTGCTTGATGTAGGAATCCGGCCCGCACTTGAAGTTGGTAATGTATACGATGTGCAGATGCGGCTTGTCCTTGACGAAGGCAGCCGCCGCCAGGATCTTACCGCCGTAACTCCAGTACATGTTCTCGTGATGCTGCTCGATCCGACTCTCGTCGATATCCAGGAAATCGAGCCCGAGGACATTTGCGCCGTAGTATTTGCGCATCTTGGTGCCGATGTCGAGGTTGACACCCTTGTCGTATATGTTGTACGGCCTGCCCAGCAGCACGATGCCGTGTTCGCTGTTCGCTGCGATGGCTGCGAGCGCGGCGGCGCCCGCGCGGAGCAGCTCGTTCCGGAAGGCCGACGACGCGGCAAAGCCGCGCTCGACCGCCAGTTCCACCTGGCGGGCGCTGCGGGGCATCCCGGCGCCATGGAGTGCTTCCCTGATCTCGCGGGCGACGGCCCGGACCCCATGATTGAACCAGAGGGTCGGGGCGAGGATGCGCTGACGGTATTCGGAGATGAACGGCGCCACGCGCGTGATGAAAGGGAGCGTCTGGTTCCAAGGGCAGAAGAACGACGGTTTTCCTGCCTTGTCCCCCGGGGCGGCGATGTAATTCGGCACCAGGATGTTGTCGACCTTCTTGTCGATGAGCCACCGGACATGGCCGTGCGCTACCTGGATCGGGAAGCACGGCTCGGAGACCACCGACTCGAGACCGAGCTTCACGATCTGGTTGGTAGTCGGCTCGGACAACAGCACGCGGATCCCCAGCTCATTCATGAGGTTGAGCCAGAACGGAGCCCAGTCATAGGTGGACATGCAGAACGGGAATCCCACTACGGGACCGTCGCCGGCTTCGGGACGGTAATCCGCCAGGAGCAGGTTGCGGCGAAACTCGATCAGGTTTTCGATCACCGGCTCGTGTTCGCTCCTGACGGCCTTGCGGTAGCGCTCCGAGCACTTATCGCCCCAGTAGGTCTGCTCGCCTTCGACGGTGAAACGCTGCATCTGGCAGAAGTTGGTGCAGCCCTTGCAGGTGAACTCGAGGATATCGTAGTCGACCTTGTCGAGATCGAATCCGCGGAAAGTGCTCTCCTGCCGGTTGCTGAGCATCTTATCCTTGGCCAGCAGGGCAACGCCGAGCGCGCCTATGACGCCGTTGAACGGCGGGACGATGATGCGTTTGCCGAGGATCGACGAGAACGCAGCCGCAACCGCGTCGTTGTACGCGGTTCCGCCCTGGAAAAAGATCACCTCGCCGATCTTGCGCCCGCGCACCACGCGGTTGATGTAATTTGTGGCGACCGAATAGGCCAGCCCGCCGACGATCCGGTCCAGGGATGCGCCGCGCTGCAGATAGCCGTTGACGTCGCGCTCCATGAAGACAGTGCAGCGCTCGCCGAGCCGGATCGGATCGTCACTCGAAAGCGCGATGCGGGCAAAATCGTTTTCGATCCGTATGCCGAGCTCTTTCGCGCGCTCCTCCAGGAAGCTCCCGGTTCCCGCCGCACACGCCTCGTTCATCGCGAAATCGACGACGATCCCCTCCTCGAGGCTGATGAACTTCGCGTCCTGTCCGCCGATCTCGAAGATCGTGTCCACGCCCAGCCCGAGGATGGTGCGGTCGATAAAGGCGGCGCCCGTCTTGTGCGCCGTGATCTCGTCGTTCACCGTGTCGGCGCCGACCAGTTCGCCGATGAGTTCGCGCCCGGAGCCGGTGGTGCCGACCCCGCAGATATGGATCTTCCCGGCAAGGTCCTGTTCGATTTCGCGCAAACCCCGGCCGACGACCTCGATCGGGCGCCCGTCGGTCCGCAGGTAGATCTCCTTGAGCACGTTGCAGTCGGCATCGATCACCACCAGGTTCGTGCTCACCGAGCCGATGTCGATGCCGAGAAAAGCCTCGCGCACACCTTGGATTTCCTCCGGGCTCAGCGCGACCATGCGGTTCCGGAGCAGCACGACGTTATCCATGGAGAGCCGGGGAGAACTCGGGATCTGTTCCGCTTCGGCCGAACGTTCGAGGCTGAACGCGTGCTGTTCGCGGCTTTCTTCGCCGGAAATCTCCGCGGCGAGGAGAGCGCTGCCGATGGCGCCAAATGCGGTGTGATCCCCGGGAACCTTCAGCGTTCCCGGATCCCAGCCGAACTCGGACTCGAGCGCCTGGACAACCCCGCGGTTGGAGGCTACTCCTCCCACGAAACAGATTTCGGGGACGATCTTTTTCCCCTTCGTGATCGCGCTCTTGAAGTTGCGGGCAACGGCATCGCACAGGCCCTTGAGGATCTCCTCGGGAGTGAACCCCTTCTGCTGTGCATGGATCATGTCGCTCTTGGCAAACACCGAACAGCGGCCCGCGATCTGCGCGGCCCGCTGAGTGGCAAGGACGAGGTCGCCGATCTCTTCCACCTTGAACAGCAGGCGCCCCGCCTGCTGGTCGAGGAAACCACCGGTCCCGGCGGCGCAGTCACCGTTTGTCTGGTAGTCGGCAATGCCGAGACGGCCGTCGCTGCCGTGGCAGTCGAAACGGATGTACTTGGAGTTTTCGCCGCCCATCTCGAAGAGCGTGTGAACGCCGGGGCACAGCAGCTCGACCGCCTTGCACAACGCCCGGAACTCATTCTGATTGCCCATGCCGAATTCGGACTGCAGCAACTTCGCTCCCCTTCCGGTCCCCGCAACCTCCCCCAATGACGAACGATCCACCAGGGACACGAGGTTTTCGAGCAATTCCCGGGTTTGCTTCAAGGGATTCCCCGCGATGCGCGCATAGCGGGTCACTGCGAGCCAGGATGATCCCTGCGCGGGCGCGGTCAGCCGCCGCACTGACTGGAAGAGCGGGTGGGAGGCGTGCCTCTCAAAAAACGGCGCGTCCCCCGCGTCGCGGGAGAAAAGCGCCGCTTTTACACTGACGGAGCCGAGATCGATTCCAATATGAATTGCCATGAACAGCTTACTTCCACTCGTTCGAGTCGCAGCCGCCTGCAATTGCAGGCACGAAAAGCATCGAAGCGGAGACGCGGCGGCGTCTCCGCTTCGGCATTCGATGAGAATTCTTCTCGCCTAGTTGATTTCCTGGCCTTTTTCTCTCCTGCGCTGCCGGTATTCTTCCAACGGGACGGAGAACTGATCCTCTATGGCCCTGCGGTGCACAAGCCCGCCGTTGTATGCGCAGAAAGGAATGATCCGTCCAGCCGGCGTCGCATAGTGTATGGTGCAGCGTCGCACACGCTCGAGTTCGTAGTTGTAGGCATCCATGAAGTGCATGCCCGCGACGAGCAGGGTCTTGTTGGTGTACGTGCCGTCTTTCTCGCCGCGCCCCGCATCCTTGTCGAAGAAACCGTCGAGGGTTTGCAGGAAACGGGTGAAATCGAGGCCGGCTGGCGCCTTCTCTTTCTTGTAGTACTTCTGAAGCTGGTAGAAAGCGTTCATCTGGGCGAAGCGTTTGAAGCGACTTGCTTTGGTCTTGGCAGCCTGGACCTCGATTTCCCTGAACATCCCCTCGATGTCCGTAAAGCGTGTGATCGGGATCGCCCTGCCGGTGTTCTGCTCGATGAAGAGGTAGGTGCCGAGAGAGCAATGGGGATGGCACGTGATGTGGACGGTGTCGGCGCCGCGCACCGAGCTGATAATCTTCGAGATCGGCTGCACGAAGCTCAGCGGGTACCAGTCGTCTTTGGAGGCAATGCCGGTCTGCTCCTCAATGCAGCGGACCAGATCCGGAAGAGTGAAACGTAGCTTCATCCTTTCCTGGTAGTTGATACGCCCGGTAATAGCGACAGGCTGGTAACTGATGCCGCTCGAGACATCGATGTTGTCGAGCGCGAATCGGAGGATCTTCCCCACCTGATCCTCATTGATCCCGCCCGCGATCGTGGGCACATAGACGATCTTGATGCCGGCCTTGCGGACCGCCTCGACGGTCTTGAGCTTGTATTCGAGGAGATTGCGGCCGCGGGTCTGCCGGTACACATGATCGTCGACACCGTCAAACTGGAGGTAAATCGTGTGCAGGCCCGCTTCGGCGGCGCGCATGGTGAAGTCGGGATCCGCAAACTTGATGCCGTTGGATGCCACCTGGATGTGGCTGAAACCCATCTCCTTCGCGCCCCGCAGGATCTCCAGGAAATCAGGGTGAATCGTGGGCTCGCCGCCGGAAAACTGGACAAGCCGCCCGGCGACAGGCTGCTCGGCGCGATACAGCCGGAGCATCTCCATCACCTCTTCCTTGCTCGGCTCGTATATCTTGCCCGTCACGTTGGAGTTGGCGAAACAGATCGGGCAGGTCAGGTTGCACCGGTTGGTCAGGTCGATGTTTCCCAGGGCCGTGTGGCTGGTGTGCCTCTGGCAGATTCCGCAGTCGCGAGGGCAGATCTCGCTGTAGGTGGTCGGGTTGGACAAACCCTTGCCGTCGCCGAACTCCCATTTCTCCGCTTTCAGGTAGAGAGCGACGTCGGACCAATACAGGTCCTTGTAATAGCCGTGCTGCGGGCAGGTCTTGTCCATGAAAACCTTGCCGTCTTCGGCAAACAGGCGCGCATTAATCACCTTGCCGCAGTCCGGATCCGGACAGATCGATTCCACGGTCTTCGGAAGGCCTCTGGTGATATTGTTGGTAGGCACTCCGCTGTAAGTAGTAGTAGTTATCGGCTGCCGGGCTATTTCTTTATCCGCTGTTGCCATGTTGGGACAGACCTCCATTTCCAGTACAGTTTTTTGCAGTTCCTCCAGAGTAGCAGACGCCTATATTAACCTAGGTCCCCAGGTATCTTGCAAGCATTGTGAGCCAAAATGCTGGATAATCCTGTGTCTAAGTGCTACCCTCGCCTCCTTCGGAAAGACAAGGGTGGTATCCCACCCTCGAAATGAAGACGGAATTCTACCAGCCAAAAGCCTGGAGTGCGAGGTGGTTTCATGAAAAAAACATTCCCGATTCTGATACTGATAGTAGCATGTGTCTCAATGGCTGCCGCGCCGGGTGCCCTGGACGGCCGCTTCGAACAGGCGATTCAGGCCTGGGATCGTGGTGACTATGTCCCTGCGCTGCAAGGATTTGAAGCCATTCTGACAAGCCGGGACGGCGACTTGTGGCTGGAACGAATCGCCCTGATCACCGGGGAACTCTATCAGGTCACGGAAATCGCGCCGGACGGCAGCGGGCTCAGTTTCAGTCCTTCGGGCCGGTATGCGGCCTATGAAACCGGCACTCGGCCGGCTGTGGTGACCCACATCATCGACACGGAAAGACAATTGGCGAAGATGGCCGATATTCCTGGCTCCAATCTCATCTTCGCGCCGGGTCGCGATGCCGTTGCTTTTCTGCGCGTCAGGGAAACCCCGGAAATTGCAGCCCTGCGCGCCGAGATCGGTGAACTTTCGAAAACACCGGCGCCGGACCGTCAGATCCTGGCGGCCAAAAGGGGGCAACTGTCGGCGCTTGAAGCGAGGAATACCGACATCGTTTTGCGCGACCTTGCCTCCGGAAGGGAGCAGCGCATCGAGGACGAGGGCTTGTACAAATCAGGCCTGGCATTCAGCGCCGACGGTCGCGAACTGTATCTCGCCGGCGGCAGGGAAACTGATACGGCCTCCAGCGAGATCTACGCCCTTTCGGAGGGAGGGAAACCGCGCGCGCTCACCTCAGGCCCGGGTTTCAAGACCAATCCGATCGCAATAGCAGGCGGCAAGTACCTGATTTTTTCGATTTCCACCCAGTCGCCGTTTCCCCGAAGCGACTCAGCTCAGGCAGGCGGGCGCCAGGGCGGGCCGCCTTCGGGCGGAAGGGGCGGTGGAGGTGGCCGCGGCACCGGAGGAGGCAGGGAGTTCGCGGTGTTCGATATTGCCGGCGGCAGTGCGGCCAGATTCACGGGATCCGCTCCTTCGATCGCCGCCGGCGGTTCCGCCCTCCTGTTTGTGTCCGGCACAGCGACCGAAAGCGCCATCCAGTACTTGAAGCTTGCCGCGCCGCTTGCGCCGGCGACAATAAGGAAATCCGCCGACCGGATCGCTTCAGCTGCCGTGTCGCCCGACGGCGCACAGGTGGTTTTCGAAATGCCGTTTCAGCGCAACGGCGAGATTTTCTGCATGAAATCGGACGGCACCGGCGAAGTCAGGGTGAGCCACGAGGTTCAGCCGGACTGGAGCGCGCGGTTCATCACCAACAGCAAGATCCTGGCAATAAAAGGCGAGCGCCGGCACGCGCGCTCATATCTTTACGACCTGGAATCGTCGACGAGCACTAAGCTGTTCCATAACAACAGTCTCCGCACCATTGCTCCGGAGTACGATTGGGTTGTGAACCCTGCCGGCACCATGATCCTGATTCAATCCCAGCGCAACGGCGACACGATCTCGGCGGAACGTGCCGTTTTCCTGCTCGATTTGACACGGAAAGTCTCTAAGGATGCGCTGCTGACGCGCATCCGGCAGAACCTCGCCTCCGAGCGGGCCCTGCGAACGGCCGGCGAAGCCATGTTCCGCCCAATCGCCGCGGCCGTTCGCACGGTGACCGGGAAGGCAGCCATTCACAAGATATACGAGTACGAGGAAGCTCTGTTCCACTTCGACTCCAAGCACATCTCCCAGCCGGGAAACAAACTAGCGGGAGACTACATTTTCCGGACGTTCGAGACCTTTGGATACAAGCCGGAGTATCAGTGGTTCGATTCGGGGCAGATCCGCACCGCGAACATACTGGCAGCCCTGCGCGGGACCGAAAATCCGGATCTCATCTATGTTCTCAGCAGCCACTACGACTCCAACCAGCGCGGCCCGGGGGCGGACGACAACAGCAGCGCCACGGCTGTTCTGCTCGAAACCGCGCGGATCCTGGCGAACACGCCGATGGCGTCGACGATCATCTTCGCCGCATTTACGGGGGAGGAGGCCGGCCTCCTCGGCAGCCGCGAGTTCGTGCGACAGGCGGTCGCAAGCAAGATGCAGCTCCTCGGAGCCCTCAACAACGACATGATCGGCTGGACCAACGACCACCGCCTCGACAACACCATCCGCTACTCGAATGCCGGGATCCGGGACCTGCAGCATGCCGCGGCGTTCCTTTTCTCCGGGATGGTCACATACGACGCCCGCTACTTCAGGTCCACCGACGCCGCAGCCTACTATGAGGCGTACGGGGACATCGTCGGTGGATTCGGTTCGTACCCGGTACTGGGCAATCCGAACTACCACCAGCCGACCGATCTCCTGGAAACCGTCAACCACCAGCTCCTCTTGGAGGCAACCAGGGCGAACACCGCCTCCATCATGCTGCTCGCGGACAGCCCGGCGCGGCTGAAGGACCTGAAGGCCGCTAATACATCGGGCGGCAACGTGGACATAACCTGGGCGCCCTCTCCCGAGAAAGGCGTGACCTCCTACACCGTTGCATACGGTCCGGAAGCCAGTCCGATGGCACGCACCATGATTGTGAAAACCCCGAGTGCCCGGATCACCGGTGTGAAGGCGGGAGAGAGTCTCCGGGTGGCGGTCAAGGCGGTCAACACCAGGGGCCTGACCTCATGGGATTGGGCTTACGCGACCGTGGCGGTAAAGTGAAAAGTCCACCGCCTGCGAGGCGCCCTGGCAGTCGTCACATTTCCCGAGCCAAAAGACGGCAGCGGCTTTCCGGCACGCGCATGCGCCATTATTCCATTTTGATAAGCCCTGTTTTCTTGCTCCGGCAGTTGTTCAGAGGACATGTAGCCATCCAAATGCCGTGAAATCGGGAATGTTTCGTCGTCGGTCGCTATCATGCCCGATTTGCGGCAGTCATTCGTGCGGGAGCAGAAGGAAACCGTGCTGAACGAAATGCCGGTCGAAGCCGAATGCTTCCCGGAGGCGGAACTTCTCCATCATTGAGAACGAGATGCAATCGATGAGGTCGTAGTCCTTATCCCGGTGAAGCGCGAATAACCGCCAGGCCGATTCCCGCACTTCGAACGGCGCCTCTTCGATCCGCACCGATGAGCTGGAGCGCAGCGCCTGGCCGAATGTGACCGCGATATCCTTTCCCAGTCGCTTTGTCAGCAGCGACATTGTCTCAGCGAAGACAAAATCCGTCGTCAGCAGGACGGCTTCGCAGTCTTCGATGAAGTTCCGGGCACGGGAATGCGCGGGATCACCCCGGTCCGCCAGCGCGTAGAAGCCTCCAGTGTCCGCGAATACGAGATTCAACTCTTTTCTCCGTAGAGGAAATCTTCGTAGTTCTCGGCCACGGCGGTCCCGTCCCCTCTGCCGATGCCGATGGCACGGCGCAGCGGGTCCTGATGGCCCCTGGTTGCCTTGCCGCTGAGGAACTCGTCCAGAACCTCGCGAATCAGCGCCGCCATGGATTTGCCTTCTCGCCGAGCCCGCGATCGCAGGAGTTCGTACTGACTGCTTTCCAAATATATCTGTGTGCGATGAATGGTAACACCTCCATCATCCAGCATGATGTATATGTGTCAAGAGAGCTGAATTTGTCAATGAAAATGGTTGTTCGTGCCTGGCCAGGCGCGAAGTCTCGTCGGGATCCGGTATTTTCAAAACGGGGTTGCAGCAGGATTGGCAACGGAAGCCCGGGTGGCGAGGGCTAATTATTATGAAAAACTTCATGACCAGCCACGATTCCCCGCCGTGTGTCAGGCGCCGGCAGCCATGGAAGTCAGGCGCGCAACACCGCGCCGGACGACCTCCATGGGCGCTCCGAAGCTGAACCTCACGAACGGATTCAGCCTGGGCGGATCAGATCTGTGCTTTGCTGGATTGACGTCGAAGAATTCTCCCGGGACGGTTATGACTTTTTCCTTCAGGGCTTCGCGGAAGAATCGAAAGCCGTCATCGAGCGGAGGGGACAGGTTTTCCACGGAACCCCAGCAGTAAAAAGTGCCCTCCGGGTCGCGAGGGAAGCGCACTCCCATGCGTTTCAGGCTTTCCAGCATGAAGTCGCGCTTTACCCGGAATGCGTCCCTCATGGCCCGCGTTTCTCGGCCGGCGTGCGCGGGTTCTACCAGCGGCACGGCGGCGCGCTGAAGCCAGCGCGGCGCGCCGCCGTCGATGGCGCTGCCCGAGCGGGTCATGATATCAATCCAATCGGCGGGACCGAGTGTCCAGCCGACGCGCCAGCCCGGATATCGATAGTTTTTAGTGAGCCCGTCAAGCAGCATCACCGGATCCTTGTCGACATCCTCCACGAAGGCGGCGGCGCTGACCGGGGCCGGACCGTTCCAGATGAAATGGGAATAAAACTCGTCCAGCACGAGGGCGGTTTTAAGCCGCCGGGCCAGATCCACCCAGGCGTTCAGCTCTCCGTCGCGAATGACGCGGCCGGTCGGATTGCACGGGTTGGAAATCAGCACGGCGTGAAGCCCGCAACCCAGGACGGTTGCCTCGAGCTTATCCGGTGCGATGGCAAAGCCATTCTCCACGGGAAGCGGCATGTGCACAGGCGTCACTCTCGGGATGCCGCCCAGCAGGTCTTCATAAGCCGTGTAATCCGGAGTGAAATAACCGATGCGGATTTTCCCGAGAGCCCAGATCGCCCGCGTGAGGGCCAGCCTTCCGCCGGCGGAAATCGCCACGTTGGCAGCGGAGTATTGAGACTTCATTCCCCGGCGAAACTGCCGGTTATAGAGGACGGCCACGGCCTCGCGCAATTCGGTCAGGCCGGCGACCGGACCATAGGCGTGATCGTCGGGATGAATGGAAACGGCGCCGACGCGCTCCGGAGCTCCCGGCAGGGGGCCGACCTCGGGCATTCCCTGGCCCAGATTGCACCAGTCCGGGTGCTCCCCGTAATACCCAAGCTTGGCAGCTTCCGCCACCACGTAAATGACTCCCATGTAAGGTACGTCGCGCAACGGACCAGTCTCATTTTCCATAAACGCTTCCTCTGTGTATGGCGGGTGGCCGTATTAAACACCAGGCGGGGCGCAAAAAGGACCAAATAACGATGCAGCGGGCCGGCCACGGGAAAAACCGACGTCCGAGTCAGCCCCCGGACCCAGGCTCCGGCGGCTCTGATTGCCGCCGGGCAGGGACGGTGTCATTCGCAACCGTTTCGTTGCAGGGAAAAAACTGTGCGACATTCCTGCGCCACGGCACTGCGAATGGATTGTCGAGGAAGGGGACCTTGTGCTTGGAAGTCAGCCAGGAGAGCGTGAAGGTACGGCTTCACTGCGCGCGGCCTGTCGCGCCGGCAACTGTATGACCGGTCCGGCGGAGTCATCCGGGATGCGTCTTGTCAGCTGCAACCGTGTGGTCGAAGCGGTCCTCAGGCGGATTGGGATTGGAGTTTTCTCCGGTAAAATCCGGTGGTCATCCCTGGATGAAAATCTCATTGCCGCTGCATGGTGCGCGGACCCGGCGAATATCGCTTGCGACCCTTTTTCAGAACTGGCGAGGCAGAGTGACGACGAAATACATCAGGTTGCGGCCGATGAAGGCACCCAGGCTGATTGCGAGGAACACAAGGAGGCGCAACCAGGGCGGCGGCCCCGGAGCACTCCGGCCGGACCAGATCAGCGCGGCGAACGCAATGGGGATGACCGTCGCCAGAAGCAGGTGAAGTCCCAGCGCGACGGCATGCTGCGACGTGAGGAGATGCAATGCCTCCTGCATGCGCGCCGCCGCGAAATCATCCAGCGGGACCCGGGACAAAGCCGCCAGCATCCACACCGTCGAAGCGAGCAGCATCAGGCCGCCCGCCACCGTTCCCGCGAGAAACCAGCCGAGCAAATCCCTCGGGCCGCGCAGGCCGACGAAAGCCGCCGAGGCGGTGCCTCCCAGCAACAACGCCGTGCCGAAAAACGAAGCCGGCACCCAACCCGCATTCCAGGCGGGCTGAGTCGGGATCAGGTACACCGTGGTGCTGGAAGCGACCGCGGCCAGTGCAAGCAGACTCGTCGCAACGCCGGTTGCGACCCTGTGATCCGGCCTGTGCGCCCACCACGAGTGGCTGTACATGAGCGCAGCGAGAACAAACAGAAGTGTAAGAAGGACCTCCAGGCTCAGTCTCGAAGTCCCCAGATTGTAAAGAGATTTCCATGCGGAGAGCGGACGGCCCAGGTGAAGCAGCGAAGCCAGCATTCCGACAGCAGCCAGCGGGAATATCGCGATTCCAAGAGGACGCATGCCGACGTCTGAGTGACCGCCTGACCAATCGGAAAGCGTGGCGGCCAACGCCAGTCCGCAAGAGAGCTGGATCGCCAGGGTGAAGACTGCCAAGGGCCATTCGGACATGGTCGCACCTCTCACGCGCGCTCCGCCTCCGCTCTCACCTTGTATCTGCACGCTGGCATTGTCAGGCCGGGTGAGGGGATACTGCGGATGCGCGCCGTTGCATGCGGGCGCGAGGCGATGTCAGACAGCCGGCCGATCTCGATGGCGCGCATCGGGCAGGCAGTTGCACACACAGGGCTCCTTCCCCGGTCCAGTTCCTCCACACAGAAATTGCACTTCCGGATCCGGCCCTCCCGGGCGTCGTATTGGGGGGCGCCGTACGGGCACAGCCATGTGCAATAGCGGCAGCCGATGCAGCGCCCGGGATCGTGCACCACGATGCCGTCGCTCGCGCGCTTTGAGAAGGCGCCGGTCGGGCAATGCTTGAGGCAGATCGGATCCTCGCAGTGGTTGCAGGACATGGAGATGTTGTAGGCGAATATCTTAGGAAACTCCCCGCCTTCGAACGTGCGCACCCTGCGAATTCTCAGGCCGGCGGCAGCATTGTTGAAATCCTTGCAGGAGATTTCGCAGGTCCGGCAATTGGTGCACTTGGTGGTGTCCACGAAAAAGGCGATCTGTCCGCTAGCCATGCTGGCCTCCTCCGGCATCCTGCACCTCGACGAGGATCGTGTGCTGGGCATTGCCGTGAGCCAGAGGGGTTGGTCTCTGGCTCGTCAGGACATTGATGCAGCCTCTCCGGCAGACGCCATCCTTGCCGGGCGTGTACCACGCG
>Ga0102851_10001047_pt1 | contig 15174 bp, 14 predicted proteins | sample Mud3Dept3metaG_FD_79558 | JGI IMG/M metagenome (GOLD analysis project Ga0102851, IMG submission 79558) | Freshwater wetland microbial communities from Ohio, USA, analyzing the effect of biotic and abiotic controls - Mud 3 Core 4 Depth 3... | ecosystem: Environmental > Aquatic > Freshwater >... | reverse complement strand
TTTGAGAGGACATATCGTCGCGTTAATTGATTTGAGAAAGAAACTCATTGGAAAACCGATGGAAGAGGAGCCCAACAAAAGAATCATCGTCTGCAGGGTCAACAAGTTCGTCGTCGGACTGACCGTCAACAGCTTAAGGGAGATCATCACTTTATCACGAGAGGATATTTTGCCTACGCCCGAGGTCGTATCCATGCAGATGGAGGCAGATGTGATATTGGGGATAGCAAAGGTCGGCGAAAGAATTATCCCCATCTTGGATCTGGAGCACATCCTAACGAAAAAGGAAGTTACTGAGTTATCGGCCCTTGAACAATGAAACATATCTTACCCCTATCCTCCGATGATTTCAGCCTTTTTCAAGAACTGCTCATAGAGACGAGCGGCCTCTTCTTTGAAGAGAGCAGGAGCCAATCCTTGCATCTCGCTCTTTGGCAGCGCTTACAGCATCGAGGTTACGATTCTTACCGGGAATATTACAATCTTCTGAAATTCCATCCCGAGGGGCGTCTTGAGATACGAGAGCTCCTCGATTTGATCACCATCGGCGAGACCTATTTCTTCAGAAATAAAGCCCAGTTTGACGTGCTGATGAAATTTGTTTTGCCTGAGATCATGCAGAGGAAAATGGATTCGGGGGAAAAGTGGTTACGCGTGTGGTCAGCGGGGTGCTCTGGGGGAGATGAGACATATTCAATCGCCATGGCGTTGATGGAGATTGTTCCTTCTTACCAGAACTGGCATCTCTCCATTTTGGGCACGGACATAAACAGAAACGTACTCGCTTGCGCGAAAGAAGCAACCTACGGCGAAAAGCACATTGGCCATTTGCCGCAAGAATACTTGACCAAATATTTCAAGGTTCGGGGCACAACCTACACTCTAAACACGAACGTGAGAGAGTTGGCTCGGTTTGAATATCATAACTTGGCCAGGGATCCATTTATTCATGAAAGGATGCAAAATATAGACATTATTTTCTGTAGAAATGTCATGATATACTTCGATAGCCAGACCAGCCTACGGGTCATTGAGAATTTTTATAACTGCCTTGCCCGGGATGGCTATCTTTTTCTCGGACATGCAGAGACGCTATGGCAAATCACCAACAAGTTCGAAAGGGTGGAGTTTCCTCAGACATTCATCTATAAGAAGAGCTTGAGCCCGCTTCAGGAAGACGGGATGAAACCCTTTATCGCCGTGCCGGAGATCACCGTCGAGGACTTGACCCTTTCGTCAACGCTGACCCCTGCCCTGGTCCAACACGGTTCGGGGTCTGTATTTGAAGCCGAAACGAGGAGCCGATGGCCGGGGTCAACCCTGAGCGACTCCTCACCTCCGGGCTGGGGCTTCGAGGAGTTGACTTCCACGAAAGAAGCGGACTTACAGAAAAGCTCTTTTCATCAAGAGTTTAGGTTGGGGCTGCAGAAAGAGCCCGAACCCCTCGAGGACTTCGAGAGACCTCCCGCCATCAGAGAAAAAGCTGAATCCACAGATAAGGAAGCGACCCTTTGGCCGGAAGAAACGAAAGGCCACACGGCCCTGCCCCTCCCCACTCACAGGATCGAACAAGGCAAAAACAATATACGCGCCTATCTGACGAGGGCGACCCTCTTGGCGAATGAGGCAAAATACAGGGAAGCGAAGGATATCCTCGGAAAGATCATTGAGGTGGATAACCTGAGTGTCGAGGCGTATTATCTCTTGGGTGTTTTGTCATACAAAAACAGTAACCTTAACGAAGCGGAGACACAATTCAGGAAGGTAATCTATGTGGACCCCGATTCCGTGATCGCCTATTTTAACCTGGGAAATATGTATTTATACCAGAAAAAGTACAGGGAAGCTGCCAGAGAATTTAGGAACGCCATCCGGCTATTGGAAAAGAGACCGAGAGACGAGCAAGTAAGGTTTTGTGAGGACTTTACAGTGGAGTTCCTCTTGAGGGCATGCAGGAACAGTCTTGTCGAGATCTCCAGAAGAGGTGAATGATATGAACGGACACGAAAAATTCGAAGCCTATCTTTCGTCTGTAAGGCACGACCTGCGAAGCCAGCTCATGGTGGTTCGCGAAGGGGCGAGCATGATTCTGGATGGTCTGGGAGATTCAAATTGCGACAAATGTTTCTCCTTTTTGAGACCTGCGCTAGAATCCGCAGATGAATTAAATAAACTGATCGGGGAGCTTCTCAGCACCACCCGGGTGAACGCGATTTTAGCCTCGCTCCCGTCCGCAAAGGAAGAACCACCGAGACGGGCTCGGGAGGAACTTCAGGAGAATGAACTCGAAATCATGAAGGATGAACTAAGAAATGAGTTGGAAATTATCAAAGACGATCTGATGGGCATGATATCGCATGTCATCCGCACCCCGTTGACCGTGGTCAAAGAAAGCCTGTCCTTGATGCTGGAAGAAATACCAGGCAAACTGAATCCCAAACAAAAAGAATTGCTTTCGACCGGAAAAGAAAATGTAGATGGTTTGATCCAATCGGTCGAGGAGATATTTGAAAAATCCTGGAATGAAATCGTCCATCCAGCCGAAAAGTATGTTCCTTCTAAAACAACCGTCCAGAAGCAAACCTTAACGGCCAAAAAGAGAATACTCATTGTAGAAGACCAACCGCCCATCGTCAACATGCTCAAGATGAGATTGGAAGCACACGATTACGAAGTCATCACCGCAGGCGACGGTCAGGAGGGTTTGGAGAAAGCCCAAAAAGAGAACCCAAGCTTGATCATTCTGGATGTCATGCTTCCAAAGTTGAGTGGGTATAAGGTCTGCCAACTTCTTAAGGCCGACCCGAAATATAACCCCATACCTATCATCATATCCTCAGGAAGAACACCGCAGGAAATCAAGAAGGTGAGTCAAGAAGTGGGTGCTGACGCGTTTGTCTCTAAGCCATTCGAGGCAGAGGTGCTCCTCGCAAAAATGAAGGAGCTTTTAGAAAAGAAGGGCAAGCAGTAATATCAACAGCCCGTTGCCATCGGCTGGAGAGGTCTTTTTTGAGGCCCTTCCCGCGCCATCGGGGAGAAAACGCTCGATTTTCACAGGGGATGGGTTAAAGAAGAGGGAGAATGTGTCAATAACGGCAAAAAAGATGGCTAAGAAGAAAATCTTGGTAATCGACGACATGCCAAATATCGTCACCATGGTGAAAGCTCGCCTGGAGGCAAGCGGATACGAGGTGATTGCTGCCCTGGATGGACAGCAAGGCCTGAACTATGCGTATTCGGAGAACCCAGATCTCATCATATTGGATATTGTCATGCCTGCCGGCGGGGGTTATTCCGTCTACACCAGATTAAAGATGTCTCCCAAAACCCGGTCTGTCCCGGTTATTTTCCTGACTGCCAAAGATAGACCGGAGGATGTGGCAAGGGCATACAATCTGGGGGCGGAATACTATGTTAAGAAACCTTATAAGCCAGAGATGTTGCTGGAGACGGTCAAGAAGGTTCTAGAGTCATCCGTTCATCCACAACAGCCCAGAGGATTACAAAAGCGAATACTGGTCATGGGGAAAGAACCGGAGATTGCTGAGTTCGTGAAATTAGTTGAAATGGGTTACGAGGTAACCATTGTGTCAAGCATCAAAGAGGGATCGGATGAGGCCAAGAAAGAAAAGCCCGACGCTATCTTTCTGGATGGGTCACTCGTCAAAGCAAATGACTATGATGGCTTTTATCAACTGAAGCTCGAATTCGCCTCGATTAAAACACCAGTCATTGTATCTGTCACCCGAGGAGAATTGGAGGAATTTCAAAAAAAGATCGGCAGCTTCTGTAGTTATTGTTTGAAGCCGTTTAATTACATCGATCTATTAGGGCTCATCCGGGTGGCTTTACAAAAAAGTTAAACAGGTCAACGAAGTGAAGCTCCCGCCCACAGGGCGGGGCTCCCCGGAGAGGAAGTTTCGTTCATCGTGTGCCCCTTAACCCCGCCCACAAGGCGGGGCTTGCGGGCACGTTCCGGTCAAGGAGCAGAGACAAAGGTGGGGGCACAAGAAAAGACAAGGCAAGAATACTTCACGGGCATCGGGTTTTGCCCCCCTGCCCTGTCGGTTTGCCTATGATTCTTGGGAGTTGTACGGACGAAGAGAATGTCTTAGGAAGGTCAAAGGACCGATGAACTCATCGAAACACAGTCCTCCGGCTTATCAAGGAAATCCGGCTGAGTTATTGCAAACGCCACAGGGTGGAGCGACTTGGCACCGCCTCGACCTTCATCTGCATAGTCCTGGCGTGCTGACTTTTATGCTCCCTAAGGGGACGAAGCGCGAAGACGGGATAGGTCTCGCTGACGCCTATATCGAACAACTCGCAACTCAAGGAATTTCAGTCGCCGGCATCACAGACTATAACGGAGTAAACATAGAATGGTTTGAAGTGACTGCTGCCAAGGCGAGTAACCGTGGCATCACACTCTTGCCCGGGGTTGAGATGACCTTCAGGCAGTACAAATATGCCCTCCATATCCTGGCGATCTTCGCCGGTGATACTGACCTGAGGAGCGTGAACACTTTTCTTCGATCACTCGATAAAGATCCCGCCACCCCATTGTTTGACAACCGGGGCTCTCATCGGGACATTGACCTGAAAAGGAGCTTAACGGATGCTCTCAAAGACTTGCGCACTCAGTTCAACTGCCTGTTGATCCTTCCGCACCCCGATCAGACGAATGGCCTTTGTAAGAGTCTCACGGCCGAGGTTGCGGCTAAGCTCCTGATGGAGATTGGACCTGACGCCATCGAACACTGCCCCGACAAGGAAAAAAATAAACTTCAGTCCACGGGCGTCCTATCGCCAAACTTCTGGGAACAGGTAGCCTCCGTTGATTTCTCCAACCCAAAACGAATCGAAGAGATCGGGACACAATATCGGACCAACGGAACCCTTCGGGCGACTTACCTGAAACTCAGTGCAACAAATCTAGAGGCCCTGCGACTGGCACTCCATGACCCGCAGACCCGTCTGTCCACCGGTGGAATTCCTACGGCGAGTCACCCCAGAATCCGCAACATCGCTATCTCAGGATCGGGTTTCTTGGGAAATCTGAATATTTCCTGGAGCCAAGATCTCAACGTGATTATCGGAGGCAGAGGTACGGGCAAATCTGCCATTCTCGAAAGTCTCCGCTATGCCTTTGCGATGGCCCCCTATTCAGACCAATCTTCCCGCGAGGGGCTTGTTCGCCGGGCTTTGGGAAGTGATGGCAAGGTGGAGGTTATCTTGGACAGACCGATTCGGGAGGGTAAAATCCGTCAGTATCGCATCGTCCGAGCTTGGGGCGAAGAACCCCGCACCTTTCAAGTCAGCCCTGAAAAACCCCTTAAAGCAACTCCTACTGAACTCCTCACGCCCGACGGGGGGCTTACCGTCTTTGGACAACGAGAGATCTATGCCGTTTCTGGAAGCCAAGAGCATCGACTGGGGCTCTTGGACGAGCTGATTGGTGAACAAGCTCGCAAATGCGCGGACGCCGTAAGCAAGGCCATGGAATCACTCACCGCCAACTCAGCGGCGATTCTCGACGCACAAACAAAGCTGGTGAAGCGGGAAGCATATCTCCAACGTCTCAAGAAAATCGATCATGAGATTGAAGCCCACAAAAACCATCCTCCCGAAAGGCCTGAGGAGGGAGGTACTTTTGGGGGCTTGGGAGAATGTTTAAAGAATGCAACCAATGCTCTCAGGAGAGCTTCTGCCGATTGTGACCAAAGGCGTCTCGACCTTCTTGCTTTATTGGAAACCACTCATCGAGACCTGGTGACCGTGCAGGACAAACAATCAGCCATCCTGCAAGACGCTGCAAAAATTCTCTCTGTCCTTGAAGAAAGTCTGAAGGTGGTCCTCGACGACCAGACAACCCTTTTTGAGCAGGCCATACAAAGCCTGGCGCGCCTGGATATGCGGCTCCAGGAGAAGCTTCGTACTTCGGCGAAAGAGAGCAACAAAAATGAAAGGGACACAAAAAAAGAACCGCCGGGACAAGATCAGCCCTCAAGATTGACGGAGGAAAAAACTTCCCTGTCGTCCCTCATCGCCGAGTTCGACGGGGTCGAGGATCGTCTGAGGACTCTTAGACAAAAAAGGCAAGAACTCCTCCAGCAACTCAGAGAGTGCAGATCCCTGCAGAACGGACTACGAAAAGAAAGAGCCGACGCGATTGCAGAATCCCTGAACGGCCGACTCGACCTACAGGTAGAATTTAAAGGTGAAAAAGAAAACTACAAGAAAAACCTCTCGCTCCTTTTGAATGGATCAAACATATCTCAGGAGACGATCGACCGGCTCGTCCTCCCCGAAGCTACAGATGGCATTGCCGTCGCCGAAGCAGTACGGGCAGGGAGCAAAGAAGTCCAAACCTGTTTCGGCCTCAAGCCTGAAATGGCAGATCGCTTAATCCATTGGCTAAACGCTGATCCCTCTCGGCTCCTCGATCTGGAGAAACTTATTCCTCAGGACGCCCTTCGTTTAAGAATGAAGAGTGATGGTCAATACCGATCTCTTGAACATCTGTCGTCGGCCCAGGGCGCCGTAGAAGTTTTGCTTCTTCTGCTCGGGCTGAAGAGCCAGATTCTCGTCATCGATCAGTTGGAGGACTACCTCGATGACCCATTCGTACACGAAGAGATTCTTCAAATTCTAAGAGAGCAAAAAGGGTTAAAACAACAAAGTCCGCAGCACCAAGTCATCTTGGCGACCAATGACGCCACCATTCCCGTAATGGGCGATGCCGAACTCGTTATTTCTTTGGAGACAAGAGGCGATCGTGCGCACATCGTCGGACGCGCATCTATCGATGACCGCTCGATGCAAGAGCTTATAAAGAGCATCCTGCAGGGAGGGAAAGAGGCTTTTCAAAAGCGCGCAAAAAAACATGGAGGATTAACACCCCAGGGCGTCAATTGAAATGCCATAGAACCAACACACTACCCATGGACCCGCTCAGCGGTTTGCTAGTTGATGGCAAAGTCTTGTCCCAAAAGGGACCCCATGCCTCCCTCAAGATTACTCCGAACTCCTTTCCTCAATTCCCTTTCTTTTCCGCATTCTTTCTTAAGGGCTGATAGATTTGCAGATAGTCTCCAAGGGTTAAGAATTGCAGAGGGGTGACACAAATTGACTGAACAGCCCTCCTCCTACCCCCTCTATATTTCATATAATATAATAATTTCGATTACTTATATTGATTATTTCGATTTGGCATTAAACATGCAAACTCTCTTAATCAGTGACAAATGGTCGTGGCAACCCAATCAAAGGAGGGTACTATGGTCCCATATTTGGAGCTTGTGTTGAAGCGAGATCTTGCGACTGGATGGAGGCACACGGTGGAAAAAGTGAGAGTGCTTTTTGAAAAAACATCGGAGGAGGGTCCAAAAGAGAAGACTGAAGAGGTAGATTGGAAGGACAGAGCTGCAAAGAATTGGTACTATTAATTTCGGTAGGCGTCATCCAATTTTTCTTAATCGGGAACGACTTCTCTTCAAGGGAGCATGAAAGATACGTTTTCCGTCTCCCAGTAGCAGAAGGTTCCAGTGTCTCAGAAGACATAAGTTCATTGGCATCATGGCCGCTCCACAAAAAGGGCGTTCCGACTCAGGCACTCATCGTGGCTGAATCGTAAAAATCTCTTAGAAATCTCTTAGAAATATGTTGACACTCCGGTTCTATCAATATAGAATTTCACCATCCATATTAAGTCCAAAATAAACCACCGACCCCTCGTCGCTTTACCTCGCTCCACTCGATTCGGAGAAGGAGAAGAGATGGGACTTTCAGGGATACGAAATTTTCCCTCAAGTTCGTTTATCAAATACAGATGTTCGGATTTTGTATCATCCAACCTGGCGCAGCCTGGGAGGATAAAACCCGACCTTATCTCATAGCCTATCAGCCATTCTGTGAGTGCACTTGAGGTCGCGGGGAAGGCACATGGGCGAAAAACTGTTGGAGTACTACAAGTATATTCAGGATAATGAAGGGTTTTCAGGGAAGATAAAACTCGCCCAACTGACCCATATCCCGTCGGTACAGGCGGCGGTTGAGCTTGATACGCCTGAGATGATAGAACGCTTCAAAAAAGCCATTGAAAAAATTACAGGAAAGCCTGCGCCGAATTTGTAATTTCGTAAAAACCAACCATGATCGCAAAGGGCACTGTGGATTGAGAAAAGAAATCTCCGATGATGCAGACGGATACACTTCGAGAGAATTCCCTCACCCTCCAGTAAGCATAACCACAAGGTGAATTTCATCGCCGTCCTTGACTGGTTTTAACAGTTCATTTGGGTACGCGCTGGCATGATTCAGATAGACTTCAACGTTGTTGAGCAGCTTATCTTTCTTGGCAAACAGGGCTTTCTCCATTCCGGGGAACTGCTGGATGAGATGGTTCAGACATTCACCCACAGTATTCCCCTCTACGGCCACCACATCTGAGCCGTTGGTAAATTGCCGATGCGTGGCATGAATGTGCACCTTGACAACCATGTCTTACTCCTTTCCCGATAAAGACCCGCAGTGATCACAGTCTGGGTTTTTGTTGAGTTTAAACTCGCTGAACGTGACCTTCAACCCGTCATATATTAATAACCGATTGGTCAGCAGTTTACCAATCCCCATGAAATACTTGATCACCTCGGTCGCCTGAATGCTACCTATGACGGCTGGAACAACGCCAATCACCGGAAACTTCTTTTGTGGCACGAGACCTCGATACATACACCGGAGGCAGGCTGTTTCTCCGGGAATGACGGTCAGGACTCTTCCCTCAAAACCATTGACCGCACCGTGAAAGAATGGAATCTTCTTCTCAACAGCGCAGCGATTCAAGATGTAGCGAGTCGGCAAGTTGTCCATCGCATCAATGATGGCGTCACAGCCATCCGCAAGCTTCGAAACATTCTCTTCCGTGATGGTCTCGGCAATCGCCTGGATGTCCACGGTTGAGTTCAAGTTTCTTAATTTCGTTCTGGCAGAGTCAACCTTTTTCCTGCCGACATCTTCTTCCCAGTGCAAAACCTGTCTGTTCAAATTGCTGAGTGCCACCTGGTCATGATCGATGACCCGAATCGTTCCTATTCCAGCGGCGGTCAGGTAAATGGCGATCGGAGAACCGAGCCCTCCGGCACCTGCAAGGACCACCCGTGACCTTTTGAGCTTGTATTGGCCTTCTTCTCCAATTTCCTCGATCATGATTTGTCGATCATATCTTTCTCGCTCGCTGGGTGTCAGCATCACATTCCTCCGCCTTCACGCATCGTTCCCTAAAATAATCCGCCGGTGGTTCCTCACTCCGGCCCTGGCCCTAGGGCGATTAGAAAAACTCTTATGAAATACCGCCATATTTCGTGTGCTCCGATACAGGCTGTCATGTTCACTCCGCTTAAGAGCTCAACCCGAACCGCGCTCTACTAGGATCTGAGGAGGGCTTGCGAATTGAGGAAATCTGGGATCAATAGATTGAGGCATTTTAGGAATGATTGGGTGCCGGATTTCCTCAATTCCTAAATTCCAATAATTCATTCATTTTGATTTCAGCAGGGTGTGGGCCACCACCATCCTCTGGATTTGATTCGTTCCTTCAAAAATCTGGATGACTTTTGCATCTCTCATCATCCTTTCCACGGGATGATTCTTGGTAAGACCTTGCCATTGTAAGATCTGGACGGCTTGGGTGGTCACTTTCATGGCCACATCGGAGGCAAAGTATTTAGACATAGCCGAGAAAATCTGCACCGGGGTGCCCTTCGCCTTTTCATCCATCATATTCGCTGATTTATACACCAGTGCTCGAGCTGCCTCAATCTCCGTCGCCATGTCAGCGAGCATCAATTGAACTCCCAGGTGATCTTGCTTTCCGCGCGCCCAGCCTTTTCCCTGAACATATCGGACGAGATAGTCTAAAGCGCCTTGAGCCAAACCCACGGCCTGAGCTCCAATGGCGGGTCTTGACCGATTCAATGTCCTCATCATTTGCCACCAGCCCGCTCCTTCATCTCCAATCCGCTGGGTCACAGGAACCCTTACATCTTCTAAAATGACTTCTGTGGTATTGGAGCCTCGAATGCCCATTTTCTCTTCTGTTTTCCCAATTGAGAGGCCAGGAGTCCCCTTTTCCACCACAAAACCTGTTATCCCTTCTATTCTCTTACCAGGCTGGGTGGTGGCAAAAACCGTGTAGAAATCGGCGACGCCACCATTTGTAATGAAGCATTTCCGGCCGTTGATGATGTAATGGTCCCCTTTCAAAACGGCTTTGGTCCGAACGGAGGCCGCATCCGAACCTGACTCAGGTTCAGTCAAGCAAAAACAGATCAGTCCTTTCTGTTGGGCTAATCTCGGCAGGACCCTCTGTTTCAGTTCATTTGCTCCCCCTAAGACAACAGGCATCGTCCCGACCGCTTGAACAATGACAAGGAGGGCAGAAGAGGCACAGATGCTCGCAATCTCTTCAGCAACCAAACAAAAAGAAGTAACGTCCGTATCCATTCCTCCGTACTCTTTTGGAATGAGGAGGCTTAAGAACCCATATTTGGAATATACCTCCGCTAGGTCCGAAGCGAATTCACCCTGGGTATCGATCTCGGCCGCCCGAGGCGCCACAATCGTCTTCGCGACCTCTCTTGCCTTTTCCCTCCATCCTTCTCTCACCTTCTCGATTTCATCCATCATTTCAAACTCCTTATAGCTCAAGTGTCAAAATCCAACAGGCAACTTAATCACAAATGCTTATGCATCAAAAAATATTTTAGTCCAATGGATTTTGATTGAACTTTGGTCTTTGACATTTGACATTGATTTTAATATCCTACATATTCCACCCGCCCGAAACCTCGACCATGGCCCCCGTCACAAAACTCGCTTCATCCGATACCAAAAAAGCTACCACATTGGCCACTTCTTCGGGCTGGCCAATGCGTTTCAAAGGCGTATTTTCAATAATCATGGTCTGGTATTTTTCAGCCATCTTAGAAATGGTGGGCGTCAAGATCAATCCCGGCAAAATCACATTGACATTGATCTGATACCGTCCTAATTCCCTGGCGACGCTTTTCGTCAGACCAATGATCCCTGCTTTGGCCGTGCTGTAACTGACCTCCGATACCGCTCCGCTTTTTCCCCACACTGAGGAGGTGTTGACGATCTTTCCGTAACCGTTCTCGATCATATGGGGAGCAACGGCCTGGATACAATTCAAGGTCCCCTTCAGGTGAACTCCCAGCACTGCCTCCCAATCCTCTTCTTTCGTTTTTAAGAGATGCGCGGGTCGGTCAAAGCCAGCATTGTTTATCAGAATGTCAATCCTTTTCCAGGCCCTGAATACCTGATCGACCATGACTTGCACTTGTTCTTGATTTGCGACATCCACAGAAATGGATAGAGCTTTTCTCCCCAGAGCCTCAATTTCTTTGGCTGTTTGAGATCCGGTGTCAGGGTTCATCTCCGCGATCGCCACATCTGCGCCTTCTTCGGCTAATTTCAATGCAATACTTCGGCCAATGCCCTGCCCTGCTCCGGTGACAATCGCCTTCTTGTCTCTCAGTCTCATCTTTTTTCCTTATAACACTAAAATATTCCTTCGGGGTTTGAAAATTGCAAAAATTCTAACAGATGGACCCATAACCGTCAATGAGTTTATTCATCGCTTATTCATCGCCTCTTCGTCCCCATTTTTTTGGAGTAGAATGTTCTTGACAAAAAGGTATTTCACAGTATGATAGATCATTGCATTTGATGAAATCTATGAACAGACCTCAAAAGGGAGCCTTTTATAATCGTTCACTCGAAAGAGCTTTGCAGATCCTGTGTCTCTTTAAATGGGACCAGCAGACACTCACCTTAAGTCAACTATCTGAAGCGTCTGGTCTTCACAAAGCCACCGTTCTGAGATTATGTTCCACCCTCATGAAGTATGACTTCCTGAGGTATCGTCAAGATTCAAGGCATTATTCCCTCGGCCTAAAACTATTTGAATTAGGGAGCATTCTATTTTCCTCCTTCTCCTTAAGAAGGACCGCCACTTTCTACTTGGATCAATTGCAGTCCAACCTTGGTAAAACAGTATTTTTAGGAATCTTAGAAAATGATGAGTTGATCTACATTGACAAGAAAGAGGACCCCAAAAACCCCATCCGGTTTACCTCTCAAATAGGAACAAGACGGCCGCCTTACTTTGGAATGCTGGGACAAATCCTGATGGCTTTTCTGCCGGATCAGGAAGTCAATCGATTATTAAAAAAAACACCCCTCACCCCATTTACAAGAAAATCGTTTGTGAGCGAGAAGGAATTCAAAGAGAGACTTCTGAGAATTCGCAAACAAGGATTTTTCGTTGATGAGGAAGAGGCACTGGATGGAATCAGCGGAATATCTGCGCCGATTCGAGACTACACCGGTGACGTCATCGCCGGAGTGGGTGTCGGCTTTATCTCCTCTTCCGAGGACGGTAAAAGGAAGAAAATAATCGTCAAAGAAGTATGTGAAGCAGCGAAGGGGATATCGAAAGAGATGGGGTACCGTGAGACCAAGCGATTGCAAAAGATCTCAACGACCGACCCAAGGGGAGGAGCATCTCTTCTCCATCTATCCTCAAGGATGAGAGATGGAAGAAGTCTGGGAAACCGGAGGGCCAAATGAGTGCAGAAGAAGTCATCCTGAGGAAAGAAGGAAAAGTAGCCTATCTCCTCATCCATCGAGAGAAAGCCCTCAATGCGTTGAACCTCAGCGTTATGACGAGGCTCGATCAGATATTTTCTGAACTAGAGTCCGATGAACAGACTCTCGTCATGATTATCACCGGAGCGGGATCAAGAGCCTTTGTGGCTGGAGCGGATATCAGTGAGATAAAAGAAGCAGGAGATAAGAGAACGGAGGTCATCCGAAAAGGCCAGGAGATTTTTTTCAAAATCCGAAACTCGAGCAAGGTGGTCATTGCCGCAGTCAACGGATATGCCCTGGGAGGGGGATGTGAATTGGCAATGGCATGTGACCTTCGAATCGCCTCAGAAAATGCGAGATTGGGTTTTCCTGAAACCACGTTGGGGCTCATGCCAGGATACGGAGGAACCCAGTTTCTCCCCAGGCTCATTGGAATGGGAAGGGCGAAATACATGATATTTACCGGAGAAACCCTCACCGCGATGGAGGCTTACCAATTCGGGCTTGTTCAGAAGGTTTGCAGCCTTGAGAGCTTAATGGACGAAGTTAATCGGTTGGCAAAGAAAATTGTTTCCAACGGCCCTTTGGCCGTGAAAGCCTGCAAAAGGGCTATTCACAAAGGCGTGGAATTTCCCCTGGAGGAGGCTCTTCGAATAGAGATGGAGGAATATGATCGGATCGCCCGTTCCCAGGATGCCGAAGAAGGAATAACATCTTTTATAGAGAAAAAAATACCCACCTTCACAGGCAGATGATGTGATCAAGGAGGGAAAACCGTGAAGTATGAAAGATTGTTTTCGCCGATCACAATGAGAGGAGTAACCTTTCCCAACAGGATTCAACGGACATCGATGGTTTCCGGACTCTCGACGGAGGACGGCTGGGTCACAGACGAATTGAGAAAAAGATACCAGCGAGAGGCGAAGGGTGGGGCCGGATCGATGGTGGTGGAAGCAGCCGTCATTATTCCCTCGAAGAGCTCCTACAATCTCAGGATCAGCGATGATTGTTTTCTCCCCGGCTTAACCGAGTTAGTCAAAACCATCCGCGAGGCGAACCGGGAAGTCAAGATCGGTCTCCAGATTATGCAGTTCTTGAAACTTTCCCGAACGGGGTGGAGGCAAAAGGTTGAAGATTTCAAAACAGAAGATTTACCCAATATCGTCAAGGACCATGTCGCCGCTGCCAAGCGTGCCCTTTTGGCTGGGTTTGATTTTCTTGAAATCCACATGGCCCATGCTTATGTCCTCTCCTCCTTCCTGTCGCGATCGAATAAAAGGACGGACGGATACGGAGGAAGGCTCGACAACCGGATGAAACTACCGATCGAGGTCTACCAGGCCGTCAGAAATCTTGCTGGCGAAGGTTTCCCTGTAGGGGTCAGGATCAACGGGGAGGACTTCGTCGCAGAGGGAAACACCCTCGCCCAAAGCACGGTCATCGCCAGGAGATTTTCTCAGCTGGGAGCAGATTACATCAGTGTCTCGGCGGGCAGTCGATTTGAAGATGCATTCCCCCCGCCCGAGGGAAGTCCTCCTGATCCCATGTCCGGCTATAGCGGTCACCGGATGAGCCCCTGGTGGTGGTGGCCGGACGGAACCCATGTCTATTTAGCGGAGGGAATCAGAAAGAGCATTCGGCAGGAGGGATCGGAAACTCCGGTCATCATCGCCGGGAAAATTAGAGACCCGAAGCATGCTGAAGAAATACTGGAGCAGGGGAAGGCGGATATGATCGGATTATGCCGCGCTCTTCTGGCCGATCCGGATTGGCCGGTGAAAGCCCAAAAGGGGAGAGAAAAAGAGATCGTCAGGTGTGTGGCCTGCAATTGGTGTCTCGAAGCGGACTCGAGATATGAGCAAGTGAAGTGCTCTCGGTATCCGGAAGGCCACCTCCATGCACCCGAGCCTTTCTTACCCGGAATGGCCCGACCTGGTATCTTGAAGGAAGAATCCTGAGGAGCTGATCCATCATGCTTGAGTTTCCAAAACATAAGGCAAGGGATGCCCGGCAATATAGCAGAAATAGATGGTGGCTTGGCCTGACCTTGGGGGACATTCTCGACCGAACAGCCGATGTCTTTCCAAACAAGGAAGCCCTTGTCGATGATCGGGTCCGGCTCACCTATTACGAACTCCGTAATAAGGTGGACCACTTAGCGATGGGACTGATGAATTTAGGGATCGAAAAAGGGGACACAGTCCTGTTGCAGCTTCCAAATTGGGCTGAATATGGTTACTCTTATTTTGCTCTTCAGAAAATCGGGTGCGTTCCTGTCCTCTTGATTTCCGGGTACAGGCAGTTAGAGGTAAGCCATCTGGCACTTCTCACCGAGGCAAAGGCCTGGATTGTCCCCGACCGGTATCGGAAGATCGATTATGTCTCTTTTTTCGGAGAGGTGAGGCAGAAAAACCCACAGCTTCGGCAGGTTATCTCCGTGCGAGCAGAAGAAGGAAAGGGAGGATTTACAGCAAGCCTCGAAGGCCTTATGGAAAGAGGAGC
>Ga0102851_10001045_pt1 | contig 15181 bp, 12 predicted proteins | sample Mud3Dept3metaG_FD_79558 | JGI IMG/M metagenome (GOLD analysis project Ga0102851, IMG submission 79558) | Freshwater wetland microbial communities from Ohio, USA, analyzing the effect of biotic and abiotic controls - Mud 3 Core 4 Depth 3... | ecosystem: Environmental > Aquatic > Freshwater >... | reverse complement strand
GAGATTCCTTACTACTATCTGGCGCTGGTATTGGTGGCTTTGACCTTTGTAACCATCAAACGCATGTTATTTTCTCGCTTTGGACGGGCGCTGCTGGCTATGCGGGACGATGAGACGGCTGCCGAGGCAATGGGCGTGGCATCTTACAAATATAAGGTGCTATCTTTCTGCATCTCGAGCGGTTATGCAGGGTTAATGGGCGCTTTTTATGTCTCCTGGGTGACGTTGATCAGTCCGGATTCATTCCGCCTGGCGGACTCGATCATGATCTCGGCGATGATCACACTGGGCGGAATCGGCAGCCTTTATGGCCCAATATTCGGCGCAATCGGCATCGGCATCCTGCCTGAGCTGCTGCGCCCATTCACTGCCGGGCCGCGCATCGGTAGCTTGCGCCTGGCAGGTGTCGGATTGTTGATGGTGGTATTTATTATCCTGAAACCCTCTGGCTTGTTCGGGACATCCACCGATACGGTGTATCTCTCGCTCGACCCGCTCTGGAATCTATTCCGGCGCAAGAAGCCTGCGGAATTGGAGTAACCCCATGAACGAGCTATTATCTTTACAGGGTGTGACCAAGACATTCGGCGGGTTGGTTGCGGTAGACCAGGTGAATTTCGGGATTGAAACCGGGCAGGTACTAGGCCTGATCGGACCCAATGGCGCTGGCAAGACGACCCTTTTCAACTGCATCTCGGGGTTATTCCATGCCACAGCAGGTGAAGTCTATTTTCGCGGCGAGCGCATTACCAAACTATCGCAACCTAAGATCGCCGAACGCGGCATGAGCAGGACATTCCAGCAGCTACGCCTTTTTCGGGGGATGACTGTGCTGCAAAATGTGCTGATCGGAGCCCACACGAAGGGCAAGGCGGGGGCGATAGGTGCCTTGTTACATGACCGCCATACAAAAAAAGAAGAGAAGGAGTTGGTGGAGCGGGCAATGTATTACCTCGGTCTGCTTAACCTGGCAGATAAGCGGGATTGGTATGCCCGTAACCTCTCCTATGGCGACCAGCGCCGGGTAGAAGTTGCCCGGGCGCTTGCCGCTGAACCGGAGCTGCTGTTGCTGGATGAGCCAGCAGCGGGCATGAATTTGAAGGAAGCGAATGAATTAACTCATTTTATTGAATGGATTCGCAGTGAAATGAAAAAGACAGTCTTGCTCATCGAACATAACATGCGTGTGGTCATGCCAATTGCCGACCATATCGTGGTGATGAATCAGGGCAAGAAGATTTTCGAGGGAACGTCTACGGATGTACAAAACGCTCCCCAAGTTATCGAAGCATACCTGGGCGAAGCATACCTGCGTAGATACCAACGGAGCCGGGCTGATGCTCAACATTGAAAACCTACATGTCAGTTATGGCGCTATAAAAGCGTTGCACGGCGTCTCGCTTCATGTGGATAAAGGCGAGATTGTGGCGCTGATCGGCAGCAACGGAGCAGGGAAGAGCACGCTATTGAACACGATTTCCGGTCTTGTGCGATCCACAGAAGGCAGTCTGGAATTCAACGGACAGCGGATTGAAAAAATGCCGCCCAATGAAGTAGTGGGACTGGGCATCTGCCAGGTGCCTGAGGGGCGGCGTATTTTCTACAGTATGTCCGTGCAGGAAAATCTGGAGATGGGCGCTCACCTGATACGCGACAAATCTGTCATCCAGGATAACCTGCAGCGGGCATTTCAGCTTTTCCCGCGCCTTGCGGAGCGGCGCAAGCAGGAAGGCGGAACGCTCTCAGGAGGCGAGCAGCAGATGCTGGCAATTGCTCGCGCCCTGATGAGCAACCCGCAAATGCTGCTGCTCGACGAGCCATCCCTGGGGTTGGCGCCTGTGCTGGTAGAAGAGGTCTACGAGCGCATCGTTGAAATTCAACAGGCAGGTACACCCATCCTGGTTGTAGAGCAGAACGCCTACCAGGCGTTGAGTGTGTCGAACCGCGGTTACGTGATCGAGACAGGCAACATCACGCTTTCCGATACAGCCGCGAATTTATTGGAGAACGAGCAGGTGAAGCACGCTTATTTGGGAGAATGAGATGATATTAGATTCGCACGCGCACATGGATGTGGTGCCTTCGTTAGGATGGTACGATACTGCTGAGAAGCTGGTGCTGCGCATGGACGAAGCGGGTATCGCTAAAGCTGCCATCAGCGGTTATCTGAATGCCCCCGGGCCGAATCCCGATAGCCTGAAAACCATCGCCCAGGCAGTCGAGAAGTACCCTGACCGGCTGATTGGCTATGCCCGCATGGATCCCTGGTTCGATGACGAATGCATCAAAACGCTGGAAGATGCGGTGGCCAACCTGGGGATGCGGGGCGTCAAGCTGCACCCCGCGCATTACACGCTGTACCCGTTCGGGGCGCTTACAGTGAAGCTGTGCCGGCGGGCAGGTGAGCTGGGTTTGCCGGTGCTTTTCCACAGCGGCGATGAGATGATGTGCCTGCCGTACCAGATTGACCGTCTGGCGGAGCAATGCCCGGAGACGACGATCATCCTCGGGCATATCGGCGGCTATTTTTCCGGCGATGCGGCGCTGAGGGTGGGTGAGCGGCGAGACAACGTATGGGTGGATACGAGTGAAATGCCTTTCCCGCAGATGGTGCGCCAGGCAGTTGACCGGCTGGGAGCAGAGAAGGTGCTCTTCGGCACAGACGCACCGTGTTGTGACATCCATCTGGAGATCATGAAGGTAAAGCTGGCCGGATTAACCGACGAGCAGGAGGCGCTGGTGATGTATAAGAACTATGCCAAAATGATGAACCTCCCAGTCGAGGGACAATGAAAACAGTCGATGCCCACGTTTATATCGGTGAAAGCCTGTTCGATCTCGGGCAGACGCCTGAAGAGCTGCTGCGCTTGATGGATGAAGCTGGCGTCGATCAGGCGGTGTTGATCGCTAACAAGCCGAAGGGGTACGCGCTCTGGGAGGCAAACCAGGCTGTTGCGCAGGCGGTGAACAACTACCCCGACCGTTTCTATGGTATGGTGCGGATTGATCCCTGGCAGAAAGAGGCGGCGCTGGAAGACCTGAAACGCTTTTGGGAAGTGCACGGGCTGCGCGGCCTGTTGTTGCATCCCTGGGAAGAGCTGTTCCAGGTGTCATTGGCGTTGGTCGATCCCCTGGTGGAATACGCGGCGATGGAGGGTATGCCGGTGATGGTAGAGGCGGGTTATCCATTGGTCTCGCACCCGCTGGATATTGCCGAGCTGGCGCGTCGCCACCCGCAGGCAACGTTTATCGGCACGCACGGTTTGCAGCTGGATGGCGCAGCTTTTGCCCTGACCGACGCCGAGATTGCGATGCGAGAGTGCCCCAACATCGTCATGGAGACCTCAGGTATGTACGCCCCAGATGTTATGGAGAATCTGGTGCGCGATTTGGGGGTAGAGCGGCTGGTTTTTGGCAGCCATTCACCCTGGTTGGACCTGCGCCTGGAAGCCGAGCGGGCGCGGCGGTTAAAGCTGGCGCCGGAAGAGAAGGAGGCGGTGATGGGGGGGAACATTTTGAAGATGTTAGAAGAGAGAAGGTAGCAGAGAGGATTTTCGATTTACGATTTTCGATTGGCGATTAGGGGCTGGTGACGATTGACTAATGACTGTCGACTGGCGGCTGGAGATGAGTGCCTAAGCGCCTCGTTGCCTGATTACCTGATCAGCTGATAATTAAGTGCCTGATTGACTGACATATGAGGAGGTAGAGATTGGACAAGCCAATTTTATTAATGGATATGACCTGGCCAGAGGCAGCGCAGGCGATTGCGGAGAAGCGGGTGTTAATATTCGTGGTGGGCACTGTCGAGCAGCATGGCCCGCACCTGCCGTTGGGAGTAGATGCTTACCTGCCAATGGAGATCGCGGGACGTGTAGCCAGCAGGATTGGGGCAGTTGTCGCGCCGTGTACAAACTATGGCTATAAATCGCTGTTGCGCGCCGGCGGAGGGCCGCACTTTCCGGGCAGCACCGGCTTGCGGGGAAGGACCCTGATCGCGCTGGTGCAGGATTTAATGGAGAGCTTTATCGCCCAGGGTTGGCGGCGCTTCCTGGTATTGGACTGGCACCTGGAAAACACGCCCTTCGTATTCGAAGGGGTGGATGAGGCGGTACGCAAAGCCAATCTGGGGACGGAATTGAAGGTGGTAAAGATTGACAATCCCAACGGTTTAGGGGTGGCTGCCCGTCCAGGTTTGGAAGATCACCTGTTTGGTGAAGATTTTCCTGGCTGGGCAGTCGAGCACGCATCTATTTGGGAGACATCCGCCATGCTGGCAGCTTTTCCTGAGCTGGTGCGGGAGGAGTTGATTGCAGATGGGCAGCCACCGCAGCCGTTTGATTACGATGTGCTCCCGACTCCAAGAGATGGGGCGCCACCATCAGGCATTTTCTGGAAAGCGAGCCTCTCAACGAAGGAAAAAGGTGAGCAGATATTGGAAGCCACCGTGGATGGCATCATTAAAGTTATCGAAAAGGAGTTTAAGCCATGACCATCTTGTTCAAAAACGCGCGTGTTTTGACATTTAACGACGATCTAAGAGAATACGAGCGCGCTGATATCCTGGTACGCGGGACGAAGATCGCTGCTATCGGCACTGACCTGCCAGTGCCCCAGGAGCCTGACCTGCGAGTGATCGATGCCACAGGCAAGCTGGCCATGCCAGGGCTGGTGAACGGGCATGTGCACTCGCCAGGGAACTTTGTACGCGGCACGCTGGACAATTTGCCGCTGGAGATATTCATGCTCTATGAGGTGCCCCCGCTGAGTGACAAGCCGCCAGACTTCCGCACCAACTACGTTCGCACCATGCTGGGCAACATGGAGATGCTCAAGCTGGGCATCACGGCGGTGCACGACGACGCTTTCTACGTACCGGTGCCCACACCGGAGGCGATCGATGGGCTGATGCAGTCCTATGTCGACAGTGGTTTGCGAGTAGTAGCGACGCTTGACCAGCCCAATGTGACCGAGTATGACAAGTATCCCTTCCTGTTCGACCTGCTGCCGGAGAGCATCCAGGAAGGGATGAAGAACGCGCCATTGATGTCAACCAAAGACTTGCTGGATCTTTACAATTACTTTATCGGTAAATGGAACAACACTTACGGCGGGCGGATCAAGGCTGGATTATCGGTTTCAGCCCCACAACGGGTGACAGTGGACTACTTTGCCGCGCTATCGGAGCTGAGCAAGCAGCACGACCTGCCGTTTGACATCCATATCCTGGAGACCAAGCTGCAACGTGTGCTGGGCGAAGTGAAATACGGCAAGTCGCTGGTGCGCTATGTCAACGACCTGGGTTTCCTGGACGAGCGGGTGATGGTGATCCATGCCATCTGGGTGGACGATTTAGACGTAGACCTGATGGCAACTGCTGGCTGTTCGGTGGCGCACAACCCGGCATGTAACCTGCGCCTGGGGAGCGGGGTGATGACTTTCCGGCGGCACAAGAACGCCGGAATTAACATCTGCCTGGGTAGCGATGAAGCCTGCTCGGATGATTCGCACAATATCTGGGTGGTGATGAAAGTGGCGGGATTAATCCACGCCATCACTGATCCTGAATATCGCAACTGGCCGAAGGCGCAGGAGGTGCTGTGGGCAGATATTCGCGGCGGGGCGCGGGCGATGCGCAATGAGGGCGTGTCGGGTGTGCTGGCGCCGGGATACGAGGCAGACCTGATCCTGGTCGACCTGAATACGCTCAACTTCATGCCGCTGAACGATGTCTACCGGCAGTTAGTATATTGTGAGACGGGCTCATCGGTGCGATTGACGATGGTGGCAGGAAAAGTGGTGATGGAAGACGGGGTGCTGCTGACGGTGGACGAAGAGGCGATCAAAGCCGAGGCGAGGGAGATGATGAAGGAGTACCGCAAGGAGATGGAGAGCACCTGGGAGGCAGCGCGCAAGCTGGAGCCATACTACCGGGAGATGTATCGCAGGTGCACAGCATGGGAGTTGGGGATGAACAGGTGGGTAGGGGGGTAGGCGATAGTAATTAATCAATAGTCGAAAGTTTGATGTTGATTAGTGATTTAATTGGTTAGTTGGTTAGTTGGGTAGTTGATTAGTTGGGCAGTGATATGATTGGGTGATTAGAGAGAGGAAAGAATATGCGCATCCTGTTTATCAATCCCAATACTTCCCAGAGCTTCACCGACAAGATTCAGCGCATCGCTGAGCAGTACGCTGCGCCGGGGACGGAGGTGGTGGCGAAGAGCGCCGCCTCCGGTCCGCGCTCGATTGAGAGCATCTACGATGAGCTGCTCAGCTCTCCAGGAACGCTGCAGGTGGCGATTGAGGAGATAGACAAATTCGACGCCTTTGTTATCGCCTGCTTCAGCGACCATCCAACGGTGTACGCTTTGCGTGAGATCACCGAAAAGCCTGTGCTGGGCATTGCCGAGGCAGCGGTGCACCTGGCGTGTATGCTAGGACACCGCTTCAGCATCGTGACCACCAACGACGAATGGGAACCACTGCTGTGGGATATGGTGGTGCACTTTGGTTTGAAGTCGCGTTGCGCTTCGGTGCGTACAACGGGGCTGCCGGTGCTGGCCTTGGAAGAAGCTGGCGAGGAGGGGACACGCAAGCTGATCGGCGAGGCGGCGCGCAAGGCGGTGGAGGGTGACCACGCCGAGGTGATCGTGCTGGGCTGCGCCGGGATGGCGGGGATGGACAAGGAGCTGGAAAAGGAGCTGGGCGTGCCGGTGATCGATGGGGTGGTAGCGGCGCTCAAATTCTTGGAAGGTATGGTTGGGTATGGAATCCACACCAGCAAGCGGCGGGCATATGCGCGGCCGGGGAGGAAGGAGCTGGTGGGGATGATGGAGGTTTTTGAAAGGGCATATCGGAAATAATATATTTCGATTTACGAATTAAATATAATAATGGTGCAGATACAAGACCGTCTGCTGGCGGTTATTGTGTGTATTTTCTAACCTTTCATATTGTATAATTGATTGTGCTTATACGTGAAAGGATGGTTCGCACAATGGGTATTACAACCATTTTCCGCTATGGTATTCTGGGCTTGTTACTCGCCTCCATAGCGAGCAGGCCTCTTTCTGTTGATGCACAACAACCCAGCTTTCCTCCTCAAAAACCTATCTCGTATTCTGGTAATCTGCCAATCGCATCACTCACAGGAGAGACTACTGAAAGTTATGCTCCTCCCTTTGACAATCCTTCATCGATCGATCGCGCGGTGGACTGGCACCGCATAGTCTTCCAGGCATATACCAATGACAATTGGGAGATTTACCTCACAGATCCAGGTGGGGGAAATCCTACCAACATCTCAAACAATCCCTATGACGATAACACACCTCGCCTGAACCAGGAACTATCACGGATAGTCTTCACCTCGAACCGCGATGGTAATGCGGAAATCTATACCATGAATATTGATGGGGGCAATGTCCAGCGCCTGACTAGTGACAAAAAAAACGATTATAGCCCTAACTGGTCTCCTGAAGGGGATCGGATAGCCTTTGTTTCAGACCGTACTGGTAGTCCTGAAATTTACGCGATGAACGCTGACGGTTCGGGGTTAAAGCGCCTTACTGATCATTATAAAGATGATATCAATCCAAGCTGGTCACCGGATGGAACAAAAATTTCATGGATACGCTACGACAGCACCTCACAGACAGGTCATCTAAGGGTAATGAACGCCAATGGTTCTTCTTCACAGAGTTTAACTGGCAGTCTTGGTTACCTCCAACATTCCGTATGGTCGCCAGATGGCACATCGATCGCATTTGATGGCGATATAAATAACGATTTTTGGAGTGATTTGTCGATTTATAACCTGTTGGATCATTCGCAGAAAGTCGTAAAACGTACCAACAGGGGAGTTGATATATTATTGGGAGGCTGGTCAGCCGATGGGCAATGGTTATTAGTGAGCCGTGCTTTCTATGCATTGCAGAACTATCAGTGGGTTCTCGATGCTGCGCGAGTAGGTCGCTATACTCTCGATGGCTCTTATATCGAGATCATTAATTCATTTCGATATGCCTTGTTCCCGCATTGGCAAACCGTTGACAGGCTGCCGCCTACTGCATTCATAAATCCCCTACCTGCCTATTCGCGTGCAATGGGTTTCCCGGTGAGCTATTGGGGGGTGGATGAAGGACCCAGTGGTGTGCAAAACTATGATCTGGAATATCGGGAGGTTGTTACAGGCTGGACTTCATGGCTTACCAATACCGCACAATCCTGGGAGGTTTTTTCTACCAGTCCAGGGAAGGTTTTAAAGTTCCGCGTTCGCGCCCGAGATGATGCAGATAATGTGCAGGATTGGGGAAGCGCACCGGAAACCAACTACACCCGGACATACACCTGGGAACTTGATGGGACGGTTACGGATGCGCGTGGAAATCCACTAGCGCAAGTCGCTCCGCTCGTTGCACCTTCCCCTCTAGATAGCCCTCTCACGGATGTAAACGGCAAATATCAGGCACATCTCACCACGGAAGGTAACCATAATCTATCGGCTACGCCACCAGGCTATACACCTGTCATTGCACAACCCCTTATTATCGAATACGACCAGATAGCTGACTTCTATTTAACATCAGGAACCAACCTAATCCAGAATGGCGGCTTTGAGCAGCCAATGCAACCTTTGTTTGGCTGGCAGGTAGAGGGCAGTTTACCTATTACGCCAACTACCAGAGCACACATGGGCACATCTGCCGCTCTATTAGGGGGGAGCTGCAATACGCCGCCTTGCTTGACCGGTTCACCCTTCTGGCGTGGAGAAGCCGCCAAGATGGCAAAGGATGAGCAGGGAAATCTGCATGTACTCTATGGTGGTTTCTTTGGATTGTTTTATAGCGTCCTGGATACGGATGGGAATTGGTCGACACCGTTTCAATTCTCAAATGTAACTCAATATTTACCAACTTTTGACCTAGGCTTCGATGACCAGGGTACACTACACGCCGTGTGGGGCGATTGTTATTATGTTCAAAAGCCTCCTGGCGGGGAGTGGACGCAACCTATCCATCCTGGATGTGGTGGAAGGCCGAATTTTGTTATCGATAGCTATGGCGTCCTGCACCTTTTAGCTCAAGAAGTCGGCGGTATGGGAACACTGTATCGCCAAAGGCTGCCCAATGGGGAGTGGACTTCACCAATGAAATTCCCGCAATCGAGAGGCTTAGTTAACGACATCGTTCTAGCCCCTGATGGGTCTATTCAGGTGTTCTGGCTCGGAGGCGACTATTTGGGGACTGAAGTCTACCACCAGACGCGGTTTGAAGATGGCTCATGGAGTTCACCGGTGTTAGTTGCAAGTAACAAACCTCAAGGCGGCATACGTTTCCTGAGCGCCGCAATAGGTACGGATGGCTGGTTGTATGTATTTTTTACGAATATGTTCGTCAGCCGCGATCCCCATGGCAACTGGGAAACTCCGCTTGCTTTGCCAGTCGATTATAACTACGGTGAACTGGCGGTAGACGGGGACAACACGGTTCATCTGGTAGGCGCCACCCCACAAGGCATCTATTACCAGACGCTTCCCCATGCAGGAACGTGGTCGTCGCCGATTCAGATCGATCCAGATGGGGCTGCTTATTACTATAATGTCATAGTTACGATCCTTACTGGTCGGGATAATCTGGTGCATATTTTGCCTTGCTGGCGTGTTGGAGTTATCTGCAAGTATTATTCATCTTCTCCTGCAGAGTTGGATGGGAAAGCTAGCCTCTCGCAGGCGGTTACCCTTTCTGATACGGTACACAAGCCTACGCTTGCTTTCGATTACCGGCTTACTGCCACTATCCCCGGTCACGATTCGGGTTTACAGGTGCTGGTTTCGGATAGTATTACCACTACCCAGGTTTTTTTCAGTTCAATCAGCAATTCCTGGATGCAAGGCTGGGCTGACCTTCAACCCTGGTCAGGTGAAACGATAACGGTCACTTTCCAGTTGAAACAAAATGCAAGTGATCCACTGGCAAGACTTGCATTAGATAATATCTCGATTAGCCCCTGGCTTACCCCATTGATTAAAGATGTCTTTCCAAGGCACCTTGAATTAAACGTTCCATCGGTTATCACCATTACCGGTGAGAACTTTATTTCCACACCAACAATACAAATCGGAGGCTCAGCCGATGTTCAGGCAGTGGAATGGAAAGACGAGCAAACGCTACGCGTTTGGTTACGGGCATCCTCCGAGCCAGGGATATTGGATCTTTGGGTAACAAATCCTGGCGGACAGGTGGGTTACTTTCCCAACGCGATCTCTCGGGGTAGGCTACTGTACTTGCCAATGGTTATACGCTAAGAATAACAAGGGAGATAGAGATGGACGAATTTATGCAGGCAGCGATGGAGGAAGCAAGGCTGGGGATGATGGAGGGGGGCGTACCGATTGGGTCTGTGCTGGTGATGGATGGAAAGATCGTGGGGAGGGGGCACAACCGGCAGGCACAAATGCAAAGCATCATCCGGCACGCCGAGATGGACGCCATCGACCATGCAGGTTTCCTGCCGCCGGCTGATTACCGGCGGGCAGTGCTTTATACCACACTCTCACCGTGCGAGATGTGCGCCGGGGCGGTGGCGTTTTTCAAGATTCCCAGGCTGGTGATTGCTGAGAACGTCAATTATCAAGGGGCAGAGGATTATTTGAGATCGTTAGGGGTGGAGGTGGTGGTTTTGAACACACCAGAGGCGATCGAGATGCTGGCCAAATTTGACCGGGAGAATCCGGGGAAGTGGAATAAGGGGGAATAAAATCCAAGTTACCTAATCTTTATACAATCTTTATGCTTTCTTTACGCTAAGGGGGTGGGTTTTATGTTAAATTAGACTTGAAACAATTGTTTTCTTTTCCCGATATGCACCACAAAAGCTTCGGTTTTTATTAACACGTTTATCCCCGTCCTCTTGAACGTGCAAGAGGGCGGGCTTCACTATCTCTAAAGCATCAAGGAGAACTCAATGGCAGAGGCAAAGATCAAAACCATTCGTTCAATTGTACGGCAAATTGATTTCGAAGGGCGTAGCCTGACTTCGGTGAATGACCTGAGCGACGACCAGATTTATGGTCTGTTCGACCTGGCGCTTGAGTTGGAGCCTTTCAACCGTTCGTACGTGCCGCTGGTGACGGGCAACGTGATGTCGACGCTGTTCTTCCAACCGAGCACTCGCACACGCATGAGCTTCGAGACAGCTATGCACCGCCTGGGGGGCGCGGTGATCAGCGAGGCAAACCCGATGGTGACTTCATCTGCAGCCAAAGAAGAGAGTCTGGCAGACATGCTAAAGGTGGTATCGAAGTACGCCAACGTTATCGTGATGCGTCACTTCAACGATGTAGAGGCGCGCCAGGCTGCGCCGTATTCGGAGGCACCGATCATCAACGGGGGATGGGGCCACTGGGAGCATCCTACGCAGGCGCTGCTGGATTTATATACGTTATACCGCACTTATGGCAAGATCGAGGGTTTGAAAGTATGTGTGGCAAGCGCTGACCTGATCGAGGCGCGCACCGGGCATTCGATGGCACAGGGTCTGGCGCGGCTGGGTGCTAAGGTGGTGCTGGCCAGCCCGAAGGAGCGGCGCACGCCCCAGGAAGTGATGGAAAAGATTGCGGCGCGGGGTATAAAGGTGGAGGAGTCGTTCGACCATACCCAGGATTCATTCAACAGTCTGATCAGCGAGATGGATATGGTCTATCTGCCTGGCTGTAGCGCTCCAAAAGGACCAGAAGCTGAAGCTTTTAAGAAGGTAATGGATAATTATTTCGTGCGCTTTGAGACGCTGGACAAGATTGCCAGGGACGAGAACCGCACGGTTTATGTGACGCATACCCTGCCACGGCGAGCAGGCGAGATGGATTTGCGCATCGATGACTCGCCCAGCCAGCTTTACTTTGAAGCTATCGCTTATAGTGTGGCGATCCGCATGGCGTTGGTATGCGCAATATTGGGTGTTTAGGCGTAGGTGATCGGTTGTGAGAATTGTTTTAGCGTTTGACGGCGAGTTGCTGGTATCACCTGTGCCCGGATCGGGTATCACCGGGCAGAGGGAAGCCGTGGCTTGCGTGGTGGAGGCCATGGATGGCTTGCTCCTGGCTGGACATGAGCTGGTCATCGTACATGGCAACGCGCCGCAGGTGGGTTATGTCCTGTTGCGGGGGGAGGCAGCTCGCCATATCGTACATACACTGCCATTGGATATTTGTGGAGCGGACACGCAAGGCGCCACCGGTTATATGTTACAGCAGGCACTGCACAACTGGTTTGAACGGCAAGGTATCCATCGCCAGGTGGCAACGGTTCTCACACAGGTTGTGGTGGAAGATAATGAGCCTGTTTCCGAGCCGGCTCACAAGGGCATCGGGCCATTTTTCGATTATGACCGGGCGCAGGGGTACGAGATGACGCGCGGTTGGGAGTTCGAGCTGGTGACTGGGCACGGCTACCAGCGCGTGGTGCCATGCCTGACGCCGAGCCGGGTTGTGGAGGCAGGCTTGATCAAGCGACTGTCACAACTGGGTGTGTTGGTGATCTGCGCTGGCGGGGGTGGCATCCCGGTGCGAGCGGATGTCACTGGCAACCTGGTAGGCGTGGAAGCTGTGGTGGATAAATCACAAACGGCGACCTTGCTGGCGCATGAGCTGGAAGCTGAGGCGCTTATTTTTGTCTCGGCGATGGAGAAAATCGCCCGTGGATTGATCGCAAATCGCCCAAACAGGTTATTGAAGGTGGATATAACAATGGTGGACAATTATTTACAAAGACGTCCAGCTCTCGAGGACGGTTGGCGCAACAAGCTGATCGCCAGCGCAAATTTCCTGCTCAGTGGAGGAAAGGATGCATTTATTGTTGCGCCGGAACAATTGAAGGAACTCAATACATATTTTCAGAAAGGTAAGAGATGAGCGCAGATTTATATTTAAAGAACGCACAGGTAGTTACAGAGGAAGCAGCCTTTCACGGCGGAGTTGTAATTGAAGGAGAGAAGATCTCTCAGGTTGTTGGTGGGCTGCCGGAAGTAACTGCAAAGAAGATAATTGACCTGGGCGGCAAGACGTTGCTACCGGGGATGGTTGACGATCATGTGCATTTCAACGAGCCAGGGCGCGAGCATTGGGAAGGCTATCGCACGGGCAGTATGGCGGCGGCAGCTGGCGGAGTCACCACGATCATGGAGATGCCGCTTAACGCCACACCGCCTACGATCACCCGCCAGTTGCTGGATAAAAAGCGCCAGGCCGTGCGGGATCAGGCAATTGTCGATTACGCCAACTGGGGCGGGATGGTGAATAACAACCTGGAAGAGCTACCGGGCTTGCACGAAGGCGGTGTGGTAGGTTTTAAGGCTTTTATGAGCAACAGTGGTGTGGATTTTGAGCGCGTCGATGATGACGTGCTCTATGAGGGGTTGAAGATCATCGGCGAACTGGGTAACGTGATCGGCGTGCACGCTGAGAACGAGTATGTGACCCGCTTCATGGGGCAGAAAATGCGCTCCGTTGGGCGCACCGACCGGGCAGCCTGGCACGAGTCGCGCCCGCCAGCTGCTGAGCTGGAAGCGATCCAGCGCGCCATCTATTGGGCAGGCGAGGCGGATGGCAACCTGCACGTGGTGCATGTTACCATCCCGGAAGGCATCCTGGCAATTGATGATGCCAAGCGCCAGGGAGTGAAGGTGACTTCTGAGACCTGCCCGCATTATCTGTTCTTCGACGAAGAAGATTTTGTGCGCATTGGGCCAGCGGCCAAGTGCGCCCCACCGCTGCGCTCGCGAGCGTTTGTGGAGGAGATGTGGGAGCTGGTGCTGGCCGGAGTGGTAGACACCATTGCCTCAGACCATTCGCCTAGCACATGGGAGGATAAAGCCAAGGGGATGGACGATGTATGGAAGGCATGGGGAGGCATTTCTGGTGTCCAAACCTTACTGCCAGCGATGATTTCCGAAGGTTATCACAAGCGTGGCATGCCACTGACCGGGATTGTCCGCTTGATGGTGGCTAACCCGGCACGTATTTTCGGGTTGTACCCGCAGAAGGGCGCCTTGCTGCCTGGTTCAGACGCAGATGTTACCGTGGTTGACCTGGATGCTGAATGGACGCTTGCAGCGGATGACTTATTCTACAAGAATAAACACAGCGCCTACATTGGCTATGACTTCAGAGGCAAGGTGATGCAGACTTACCTGCGCGGTAAGCTGATCTATGATCAAGGAACGATTTTGGCAGAGCCCGGATATGGGAAGGCGCTTTACAGGCAAAACGGTCGTGCTGGACAATTAGGAGTTAGGAATTAGGAATTGGGAATAAGGCGTCGAGTGATTGAGTGATGGGGCGCAGAGGTGGCCATTAGCTCTTTAGAAAGACGGGTAATTGAGGACATCCGCCAGGAGGAGGTGGTGGAGTTGCTGCAAGAGCTGATCCAGCAGCGCAGCGATTTCCCACCAGGTGATACGCGCAGTGTCGTTGAAGTGATTGCCTCTCGATTGCGGGAGGCGGGTGTACCTTATCAATGCTATGCACGCCGGGAACACCAGCTCAGCCTGGTGGTGACTTATCCGGCTTGCGGTAACGGGCGCTGTTTGCTTGCTCACGCCCATGTTGACACGGTACCGGCGGGCGAGATTGAGCGTTGGAGCGTCGAGCCTTTCAGCGGTGAGCAGCGCCAGGGACGCATCTACGGGCGTGGGTCGGGTGATGATAAGGGCAGCGTTGCGGCGCAAGTTGCGGCGCTGCTGGCGCTAAGCCGAGCGGGCGTGGAGCTGAAGGGTGTCTTTCAGGTGGCGGCAGTGGCTGATGAGGAATCAGGCGGCGAGCAGGGGACGCGCTGGCTGCGCCAGGAAGGGGTGCTCAAGCCAGATGCGCTGCTGGTGGGCGAGCAGACGAACAACCATGTGGCGATTGCCGAGCGTGTGGCGTGCGGGATTGACCTGACGGTGTTTGGTAAGAGCGCCCACGGGGCGATGCCCTGGGCAGGCGAGAACGCGGTCTTAAAGGCGGCTGGGGCGTTAACCTGGCTGCGCGAGCGCTTGCTGCCTGATCTGGAGAGGCGGCAGCATCCTTATTTGCCGCCGCCCACGTTGAACATTGGTAAAATCACTGGCGGCATTCAGTGGAGTATTGTGCCAGAGCGCTGCAAGGTGGAGATGGATCGCCGGTTGCTGCCGGGTGAGAGTC
>Ga0102851_10001044_pt1 | contig 15189 bp, 29 predicted proteins | sample Mud3Dept3metaG_FD_79558 | JGI IMG/M metagenome (GOLD analysis project Ga0102851, IMG submission 79558) | Freshwater wetland microbial communities from Ohio, USA, analyzing the effect of biotic and abiotic controls - Mud 3 Core 4 Depth 3... | ecosystem: Environmental > Aquatic > Freshwater >... | reverse complement strand
GTTTTGTTTATGGAATACTGTAAATTGTTTACCTCTCGGCAATACGACATCTTCTTCTTTCGGCAAATCACATTTCTTTTTTCTTGTTTTCTTTTCCGTAACGGGTTCTTCCCCAGTTACAAGTTCATCAAGTTTATTTTCTTCTGTCATAATTACACCAATTTTATATAGACTGCCCGACCATCTTTTACTTCATCGGCCAATCCTCGTTCTTTCATGTCCTTTATATATCTAAATGCTGTAGCACTACTTATTCTAAGATGCGTCTGCATAGCTTCCCTCAATGCAGTAGTTCCAACATATCCCGGATAATCTTCTATTGCATATTCGGGATCACTTACTATATTATTAAATAATCTTTTAATAGCTGTTTCACTACCGAGTTCATCTTTCGTTGCTTGTTTCACATCTGATTTCTTTTCCAGCCATACAACTATATCAGTAAATACTGGACGAATAACTTCTTTATATGCATACTCTACATCTTCTATTTCAATAACTGAACTGCATCTCCAACAGGAATGGTGCCAAGCAATTGCTCCGAAATGTCTTTGGTATGCTGACACAAAGCTACCCGCATCCTCTTGTAAGAATGATGATGCCTTAGTTACAATATTCAACATGTCATCTGCATACGAAGTCATTAATGGCTTGATTGATTCATCTACTGTATATACATCGGTTTCTTTAATAAATTCTTTAACCTCTTTAAAAGATTCTATTACATCAGTTACTATTTGTGTATCTGGAGATTTTCCTATTGCATCTATATCTCGCAAGATATTATTTCTTCTATCTAATAAGTTATGATGCTTTGGAATTGTAAGTGGTCGTTGCATAAAACCACTACCAATTACTCCTCTATCAACTGTTTCTGGGAAAAAAGAAACTGCATATATACTTTGTGTTGGATATATTTTAATTTCATTTCGTGCCATCTTTTTAGTAATTGAGGATGTTTCAGATCCAAGTGGATTAAGAGCCTTTTGTATAAAGTTTCTTAATTTGGCTTGATATGGGGCGGGATTCTTTTGAAACAAAACACTTGCTTCATCAACATATATAATATCATAATCTGGATTTCCAAGAATACCATATACGTTTTCGTATTCTTCATCACCAGACTCATCAATTGTTTTCTTTGATGTTCCAACTAATCCAGCATCAGTAATGTCATCCACAGAGTAAATATGAACTTCTAATGGATCACATATTTTACTAACAAAATCAAAAGCGGACGAACCACCCGAAAATGTCGGTTTGAGGAATATAATTGAGGTCCTGGGATCCAATTTTCTCTGTCCAAAATTAAGTCTCTTTTCTATTAAGAGTCTTCCAGTAATTAAGTGTGCAGTTGCCTTTCCATATAATGGATTGTTATAAGAAAACCCGTCAAATGCTTTTAAATATTTTTCTATTTCCATTATTCAAACTCAATATTTCTGGTTCTGAGCTCCTTAACAACTAATTTTTTTTCTGCTTCCAATCTTTTTATGTTTGCTTTTATTGATTTATATATCGACAAAAGAACATCATTTCTTAATTCGGTTTTCATTTTATACTCCATTCTTTATGCACCCAGTGCAACAATTATGCTTCTTTATAAATTTACAACCTGCGATTACATTAGATTTTGGTACTATATTTTTAAGTTGATACTTAATAATATCCATATTAAAATCTAACCAGTGAGAACAATTATCTTTGAAAAATATAATCATATTATTATATAATTCTGTTAAATCAAAATAACATATATCTCTACCAGATCGCAATGCATCAGATAAGTATATTGCTAATACATATCTTTCATAGTGTCGTGGATTTGCCTTTGACACTATCGAACGAATACATGGTAATAATATTATATCTGTATTTATTTTTATATCTTTGAATTGAATCGGTTTTATGTCTTCATATTTCTCTTCAATATACTCAGATAAATTTGGAATGATTTTACCATATTCAAAGGTTTCAAATCTTTGGGCAGTGGCATCTTCTTTCCCGATTTCTTCTATTTTAATTGGGATGCAATAAGATTTACTTTTTGTATTCCATGTATTTACTATTCTACTTATTCTTGCAGTATCTCCTATTACATGTGGATCACACATTACACCCGACTCAGCCAACATCGCCAGTTGAAATATTCTAAGATTGACCATATCACCCTTACCTTGTAAAGGTATATATACATGATGCCCCCTTCCAGAAAAATTTATTTTAAAGCTAATATCTTTAGATATTAAATACTCTACAAATTTTTTAGTGGAAGTTGGATCATTATCAAAATCAAAAAATGCCTTATCTATTGTAGATTCACGAATATCATTATCGAAAATATCTTTTCCAACAATTGTATACCAGAATAAAGAACAGTAGACATCAACAATTCCATTATAAGTATTCACAAGTTCTATTATTTCCAACTCATTCTTACATTTTTTTATGCGGGCAGGTACGCCGAAATCTTTAAACATTTTTATGAAGTCTCTCCTCCAATACTTTCATTTGTATTTGATATGCTAATTCTGACGATACTCTTCCAAGAGTAAATTTAATTAAAAATATACCAATCAAGAGTATTAAAGATGCATTTCCGGTAATATATAATGCTGAAATAGCAGCAACCGTTGGATCAATACATTCCTTTGTACCGGATATAAAATGTTGTAGCCATTGGAATTTTCTAGATGTGTTAATCATACTTTAAAAATTCCCTTTTTGGTGTTTATATACATATTTTGATATGGTATTTTATGAGCAATTCTATTTAATTCTACTTCATCAACCATGAGATCTTTATCTTTTGTTATCCCCTGTTGTAAAGTATATGGATAATCCGTACCAATTAATGCTCTGTATATATAAAAAACATGACCAACATTTTCTTTGAATACCGTTGTTCGAACATCTAAGTTTGGAAGTCCATATGTTAATACTTCAAATGCATTTTTACCATTTTTGTTTCCAGCCCATGTATTATAATATTCTGGAAGACATTTTATATCTAAGAATACATGATCAACATATCCTTCATCCACCGATGCCTTAACAAGATCTGGAAAGATTCCACTTGTTTCCACACCAACTAATAATTTATTTGCATGTGCAAATTTGGACAAATGTTTCAATGCATCATATTGAAAATATGGTTCTCCACCCGAAAACACAACAGCATCAATATACTTTTCATTATGTATTATATAAGATTCCGCTTTAGACATATCTAATAAATAATCACTGGACAATTCAAAGAATTTTGAATTATGACAGTACTTACATCTCATAGGACATCCCATAAAAAATAATACGGTTGATGTTTTTCCAGGCCAGTCTATTAAACTTACTGGTTCAACACCACCTAAATATATATTATTCATGTATCGGAATCTCTTCTTCCTCATCATCAAATGTCACATGTCTAAGGGGTTCAGAATTTGTAAATATGGTATGCATCTCTCTTGGATTATTAATTCTAAGGTTTGTTGATATTATCTCTGAAGAAGTATTATTTAATAATATATATTGATCTGATGCAAATTTGATATCTTTTTCCATGATAGATTCTGCAAATGTATATTTACATTCATTACATTCATATATAAAATACTCAGTATCTAATATTCTATATATAATACATATTGAGTTACAGTTTGGGCAATATATCAAATCATATTGTTTAATTGGTACATATTTTTTACCATATTTCCATTGACTATTTTGTATTCTTTGCCACGCCTCAAGCATATTATTAAAAAGTTTTCTTTCTATTTCACATTGTATTTTAAAATCTGTTATATTCATAATCCTTCCTCAAACATAAAAAGAGGTATGGTCTTTCTTATCACACCCCATTAAAATTATTGGACAAACATACCATGTTATATATGGTTCTCCAACAATAGTTCTATCTGTTATTCTTAATATCTTTTCACCACACTTACAATTCATCTGGATCAATCCCGAAATTTACAATTTGATTGTGCTTTCTAATCATTTTTCTAAAGGCACGTATTTCATATTCAGTCCATCCAATGGGTATTTTTTTCTGTCTCCCATACTGATTATCGAAATAACAATCAATAATTTTTATATTCATATCATGCAATATATAGAATTTATTCATACACTCATCAAAACTAATTGATGGATGATTGCAAATCATAAATACATATATTGTTCTATTGGTATATCCAACATCCAATAATAACTTCAATGCAGATATTACTTTTTCTTTATGGTCAATTGTTTTATCCCATGCAATATGAATATTTTTAAATCGTGATTTTTTTAAAGCTATAGCTATCTCTTCAGATAAATATCTGTAATCTATACCACATATTAAATGTGGGTATATCACTTTACCATCTACCCTTATATCTCTAAACTGTTTTATTTTTGAAATGGGGTCGTTAGATGCAAGAATATTCATATCAGAAATCCTTACATCTCTCCTAACAATTTCGGGAAGTGGATAATCTTTTTTTGGAATAGCATAAATATGTTCATAGCACCAAGGACATTTGTGTGGACAATATCCTTCGCTCAACCGAATCATTTGAAATTCATCGGTTATAATATTTTGCTCACCAGTAGAGTAGTTCATTTTATATTCTTTACTACATATTTTTCATATGTACTGTTCCATTTTTGGAATGGTAGTGCTTTAGTACCTTTATTATTACTATGTTCATTTACTGCAATGTGATAATATAATATCACTTTTGCAATATAATCAAAAACAAATACCAATCCAAAAATTAAAAATATTGAGTCGTAGTTCATATTACGAATAACATGATCAACGCTAATACAAGACCAAAAATTGCAATTGATTCCGGCAAAACACACATAACTACGCCGAGACCAAATTTATTTTTGTCTTCTGAAATCATTCCAATGGCTGCAGGCAATGCACTTGCTTCTGCTATTGCTGCTCCAATCGCTCCACCAGCAAATGCTAGGGCCGCTGCTATTAATCCTATATCTGATATCATATTTAAACCTTATTTAATTCTATATTCATTTTTCCACGCAGATTGGTAAAATCAAATTCACCAATTGCTTTTATTGTTATTGTACAAGTATGTGCAGTTACTATTTTAGAATTGTCATCTATATAAGAAACAACTCCTATATCTGCCTGAACATATGCATTCTTAATTAACATGCAATTTCTGTTGTTCGTTTTCTCTTGCTCGTTCTTCTCTTCTTTTCTTTTTCAATTCTTCAAGTTGTTTTGTATCTTCATTCATTTTATATTCTCCCATATCTTATTAGTATTTAAGATATGATATTTAATAGTTGTTGAATGTAATTGTTGTTTTTCATTGTCCTCTGTATAATTCAATATAGATATTATTCCAGCATTCAAAATATGTTTCATACAATTATTACATGGTTTATCATATGTATTAATAGAATCATCTAATCTTTTAAACCATACATATAGTTTAGAATTGATTGTATTTGAACCACTGTTTCTACACAGATTTATTAATGCATTCATTTCGGCATGAACTGCATTACATAATTCTGTTCCTTCTTGTGGTTTATATTTTGCTCGTGGACAAGTTCCAACATCACAACAATTTTCGTATTGTCTTGGATTACCATTATATCCGGTTGATACAATACTGTCATCTTTAACAATGACAGCACCACATATTGCTCTTAGACAAGTACTTCTAGAAGCAACTTCTCTAGCAATATTCATATAGTATTCATCTTTTGTCGGTCTCATTAATGCCTCATTTCCTGTGGTGAGACGGGTATTAATTGAACAGTACCTGCAATATCCCAGTCAGCCTCATATATATGTAAACTGTTGCAGAAATCTACCAACTTGACTAATTCTAAATCCATCGGAATTAGAATTTCTCGTTGGATCATTCCAAGGAGTGCAATATAATTGCTGTTCCATGCTGCAAAAAGATCGCGCGACCTCCACATGCAGTGCATTTCAACTCTCCCATCTCCAAGGGTTCGCATCCATATTCGTTGAAGACATGGTTGTTCATCCCCTATACAATCTTCTGGTGGATACCATGTGATTACCTGAGCACGTCTTGATCCAACATGAGATAGATTCACCTTTAAATATTGAATTTGATCCATATGATAATCATATTCTTTATCTCCCATTGGGGGTTCGCCGTATGGATATCGAGTTATTCTATCAACATAGGTATAAGTAAATCCTTGTTTCTTCCAATCATAACCCCGTTCAAATTGTTTTATGTATTCAACAAGATGTTTTTCCTTGGTTGGGAATTGTGGATGAAGCAATAAACTATACATTGGATAATATATTGTTGTTACTGAACATACATCTTTTGATTGCGGTCCATAATCGGTTGGGAGAATCATTCCCTCACGAAGAACTTTCTTTATTAATTTTCCCCATGCTTCGGCTAAACCATTAGCCTCAGTTACAATTGTTGGTGGGATCATGAACACCAACTACAATTTCCAAATGAGAGACCACTTTCTAGTTGATCGGCTATCTCATAATATTCAGAAAGTGATATATTATACTTATCTAATATTTCTCCTGTTGGTGGTGATGGTGTGAAATGCATATCACTACAACTAAATTGCCCTGCATTTTCTGAGTCTCTATCCTTCTGATAACCAAAATCATCTTTATCTGCTTCAATACCATTTATTATAAATATTGGTGTATAGCACAATGCTATTCCAAATTTTAATTCTAGCTTCATATTAAGACCTCACCAACCTTGAATACCAGCCACATTCTCTACATATTATATCTATACTATATGCACTAGTGACCTCTAATAATATAATATTAGATGCACACTTGACACATTTTATAGAAATTTCAAATCCTTCCGCTTTCATTATTCTCCTTTGTACATTCATGTTTATTCAAACAATCCGAACAATCCACTGTAAAACATTCTTCTGGACGTATTTGATATTGATATGTTTGGAAGATACTACCACAACCACATAATGGTTTTATTGCGCATGAACTAAGTTCATGACAACAAGCAAAATCAATACACTTTGGAATTCTTTTAAACCAGTTTCTTTTCCATTGAAAAAATTCCTCTTCATTCATTCCGGGCCGAATCATTTAATTTTCTCTCCAGTCGTTCCAACTTTTCTTTTCTATATACATTCATTGTTTTTTGATTGTTTTCTATTAAAGAAATTTGATCTATGAGAATTTTTGTATCAGACATCTCCTCACACACAGTTTCCCAACCACTTCTTTTTCTTAAAAAATGATTGATGGAAACTATAAGTTCAGCCGCCTCTTCCTGTAATTGGCGTAATTGTGGTTCTATACCATATCTATTAAGAGCAGTATTTAATATATTTGATTCCCATATAAACATGGGAACCTTTTCATTATTTTTCATACTAATCCACAATATGTCTTTCATGACCACATGCCAAAACAATTAGAGTACAATGAAGTCCAATTATTATTTCTTTAGTAGTCACATCTTTTCTGCATGTTTTGCAGAATGCTTTTATATCTGTCATAATGCACCATAATATTTAAGAATTGCACATTTAAATGAATCTCTGCTAATATCACGAGCAACCAATTTATTTATGATTGGTTGATCTACTGTATCATCTAACAGTAGAAATATTTTATCTATCAGTTCATTCATGTTTCTATCTCTTTAATTATATTTACAATGTCCAGAATACCATTATATAAATTATCAATGCTTCCATTGTTATTTATTATAAAGTCCCATTCATTGTAATTATCTAAATGTGTTTCAGAAATATGTGTTTTTCCATATTCAATATTGGCGTTTTCTCTTTCGATTCTTATTAAATAGCCATCAAATTCTTTTATAAGATCTGCTTCATTTAACATCCTTACATCAGAAATGACAATATTAGAAGTTGCATATAATAAAGTGGGTCTTAATTTATTTACCCAGTAATCTTTATCAACTTCCTCTCGAAGAACACTCCCAATTGCCTGTAACATTCTCCTACATTCAGGAGTTTTGTTTCCATACAATTCTTCTTTTGTGAAGTTTCCATATTTCTCCGCATAAAATTTTAACTCATCTGCAAATGCATACTCGGTAAAATTAAATTTATCTTGTAAGTATTTACTGACAGTTGACTTTCCTGTCCGGGCTTTCCCAGATAGACCAATGATCATAGTTTCTTCCTAAATATAAAATAGTTGATCGGAATAAGGACCGTTCCCCCGACAAAACTTGCAACTAAATATGCAAATAAATTTGTTCCATATATATCATATGTTGGAATATCCATATTAATAACCGCTGTATATATTGGAACTGTCGTGGGGACTAAACAAGCTAAATAATATATTACTATTTTGTCCCTATTCTGTTTTATCCATGAGTGTTTTTTCAAGAGATAACAAATAGATATGCTCATCCAGCTTTTTAATTTCGTTTGTATCATTGTCATTTCTTATACACTCCTTGCATTTTGCCTCTACGCCAGTTTCTTCTATCGTTAGTATGCTATAGAACAACACACCGTCTCCAGAATCAACATCTATTTCTTTATTGCATTTATCACAGTTCCATTTATTCATATCGCCCCATGCACAAACATTGTGTCCTTATGCATTGACAGTTCTTATGTACGTCACAATTTAATCCAGAACACAATGGATCCTTACATTTACTACATCCATCACAATTTTTCTTTTGTTGATCATTGTGACAGATAACATATAAGTCACCTGTTTCCAAATTTAATTTTCCATTCATAATATACCATCTTTGATATCCTCAAATAAAACTAAATCGATGACAGATGAATCATTGTGTTCTCTGAATTCTACTTCATTACATAACAATCTTCTATCCAACTGTTCTTCTGATTCCGGATTCATATGCAATTTATTTACAAATTTAAAATAAAACCACTGCCATAAATTTCGGGTTGCTCTATCCGGATGTTTATAACCAACAATTTCAGAAGCGTGTATTAAATGAAGAATATAATGAATCGAATATTGATCAAATCCGCTCAACACATTATCCATTCGTTTTTTTGTTTCATCTAAGGTTACCTTTTCTATAAAACTTGATGGGGTATCATTAAAAGAAACAAGTATTATATCCCTATATACTCTTATCAATGCCTTTGTTGGATCCTCTTTGGATGAAGTATCATTACCTCTAACAGCACTAATAAGAACACCTTGGTGTCGTAATCCAATATTATTTACCCAATCTTTTATTATTCCTGTCATTTTAAAACTCCAATAATGTTTTTTGTGCAGATGGTATCCATTTGAGCATCGTATATATATTTTGAATTTTCGAACCTATAAGCTTATCTAATTGGATATTCCAATCAATGATATATCCATCTAATAAATTTATATGCTCAATATCCAAACAAACCACATTGGTATATTGTTTTCCTTCTGGAACAGATTTGATATAATACAAACCAAATTCACTATATTGATCAAGTGATGTTCCAAGATATTTGTTACTGTACTGTGCCCCACGAATCCAAGGAGACTCTACTTTGAATTTATCGAATGCCTTAGAAAATCCTTTGGGAAGCATTAATGTCTCTATTGGATATTTTTTATCTTCAATATTTTTATAGAGTTGTTTAATATATACTTCAATATCTTTTCTTTTGGAACCGTCGAGAATCATCTTGAATACTGTTTCTTGCATCTGCTCTGTTATTGGTGCAGTGTCTCTTCTAACGGATTCGAAACCAACACATTTATATATTCGCTTACCTTTTGATTCTACGTATCCAGCATAACGTTTTTTCACATCACTCATTATTACTGGTCTAAAAATCTTATCAAGCTCTATATTAAAGATTGGGTTTTTGATACCATATTGTAAAGAAAACTCTTTGAACGACTCATTTATTATTTTTACAAGCAATTCAATTTCAATTGCATCACTTCTAAAAGGAGCTAAGAATGAACTATCTGTATCCCCAGCTATTACTTTATAACCATATTTTTCAACTAAATGTCTAACATGTTCTTTGATTACTCGTCCAAAGTATGGTATAGATTCCGCGACTTTGTAGTCATACAGTCTAAAAGATTTATATAACAATGCTCCGTAGAAACTTACAAGTAGTGTTTTGTAACCATCTGATATAAGTTTATAGTTTTGTGCTTTATGTTTATCGGGTTCATTCTTAGCGAGCTCTTTATATCTAAGTCGTATTTCTAATAAGAATTTAACTGCGTCTGGAATAATCCCGATTGTTTTACTATTAAACTTAACACCATTTTTTAAGTCAATATCTCCGTTTTCATCCTTTGTTTCCGGCGACATATTTGCGCTGACAATGTTTGTGGGATATAGACTTGTCTGGTCAACAACGTACAGTACCTCATACAATCCCTGGATTGGAGTATCTACTGTGGCGCCTATTATTTTATCATCTTCTTCTTCTTCTCCTTTGGATGGTCTCGATGGAAATGCTATATGGCCATATCTTTTGAGCAAGAATGCATCAATCATTAAGGTATTGAAATATGTGTTTTCGTATGAACAACCGATGAGTGTCTGCATATTATGATAGTATTCAGTAACATTGAAATGATCATCTAATGCTACCATGATGGCAACGTCTTGTTTATTATAAACAATCATTTCTTCAACTGTTTCTGTTTTTGAATACTTTCCTTTTTCCATTCCAACGAATTGAGCAAGGTATGCAAGACTCCATCTTTTGATTCTAATGATTCGATCATCACCATTTGAATCTTTAATAGTTAAATCCTTACCATCTAGAAGTCCTCTGATGCCACCGGCTATTCCAAAATGTGTTTTGGGTCCAAGGAAGTCAAATAAAATTCTTCCAGATATTTTACATTTCCATTCACCAAATCTATTATTTCTAGACATCAGATGAAGTGGGGATATTCTTCCATAGTCAAGAAGACCTAGTTTTAAAATCCTACCAATTAAGACAGGATAGTCAAACCTAGCTCCATTATGGGCGATAATGATATCGTAGTCTAGATTTTTAACATGGTCCATAAACTTATTCAGTACTGACCGTTCATCTATACAATGATATATTATATGTTTTTCGCGTTGTTCTATTGAATCCTTTCCATTGATAATGAATGTATAATAAGTATCCGTGTAATTATCATAACAGCCAATACATGTTATAGGTTCATTATCAAGTTGAGATGACGGCATGCCAGCAGTCTCTAAGTCAAAAAAACATTTTCTAAGTCTTTCTTTAGGAATTTCTTTTACTTCATCTATGAAGTATCTATTTATATATTTGATGTCTCCTTCATATGTTTTAAAAAAAAAGGACTTTAATGTTAATATATCCATTGGATTATTAACAGTTAGCTTTAAAAGTTCCTCTCCAAACAGACCTTTTTTAGTAGATGGGAGGACAGTACCTGCAAAGAAGTCTGGGATATTTTCTTTCTCTTCTGTGGGAATGTAGAAATAATGTTTGAAGTTTGCTATTCTTTTTACTTGCCTTACATCATTTTCGTCCCTGGAGAAAATGAATAACATATTGTTTTTGGTTTCTATTTGCATATTTACACATTTAAGGTAATATTTAATAATAAACCAATTAAAAGAGGAAGTTAGAACTTCCCCTCATATGGAACTTTACCCTTACCTTTAAGGGTCATTGTTCCGTCTTTCTGATCCATCTGAAGTTTTGCAACTTCGGCCGCGATTTTATCTACATTTTCCTGATTCTGTCTTGCAGCAACTGCTCTTGGATTTTCAGTTGAGATTTTTGGAGTATATCCATCTGCTACTGTCTTTCCATTAATTACTGTTCCATCTGTTTTTGTATTTTTCTTTGCCATAATTTACATCCTATTTATTGTTTTCCGGATACCATGGGATAAACGGGAAATCATCTGGTCCATATTTCATATTGATCATAGTTTAAATCCATTCCATATTGTTTTTCCATCATCAGTTATTTCCGCAATAACTACGTCTTTGTTATAGGTATCTGCTTTTAAAGCTCTCCTATCATCTGTCAGTTTAGCATAGAATTTATTTCCATCTTTGTGAAACTCTATGATCTGACTAACTTTATCTGGGAAATTTTTCTGAATAGCATATTCTTCTTTTTGGGTAGTCTCGTTTGTTTTAAAGTGGGTAATAATATACTTATCAACATCGATTGTGAATAACATATTCATTACATCATAGAAGTAAGTATTACGCTTCTTCCAATATCTCTGTTGAACGCCACCTGCCACATCTATATTTTCATCAATGCGCATTTGTCCTTCGCATATTTCAGAAAGGAATACATCTGCACCATCAAATACAATGGTTTTAAGTTTGATCCTATCTTTGTTTTCTTTAATCCAAATGATAAGAGCTTTTATTTTTCCCATTGTTTTGACATAATCAAATGTCCAATCCCCAGTAGTTTCATTTATACTGAATTCTCTTGGGTCAAGAACGATTATGTTTGGATCATTTTTGTGATGAACTTTTTTATTAAGCTTACATCCATTGTCTGAATTCAGCTCAATAACAATTATTTTCTTCCCTTCTTTCTTTTCCTCTTCTGTTCGAGAATCTAATGCGATTCCACTTTTTCCTGTTTTTGGTTTTCCAACAAGCAATGCACAAATTTCACTGCTTACAGTATCACCATCAGATACCCATTTTTCAATGTCTGTTTTTAAAAACATTGTGGATGCATCTTTCGATGCATCCGTTCCTATTACAAATCCGCTCATCTTTTCTCTTTATATATTATCTACTGGTCTTACATTAGTTGGTTTACTATTAAACTTAGAGTAAACGCCAATGGCGAATATGGTCAGGTCACCAGGAACTCCTTTCTGAACTCCTGTTTCTGCTGTCCATTTATCACCGACACTTGTTCTACCAAGAACAAGAACCTTGCTTTGTGTTCCAAAGTTGATGGGGATCCCATCATGCAGTAGTACTTTGATTGGCTCCGAGTTCAAATCATCCAATGTGAATGATGGCATTGTACCTTCTAATCTCATATTTGATACCCAGCCTTCAACTAATACCAACGAATCATATTTGTTTTTTAATCTTGCATGGTATTCATGTAAAGTGGATACTTGCTGCTTGAGGCTCTTAAATCCTTCCTCAAGAAGTTTCAGAGGTTCTGCACCCATTGTAGTTGTTGATAGAACAAATTGAGTATATGTGCTCGCATTTAGATTAAGCACTCCATTTGTTTCGTTTTTAGGGATTGCCTTAAAATCTACAGGAACATACATTGGTAAATCTCCTAATGGAGTTGGTCTCTGATAATTCATCTCGAATCTCTTATATCCCTTTCCATCACGAACAATACCTTCTATTTTTGTTGTCCATACATGAAGAGGCAATGGTCTAAGATACGAAAGATTCTCTGAACCAGTTCCCCATTTCTCAATATCATCCAATGGTAAAACATATTTTCCATCTATTGGGATAATGAGTTCTTTGACATTGTCTTTATATACTGTATCGGTCAATACAGTTTTAGTTTTCTTGTCAAGATACGTTCTTTTCAATTTGAGTTCGTCACCAATAATATTCTCCAACACAGCTACTGTACCTTTTTCAGTAGCTCCGGTTGGATCCATTGTATATGCTTCAACAGCTAATGTTCTTCTTGATGGTTTATTGTGTGGATTTGCAGTATCTCTGCATGCATCATAACCGAATATGATTCCTTGATATAACTCACCCTTTGACTTGGCCTGATTTCTGAAGAATAAATGGGTTAACTCTTCTGAAGATTTTATAATTTCGTCTTCTGTTAAACCACCCTGTGATCTTAAATCAGCCAATATTTTCTCATGCTCTACCTTTACCAGAGTCGCTGGTGTTTTGTATAGGATACTAATTTTTGTGTAGTCCATTTTTTTCTTTTCCTTTATACTATATACGACACCATACTATATAAAGATATCGTATTATTTTTTTTAATACAGTTTATTTGTTAACCTATAAAGCAACTGTAGTTTTTATAGGTATCATGTTAATGATTAGTATTTTTCAAGTTCACAATATACGAATGTAATAATCATATGTCTCTGAGAATTCGGGAAATAATGACGCACATTCACTCTATTGTTTCTAAAGTCCGTTACTGTAACACCAAAAAATGGTGTGTCATCAGGTTCCAAATCTAATGGAGCCCATCCAACACCTAACTTATAACATTCATTTTTAGCAGCTTCATTGCCAATATATTTTACTTGTGTACCAATTGGAAACATTTTACATTCCTCCGCAAATATTACAGTTATTTTTACAATATATTACTAATGGACAACTCAATATTCTTAATATTTCTTGTAGGGAAATATATGTTATAAAATGTTTCCCAAAACAATAACTATAATATCTAACAATATATATATATTTTTTATCTTCTGTAAAATTAGTACCTATGATTATGGCTGTCCCAACAACATTATTTTTATGATATATGATTACATCACCAACAGATAATTTAGACATGTAATTTATTCCTCTTAAAATATTCTATTGATTTCTTTTCAAGTTCACATATTTTAGAATATTCACAAAAAAAACAAGATTGTTTCTTTGGAAAAATATCATTTGTAATCATTGTTCTCATATTATTTATTAACAAATGAACTTGTTCTATCAGTTCTGGAGTCACTTCAACTAATTGGATACCCTTACCATCTTTCATATTACGAAGATATTGGAATTCAACTATTGGAAAATCTAAACCATGTTTGTATTTCAAATTTTCATAGCACAAAGTAGCTTGTATTAGAGCAGGTACTTTTGGTTTTATTGTAAAATATGCACCAGTTTTATAGTCCACTATTTTATCTATATCAACTCTATCTATTATACAGACAGTACCTGTAATGGGATTTTCGATTTTCTCTTCTATGAAAATAGGAGGATTATTATTTTTTATACTTTCCAAGAAATTTGAGAAACATGTATTTATTATCTCATTTGATTCCTCATCGGTTTTTATTGTCCAGTTTCTATTTATTGATTCTTGGAGAGCAGCCTCATTTGAGGCAAAGTCTCTTCGTATCCCCCAATATTTTTCATTTACTTTATGAATATCTATACCAATGCCGGCTTGTTCAACTGAACTGGATACTTTTATAAGCCTTATATATTTTAAGAAATATGCATATGGACATCCAATAAATTTTGTTATTGAGCTCGGAGATTCTAT
>Ga0102851_10001043_pt1 | contig 15196 bp, 9 predicted proteins | sample Mud3Dept3metaG_FD_79558 | JGI IMG/M metagenome (GOLD analysis project Ga0102851, IMG submission 79558) | Freshwater wetland microbial communities from Ohio, USA, analyzing the effect of biotic and abiotic controls - Mud 3 Core 4 Depth 3... | ecosystem: Environmental > Aquatic > Freshwater >... | reverse complement strand
CGTTCTGCTGGGATCGCAGCACCGCGTCGGTCACAACCGCCAGGTTGTTGCTCTGGATCACCTGGGTGGCCAGGATCTTGTCCGCCATCGATCCGATGTTGTCCGCCATGATCAGGATCTTGTCCGCCATCTCCAGGATGCGGTCCGCCATCGTGCCGATATCATCGGACAGCCTCAGCAGGGAAGTCAGAGAGCTGTCGAGCGTGGCAAGGCTTGTGCTGGGCGCCAGAGTCACGATGCTCTGGGACAGCATGAAGACTCCCGAGCCGAGCGATGCCGTTATGGACGACAGGGCCTGCAGCGGGACGAGCATATCGTTCGTCATGCTGATGGTAGACGTATCGACGGCGCCGGACACGGTCTTGTAGACCGCTCCGACGTTGGTCAGGTACGTTTTGGTCGACAGGGCCAGCGACGAAAGCTGGCTGTTCATGGTGAACGGCGTGAGCGTGATCTTGCTCAGGGAGGCGACAAGATCGTTGCCCTGCAGCACGAGGGTGTTCAGGTCCTGGGTGAACTTGACGGGGTCCAGCGTTGCGGCTGTTGCCGGGACCGCTCCGAGTCCGGCCAGCAGGACCACGGATAGCACGATCGTTAGGATCCGTTTCTTACTCTTCGTCAGCATGGTTTCACCTCCCGGGAAGTTCTTTCCCCTGTTCTTCATGAATCAATAACAAGCGCATTCCCCGCAGCGGCTCGACTGAGCTCGCCGAAGTCTTGCTGCGGGGAATGCGAGCGATTAGAGGATGACGAGGCTACCTTGAGGATCGAAGATTTCCTGCGGTTCGCTGCAGGTAACTGCAAATCTTCGCATCACCGGCCCAGGATGGCATCGACCTCTTCCTGGGTCAGCACCTGGGCAACATAGTTCCCCTCGCCGATGATCTCCTCGATGTTCTTCACATAGGCCCGCAGATGGCTCTTGGACCCGTCCACCAGGTGGGTGTACATGGTCTTGAGCGCTTTTTCGTCGGTATAGGTAAGGCCGCACTGGCCTTCGGCGATCAGGTCGCTGGTCTCTACGATAACCTTCGGGCAGCCCACGATGTCCAGCATGTCCAGTTCCTCGATGAAGGCGCCCACATAGAGGGCTTCGAGCAGGTTTGCCCTGCCCCGGTCGATGAGGGCAATAAACTTTTCCGTGAAGTACCAGCCGTAGTCCGGACCGGTGAACACGCCGATGCTGTCTGGCAGGTCGTTCGCATCGGGGTTCGGGTCAGGGATGCCGTAGCGCGCCAGCATGTCCCGCACCGTGTCGGTGTGGGTCTGCTCCGATTGCGTGCCGATCGAGGAGAAGGTGGTCGCAGCCGGATAAAGCGTTGCCAGTGTCAGGTACACGTCGCGGGCGAGCTTTTCCTCTTCGCGCATGAAGATCAGATGCTGGGTCTCGCCCAGGTCGAGTGTTGCAGCAACAGCGGGGACCGTGGTGAAAAAAGCAAACAGGGCAAAGGCAACGGCAATGATTCGTTGTTCGAGCTTCATGATATCCTCCTTGTTATGGGGTTAACCGGGAGTATGGTCCTGTGCTGCAGAGGACCCTGATGTCTGATAGGGCAGTTCCCGGCCGAAGCTTCATTCCCTATCTCCTGGAGACCAATGCAATTCCCTGATATGACAGACACGGTGGTCGGTGCACGGCCTGCCCACCCTTCTCCTTTCTGGCGCAATTGCTGCGCCGCATGGGTTTATTCAGCTGCAACTCCCCGTTGCTTGCTGTGCAGAGGTTCATGCCATTCAACTGAGATTAAGTTGCAGATATGCATTGGTAAGACGTCTGAATCTCAAAAAGGTTACGATGTTCGATACAAGACAATAAGAATGCTGTGGTCAGAGAATAACGAAAGGCAGGAGAGAACAGGAGAGAGCAGACTATTACGATTTGCAGCAAAAAAAAGCAACTTGACGTGTCAGGGGCCCCATAGAGTCATATCTACTTTCTTGCCATTCCTCCCGTTACCCATGAGTATGGGACGTCGCCTCGACGTCGCAGGTTCAGGGGACCTTTAGGACCAGGTCATGCGGTTTGACGTTACAAAGGCGCTCAGTGTCCTATACTTTCGAGATCCTTCCGGCGAAAGAGGACGGCCCATGGAAGGTAACGTCGGCGAAGTGGCAGCGGGCAGGGGAGGGGGCGGGGCGGCAGCAGTTGATCTGTATTAGTAAAGCCATCTCCCCAAAATGCCCCATCGAAGTCGTTGACAATCGCCCGCGTTTATCCTACTCTACGCATCAGGATATTTTGAATCTCTTTACGCTGTACTTTGTACTCTCATCAACCATCGGGAGGCCTTGCAACCGGCATTTCCCCACTTGCCCGGAAGCCGCCCTCGATGAATTTCTTAAATCTGACCCGCGACGAACCGAACCAACCAAACTGACTTTTGGGAGGACGTATCCATATGTTCTCGGTAAAGATATTCAGCAAAATCACCGCTCCGCTGCTGCTGGCGACTTCAATGCTATCAATCGTGACCGCCTCCTTCGCCGAGGTCAAGGTCTTCGAGAAGGAGTACACCTATCAGGCGAGCGAGATCGACAGCAAGGTGACTTCCCGCGCGATCGCGCTCGAACAGGTCAAGAGGCTGCTGCTCGAAGAGGTCGGGACCTATCTTATTGCCGAGACCGACGTCAAGAACTTCAAGCTGACGAAGGACAGGATCACGGTCCTGACCGCGGGCATCGTCAAGACCGAGATCCTGAACGAAAAGTGGGATGGGAAGACCTACGCGTTAAAGGCGAAGATGTCCGTGGACAGCCGGGAAGCGGCAAAGATCCTCGACGGATTGAGAGAGAACAGCCAGAAGAACCGCGAGCTGGAGGAGACGAGCCGGAAGGCGGATGAAGCACTGGCCAGGATCAGACAACTGCAGGACGAACTGGCGGCAGGAAAACGCCTGGAAAGCAGGCAGACCGAGTACGTCAAGGCGGTCGACGAGCTGCAATCGCATGAATGGGTAAGCAAGGGCGCCGCGCTCATGGCGCTGGAGAATTACACGGGCGCGCTCGCTGCGTTCAACAAGGCGATCGAGATGAACCCCGGGAACCCCTGGGCCTACATCGACAAAGGGTGGGCCTTGAACTGTCTGAACGATTTTCATCAGGCCGTAAAAGAGCTGAACAGGGCCGAGGAGATCGATCCCGGGAACCCGTGGATCTATGTGAACAGGGGGACGTCCTATAACTCGCTGGGGGATTTTCGGCAGGCCCTGCTGGATGAGGACAAGGCCCTCAGCCTGGATGCGAATAATCCCTGGGCCTATGTCGGCCGGGGCTGGGCGTATGTAGGCCTGGGCAACTACAGCCAGGCCGTTGCGGAACTTACCAGGGCGGAGCAACTGGAGCCCCGGAACTCGTTCGTCTATTCCACCCGGGCATGGGCGCATAACGGCCTCGGCAATACCCGTCAGGCAAAGGCGGACCTGGAAAAAAGCATTGCCCTGGCGCCGAACAATTCATGGATGCACTGGAACCTGGCGGTGTACTACGCCCTCAGCAACGATAAGGACAGGGCGATCGCGGCGCTGGGGAAGGCGATACGCCTCAACGGCGGCCTGAAACAGAAGGCAAAGACGGAAAAGAACCTTCAATCGCTCTGGAATGACGCCGATTTCAGGAAGCTGATCGACTGAGATACGGCAGGGGGCTTCAAGAGCAAAATACAGCATGTGGCCCTGTTGTTTCCGGCGGTGATTTCCACTTCATGAAGAGAGAGAACTCTTTTGAGACGACGCTTCGTGCGGCCCTGTACGGCCCCCTTTCCCGTCCCCGTGGTACAATATCAATAGAACACCGGCCCCGGACATCGGGGCGCCTCCCGGTATCGCGTACTCATGAAAAAGGGCGACCTTTCATCGATCCTCAGGATCCTCGCGCTCTATGTGGTCTTCAGCGGCCTCTGGATCGCTGTCTCGGACCGCGTCCTGGCGGCGCTCATCACCGATCTGCAACGCCTCAGCCTGTTCCAGACCTACAAGGGCCTTGTCTTTATCTTTGCAAGCGCTGTCATCCTCTTCTTTCTGGTGCGGCACGAGTTCATCGCCCGCGGGCGGGCCGAGGCGGACCGGCGCGCTTCGGAGGGGAAGTACCGAACGCTCTTCGAGACGGCCAACGACGCCATCTTCGTCTTTGACGCTGAGACAGGCATGGTGCTCGAAGCGAACCGGAAGGCCTGCGAGATCCTGGGTCTTCCCGAGGAAAAGATCGTGGGTATGCGCCAGGTGGACCTGCACCCGCCCGAGGAGGCCGAGCGCTGCCGCGGCATCTTTCAGGAGGCCCTCGAGAAGGGACGCCTGACCATTGAGACGGCCTGCCTGTCGCGCCGCGACGGCGCTGCCATCCCGATGGAGGTCAGCATCAGCGTCGTTGAGTTCGGCGGCAGGCGGATCGTGCTGAGCATTTTCCGTGACATCGCGGAGCGGAAAGAAGCGGAGAGGACGCTGCGGCAGGAAAAAGAGCGCGCCCAGAGCTATCTCGACGTGGCGGGCGTGATCATTGTTGTGATCAACGCCGATGGCATGGTTCGCCTGATCAACCGGAAGGGCGCCGAGATCCTCGGATGGAGCGAAGGGGAGATCACGGGGAGCAACTGGTTCGACCGGTTCATGCCGCAGCACGCGCGCGAGCGGGCCCGGGCAGTATTCGGCAAGATCCTTTCCGGGGGCGCAGACCCCCATGAGTACCTGGAATTGCCGCTGCTGACCCGCGACGGCGCGGAGCGGGTCATCGCCTGGCACAACACGGTCCTGAAGGACGAGCGGGGGCGTATCACCGGGACGCTCAGCTCCGGTGAGGACATCACCGCGCGCAAGCAGGCCGAGGCGTCGGCCCAGACCCGGCTGCAGCACCTCTCGGTCCTGCACTCGCTCGATCTGATCATAAGCTCCAGCCTCGACCTGCGCTTCACCCTCAAGGAACTGCTGCAGTTTGTCACATCACAGCTCGGTGTGGATGCCGCGGACGTGCTGCTCCTCGATCAGAACACGCAGACGCTGGAGCACGCGGCGAACCAGGGATTCCGGACCAGTGACATCGAGAAGGTCCGGCTGCGGCTCGGCGAAGGCATTGCGGGCGCCGCGGCCCTGGAGCACAAGACCATCAGTATCCCGGACATCCTCGACCCGGCAAGCGGCGTGACGCGCACGTTCCTGTTCGCGGCGGAAGGGTTCTCGGCCTACATCGTAGTGCCGCTCATGGCCAAGGGAAAGGTGCAGGGCGTGCTCGAGGTCTATCATCGCACGCCGCTCGCGCTCGGCCGGGAGCAGCAGGGCTTTCTCGAGGCCCTGGCGGCCCAGGCTGCCATTGCCATCGACAACGCCGCGCTCTTCGACGACCTCCAGCGAACGAACATCGATCTGATGATCGCCTATGACGCAACGCTGCAGGGCTGGGCGCGGGCACTGGACCTTCGCAGCCGCGCCACGGAACGGCACACAGAGCGCGTGACCGAGATGACGATGCGGCTCGCCAAGGCCATGGGTATCGACGGCAGGGAACTGGTCCATATCCGGCGCGGCGCGCTGCTGCACGACGTGGGCAAGATCGGCATTCCCGACAGCATCCTTACGAAACCGGGCCCGCTCACCGACCAGGAATGGGAGATCATGCGGCGCCATCCCCAGTATGCATTTGACATGCTGAAGCCCATTGCCTATCTCCGGTCCGCGCTGGATATTCCCTATGCCCATCATGAGCACTGGGACGGTACGGGCTATCCGCGGGGGCTCAAGGGCGAGCAGATCCCCCTTGCCGCGCGCATCTTTGCAGTGGCAGATGTGTGGGATGCGATGATCGCTGAAGACCGGCCGTATCGCCGGCCGACCTCCGAGGACGAGGTGCGCAAGCAGATCCGCGCCCTTGCGGGCACCCAGCTCGACCCGGAGATCGTGGAGCTGTTCCTGAAGATGGGGTGGTGAGCATGAGAGGGAAAGCACCGAATCCACCGCGATGTCACGAAGGCGCAAAGGAATACAGGCCAGAGGGCCTTGTATTCTGATAGTTACCTTATTTTGAGCGTTTTGCTCCCCTTGCGCAGGGCCTGTCGAGGGTCCATGACGCCGAAACCGGCCATGGCGCCATGCAGGGCGCCGTCCTTCCCTCCCGCGCCAACGCCTTGCACCCACCCTTGCGTTTGTCCAAAGGAGCAAACAGAAAGAGCAGGCTCTTGTTCCGCCTGCTCTTCAATCTGTGGCCGGTTGCATGTTGTTCCGTCCTTCCGGACGGTCATGGTGCGCTCTGGTCCGCTACGGCAGGTCAGAACCGCCCGGGCCGAAGGTGGACTCCCAGATGCGGGCAGTCTCATCGACCTCCTTCACCGCGCCCGTGCCTCCCGCTGCCACACCCCATGCGCCTGATTCTGCAAGCTCCTTCTCGTGGGCGAGGAACTCCTCATACAGCGCAACGCCCACATCGGCCGGCTTCGCCTCGACCGAGATCTTCGCCTCCCTCTCAATCGGCGTCTTCATCAGCGATGCCTCATAGATCAGGGTCCCGGTGTCGCGGGTGTTCATGTCCGCGGGATCATCGGCAAATGCGGTCACTGCGAACGACAGCATAATGACCGTCATGATGGTAATGAGCGACTTCATAAAAACCACCTCTTTTCTTTACACTGCATACTGCACAAGAACCACGAACTCCATCATCGCCCTTTTTCCCTTTGATCGGACACCGCTACCGCTGCAAAATCCATCATGCCTCCTTTCTGCGGATCACCGGTCGTATCTTTATGTCTCTATATTATTAGTATATCACCATCAGCGACGCATCAGCATAAAACAACTTTTTCATGCGTACCACCAAGGTTGTATCCGCCTTTTTCCTAGGCGACACCATGTGCAAATTTGAGATCGGAGAAGGCGCGACACCTGCCACGTCTTTGATTACAACGGGGCCATCGAGGGCAAGACAGGATTATGGCATTGCGAGAAAATCATGATTCCATGGTCACGAACAGGGTTTCTGTCGCATTGCGCGGCCTGATCCGGTGAAAAACACCTTGCGTCCATGAAAGCCTGTGCTATAGTTTCGACAGAGTGCCTGCGAACATACCCGCAGCCTGTTTGTTGTTATCTGTTCTTCGATCCGGAACAATTCACTCCATCCGGCAGCCATGACAGCCAGCTAAGGAGAATCCATGCGATCATTTCAGATTTCCGTCAGCATTCGCCTGCTCCCGGCCCTATCGTATCTGTGTCTTGTGCTCCTGCTGTTCCTGTTCGCCTGCGCGCCGGCGACCATGCCGGCGAAGAAGGCCGACGTCGCGCCTTCGGAAGAACCGAAAGCGGGCTTGATCGCGAGGAAGCCTCCGGCGCCTGCAGACGCGCTGATGTCGGCAGAGAAGAGCGAAGCTTCCGCCGGGGAGGCAAGGGCGGCGGCATCCCGCCCGGCGATGAGCCAGGAGGCCTCGGGCCTCAAGGCCGGCTATGCGGACGACAACAAGCAGTTCAATTATTACATCCATTTTCTCGAACAGTATGCCGCGCAGGCCAGGCATTATCCGATCAACATCACCGAACGCATCCAGATCAAGGTCGTTGATGCCGCCGGCAAACCCGTACCGAACGCCGAGATAACCGTCTCCGGCAACGGCGAATCCCTTGCTTCGGGTAAAACCTATTCCGACGGATCGTTCTACTTCTTTCCATCCGAATACCATACCGGCATCTTCCGCTATCAGGCGGCTGTTGTCTCTATGCAGCAACGGCAGGAGCTTGCCATCGACCGGCAGGGGCCGCGCGAGATCGAGGTGAAGATGGCGCAGCCGAGGGCCGTCCCGGAGCCGCTCCCGCTCGACATGCTCTTCGTGCTCGACACGACAGGGAGCATGGGCAAGGAGATCGAGCGGCTGAAAAAGACCATCGAGATCATCAACCTCAATCTTGTTTCGCTCACTTCCAAGCCCCAGGTCCGCTTCGGCATGGTGCTGTATAAGGACCGGGGGGACGAGTACGTGACCAGGACCATCCCCCTGACCGGCGACCTTGAGGCGTTCCAGCAGGAACTGAACAAGGTCCGCGCCTCCGGCGGCGGCGACGAACCAGAAGATCTGCAGAGCGCGCTGGCTGACGCCGTCCAGAAGTTAAGCTGGAACCGCGACGGGCTTCGCCTCGTCTTCGTCATCACCGACGCGCCGCCGCACCTCAATTACGGCCAGACATACACCTATGTCCATGCAGCTGGGGACGCGAAAAAGCAGGGTATCAAGATCTTCTCGGTTGGCACCGGAGGGCTGAACCTTGCCGGGGAATTCGTGCTCCGGCAGATCGCCCAGTATACTTCCGGCAGATACATCTTCCTTACCTACGGCGAAAAGGGGGAGAGCGAAGGCGGCCGGCCGGGAAGCGTGAGCCACCATACCGGCGACAACTTCCAGACGGACAAGCTCGAAACCATCATCATCCAGTTCGCCAAGGAGGAGATCAACAACGTCCTGGGAGCGGGCAGGGAAGGCGACGGGGACTATTTCTCCGCCGACAAGGTCGGGGACGAGGACGGCGCAGCGACCCTGCAGAAGCTCTTCGAACAGGCCGTTGCCCAGCTCGTGGACTATTCCACCATCGTGATCGCGGAGAAGACCGCGGCAACGGTGCTGCCCATTTCCGCGAAGGACGCCTCGCTGTCGGTGAACGCCGAATATTTCGGCGAGCAGCTTGGCTTCTCGCTCAGCAGGAGCAAGACCTTCACCATGGTCGAACGGAAGGACCTGCAGGCCGTTCTGGACGAGCTGAAGCTCCAGATGACCGGGGCCGTGTCCGAGAAGGACGCGGTCAAGGTCGGCAAACTGGCCGGAGCGAAGATGATCGTCACCGGCAGCCTGTACGGGAACGCGGAGAACTACGAGCTGTTCCTGAAACTGCTCCGGGTCGAGTCCGGCGAGGTGCTTTCGGTCACCAAGGCGAGGATCAACAAGAAACTGGGGTTGTGAGGCTGCGACCGGAGATAATCGATCCGACGCCGAATGAAAGCCGGAAAAGAGGAGTGACGCGGTAAAAGTCCGGGGGTTGACAGCGAAGATCATAAGCAATCTGCGTTGGAGCCAGGAGCGGGGAATGACGATCATGGATAGGTGGAGACAATTGGGTAGGAGACTATTGATACGTTAATGACGAACATCTTGGCCGTGCCCGATCACTCGGCGCACGGTAACGTCGGATACCGGCCTCTCATCGAAGCTCCCTGCAGCAAGACTTCGGCGAGCTCAGTCGAGTCGCTGCAGGTGCTTCGATCCTCAAGGTAGTTTCATCGTCGTGATCGCTCGCTGACCCCTCTACCTCCCCCCCAATGGGCGGTTTTTGGTTTTTTTCTTCTCTCATAATCCACCAATGGGCCAAGAACCCTGTCCCCATCTTTCGGAAAGTGTTGAGCTATACTTATATTAGTAGGAATGCAGTATTCTGACGGGGTCCATTGCAGCAGCCGAAAACAGCATAGGATCTAAAACATGATCCTGTTCGGCACCGGACAATACGGTATTGACTTCTCGAAAAGCGGTCATTCCGGGGATGGAGATATGATGGTATGAATGCTCCTTCTAAAGAACCTGATAGACGCAAGCTGTTCAGGCGTACCGTGGACGAACGGCTTGATTTTATTCAATCGGTAGTTGATGGCTTGTCAGAACCGATTACCATAATCAACAAGCAGTACCAACTCATCTGTTTGAACAAGGCGGCCAGAGAGTTGGCGCCTGACAACAATGGCCTTCCGAAATCCTTGATATGCTACATGTGCAACCATGGGAAGGATATACCGTGCACGGAGTCTGAATATTCCTGCCCCGTGAACAATGCAAAAGTGACCGGAAAACCGGTTACCGTCGTTCATGAGCATACTTTGCCGAACAAAGAAGTGCGCAGCTTTGAGATCGTAGCGACTCCCCTGTGGAGCAGGGACGGGGCCTTTCAGGGAATTGTTGAGTCCTTGAGAGACATAACCGACCGCAGGCGAACTGAACAGGAGCGGGAGCACCTGATTGCTGAACTCCAACGAGCATTGTCCAAGGTCAAGGCATTAAGTGGATTATTGCCGATCTGCGCTTCGTGCAAGAACATTCGGGATGACAGGGGATACTGGAAGCGGCTCGAGGAGTACATCAGCGATCATTCAGAAGCGGAATTTTCACACGGCATCTGTCCGGTTTGTGCGCAAAAACTATATGGGAAAGATTTTGAGCAGGAGAAGTAATCGGTACCGGGAGTCTATGCAAGCCTCTTTCTCCTGACGCGAAACAATATCGCGTCTTCGTGAACACAAGCCGCCGGGTGCTCTTGTTTAAACATTGTTCACACCCACCCATGCACGATATACAAGGCTCACCTCTTTTCGCGAGACTTCCGCTTAACGATTGCAACCGGTTATTCACGTTTGGATCGTGGACTCATCAGAACTAACCCTCCTTTGGGGGTATACTTCCGGTAGCATGCATTATGAGTCAACGATACTTTTCAAAGCTTACTATACAGTTTCAACCTGCGAGCAACGTATCTTTGTGCTATATTCATTGTCATGGGTATAGCACCTGGAAAGTAATTTAAAATCCATCAGGAGGTTTGGGCATGAAAATGAAAGACATTACTAAAATCGCAACGAAGAATGGAGTGAAGGCTGGGAATATGGATAAGACACAGCTTATAAGGGCTATCCAAAGCGCTGAAGGGAACAATGCTTGTTTTGCTACATCTCAAGTCCAGATGTGTGGTCAGAAGAACTGCCTTTGGCGTGAAGACTGCAAGTAGGAATCGAATTCAGGTTCGAACAATCGCCATAGAGCGCCTCCAAGGTTAGAATGGGCTTCTTACCTTGAAGCATACCAGAGCCGATGCGCTCTGGTATGCTGGTCTATTCGCTCACCTTTTCAAAGCAGCAGTCATTATTTGTGGCCCCTCCTCATTTTTTTGTGACAAAGCATAGGACTGTAAGCGCTGTAAAAAACATCACGCGCACTATGAATCAACGTTCCCTTCGTTGTCCTTTCAACTTGTCTCCTCCTTAGTTCTGTACAGACCTCCGGTCAGGCCTGCAGGGCCTCCCGCACTTTCTGCATCAGGTCAGCTGAAGATGCCGGCTTTGACAGGAAGTGCGCGTCAGGGTTCAGGAGGCTCTTTTCCTTGATGATCCCATCCGTATACCCGCTGATGAACAATGCATGGATGTCAGGCCGCAGGCCCTTCATTTCCGAAAAGACCGCCTCCCCGTTCTTGTTCGGCATGATCACATCGAGGATGACCAACTGGACGGACCGCTGGTGTTCTGAAAAGAGGCGGATCGCTTCTTCGCCGTCCCGCGCCTCGATCACCGTGTATCCGGCCTTCCGGAGCACCGAGGAGAACGTTGTCCTCACCGCCTCATCATCATCCGCGATCAACAGGGTCTCTGTACCGCCGAGCGGAGCCGGGCGTGCTGTTTTTACGGCATCCTGGTGCGCTGCCTCCATCAGGGGAAGATAGATGCGAAAGGTCGTGCCTTGATTGACCTCGCTGTGAACCGTTATGCAGCCATGGTGCTGGATGATGATCCCGTATACCATGGACAGACCGAGGCCGGTGCCCTTTCCGACCGCTTTTGTGGTAAAGAACGGATCGAAGATCTTCTTTCTGGTCGCTTCGGTCATTCCTTCACCGGTATCAGAGACCGTGATGCGTGCGTACATCCCTGCGGCGGCTCCTCCATGGTGCTTTACAAATTCATGGTCCAGCGTCACGCGGTCCGTTTCGATCGTGAACAGGCCGCCCTTCGGCATGGCATCACGCGCGTTCGTGGCAAGGTTCATCAGGACCAGCTCGATCTGTCCGGCATCCGCCCGCACCGTCAGGGTGTCGTCGGTCGATACGATCCGCAGTTGGATGTCCATGCTCAAAAAACGCGCGAGCAAGATCTTCACGTTCCGTACGATCTCGCTGACCCGGACAGGCTTCGGAATGAGTATCTGTTTTCTGCCGAAGGCCAGCAGACTCTTGACGAGTTGGGAAGCGCGCACGGAGGAGGTGAGGATCTGCTCGACGTCATCCCGCAGGGGATCGCCCTTCTGCATGCTGATCTTCAGCAGGTCGGCGCGCCCCATAATGACGGCAAGGACATTGTTGAAATCATGGGCAATGCCGCCGGCGAGCACGCCGATCGCCTCCATCTTCTGGGCATGGAGCAGCTGGGCCTCGAGGTTCTTTCGTTCTGTGATGTCCTCACCGGAGCTGAGCGTGCCTGCGAAGGTCCCCCCCGCATCGGTCAGGACGATATGCTGCCATGCGACGATGCGTTCATTGTTGTGCACGGTCAGGACCGGGCTTTCGGACACCGCGGGCCGTTCCTGCCTGGTTGTTTTCAGCAGCTGGAAGACCGCCTTGGCCTCCTCGCGCGTCCGCTCCGGGACAAAATGGTCGAACCAGTTCTTCTGAACGATCCGGTCCTCGGCGTACCCGAGGATCTCGCATCCCTTCCGGTTGATCATGGTGACCCGCTGGTCGGCATCGAGAGCGATCAGCATCACCCCCGCGACGTCGAGGTACTGCTGGGCCGTGTCCCGCTCGTTCCGAAGGGCCTCTTCGCTCCTGCGTATGGCCCGGATCGGCAGAATGCGCAGGATCGCGAATACGACGGCGCCCAACGGGAGAACGACAAAAGCGAGCAGAAGGGTCTGCATAAGGAGGGGCCGCAGGGACTGGACGATCTCGATCCTGCCGACAACGACGCCGGAGTCAAAAAGGCCCACGGAACGAACGATCCGGGGCGCGGGGAGGGCATCCGCGCTTTCAGCGATGACCTCATTGTTCGGACCGATGACACGTCGTATTTCCGCCTGCCCCTTTTTAGGACGCCGCGAGAGGTATTCCTGGATCCTGACATGTTCGAATTGCCACATCTCCGGATCAGCGCCGATGATCTGCGAGATGATCCTGGCGTTGATCTCGGCTTCCGTTTCGAGGCTTCCGATCATGTTTCCATAGGAGATAATGAAGTATCCCAGCGGGAACATGACCACCATCAGGCCGATGGCGACGCCGGCCAGCCAGCTTACGATACCGGTTATATTCTCGTGCTTTGACATGGCGTTATCTGATGGTCATCTTGAGCGGCACGTTGCCCGTTTGTTCGAGGATCCTTCTGCCTTCCGCGGAGCGGACAAAATCAATAAAGCGCCGGATCGCTGAAGGCGGCTCCGGCCGTATTACGAGGGAAAGCGTTTTGACGAGAGGATAGGCTCCCCTGGCGAGGCTTCCCGTGCTCGGAACCACACCATTGTACGAGAGCAGTTTCACGTGCTGGCGTTCGGTCATGACCTGCGTCAAGGAGGAAAACCCCAGCGAACCGGGCGTCCGTTCGATCACTTCGTGGCATTCCTGATTGGTCATCGCAATGACCATCCCTTCGCGGGCAAGGGCCATATCGAGAGCAGCGCTCATTTCCGGGGATATGGTCCTGGCAAGGGTGGTATCCACGTCAGTTGCCGGCCGGAGCACAACGCGAATGCGTTCTCCGTTCGGCCAGGTCCGCTGCTCGCCTTTGTAGATGTTGATCAGTTCCCGTGTGCTGATGTCCTTCACGGGCACCTGCCTCCCCGCGACGAAGACGAAGGGGGTCCGGCCATACTCGATGACCGACAGCCCCAGCTTGAGCTCTGTTTCGTTCAGCGGCCTGCCGATCAATCCTATGTCCAGAGCTCCCTGAGCAACAGCCTTGATCGCGCCGCTGCTGCCGACGCTCGGCATGATCTTTACTCCGATGCCGGGGTTCTTTCTTTCGAACGCGGCAACGAGCAGCTTCATGGTGCCGAGTCCGCTGCCCGTGCCGCCGATGCGTATGCTTTCCCCGGCGTACGCCTTGACGGGCAAAAGAGTGGCAAAGAGGATAACGAAGGTCAGCAGGATGGTCGCAACGACCTTTCGGGGATACTGTCGCACGGGCCTGTTCCTTTCATGCCGGGACGCTGTCAGGGAGATGAACCTGCGAACGCATCATTGGCGCGCATATTGTATCCTGAAAAGGGAGATTTTTCTATAGTTTGTTCATCTCCTTTGGATCGTGGACTCATCGGATCATGTGCGCCTTCAGGGGGTAACGATCCGGTAACATTACGAGTCAACGGATCAAAGGGGTTCTCGTCGGGCAATATATCGTGATGGTCAATTCGCCCTCCCCAACTACTCCTTGAATTCCCCCCATGGTTATGCGATAATTTCGCTCCACGATGAGCGAATCCCGGAATACCTTATTGCGGTACCTGTCAGTACTTGCCATCCCCCTGTGGGCGGGCCTGCTGGCATTCCCGTTCACCGGGCCGTGGCGGGCCCTCCAGGTCGTTCTGGTCGTGCTGGCGGGGGTCGCGCTCCGGGGCCTGCTGAAGGCCGATGTCGTTTCCCGGACCGTCAAGGCAATGATGTACAAGGCCTCGGGCATTCGCGCATCCGCCGGCGATCTCCTCTCCCGGACCCGTTCGCCGCTCTTTCTCTCCCTGTTCGTCGTCCTCCTGTTCGTCATTCCCTTCTTCCAGAACGATTACTACCGCGACGTGCTGACCCTGACGGCCATGTACGCGGTGCTCGCGCTGGGCCTGAACCTCGTGGTGGGCCAGACGGGCCTGTTGAACCTGGGGTACGTGGCGTTCTACGCCATCGGCGCGTACACCTATGCCATCCTCTCGACGCGGTTCGGGCTCCCGTTCTGGCCCGGCCTTATTGCCGGCGCGGCATCGGCTGCCTTCATGGCGCTCCTGATCGGCCTCTCGACGCTGAAGCTGCGCGGCGACTACTTCGCCATCGTGACCCTGGGCCTGGGTGAGATCACGCGCATCGTGCTGAACAACTCGGACAGCGTCACCGGCGGCCCGAACGGCATCTCCCGCATCGGCAGGCCCTCGCTCTTCGGATATGCATTCTCCACGCCCCTCGATTACTACTATCTCATCCTCGTCATTGCCATCGTCACGGTCTTCGCCATGAACCGGCTCATGGTGTCGCGCATCGGCAGGGCGTGGATCGCCATCCGCGAGGACGAGATCGCCGCCGAGGCCATGGGCATCAGCACGTTCCGGCTGAAGCTGCTTGCCTTCGTCGTCGCCTCGGCATGGGCGGGGCTGACGGGCGTGTTCTTCGCGGCGAAGATGGCCTTTGTCTCGCCCGAGAGCTTCACCTTCTTCGAGTCCGTCATGATCCTCTGCATGGTCGTGCTCGGCGGGATGGGGAGCATCCCGGGCATCATCCTCGGG
>Ga0102851_10001042_pt1 | contig 15196 bp, 14 predicted proteins | sample Mud3Dept3metaG_FD_79558 | JGI IMG/M metagenome (GOLD analysis project Ga0102851, IMG submission 79558) | Freshwater wetland microbial communities from Ohio, USA, analyzing the effect of biotic and abiotic controls - Mud 3 Core 4 Depth 3... | ecosystem: Environmental > Aquatic > Freshwater >... | reverse complement strand
TATCCGGACCGGTTGCCGCCTGCGCGTGGAATTGAGCCAACCTGGCGGCGATCTCTTGCAGGACCCCGGGAGTAACCTTCCCCTCGGCCAGCTGCCGGTCCATCAGACAATCTTGGGGGAGCTTCTTCATGAGCACCGCATATTCGATAATTTCCCCAGGCCCTTCCCCCAGGCGGATTTGGCCGTTTTCCAGGCGTATTTCCGTTACGCCCAAATAAACCTCGGGGCAAAGGCGGCGGTTGAGCACCACTTCCTCGAGGCAAAAATATTTCCGCTTCTCCAGGGTGGTGAAATCCAGGAAACCAAAATTCACCGGTTTCTTTACTTTGTAAACATGCTCCCCGGCAAAAAAGAGGGCCGAGGCATGGGTTTGGAGGAACTGCACCTCCGCCGGTTTTTCCGGATAGATTTCGGGGTTCAACAGAGCTTGAAGGAGATCGAAAAATTCCATAGAGAATCGAAAAGAGGAAAAAATTTTACATGAAACTATAATGACATTTTTCCCTGCCTGTCAAGCAAGTTGTTATAACTTGCCTTCCATTCCTCTCGCCCCGCAGGGAAAGGGGGTAAGGCGAAAAGCATAACGCCCCGCCGTCGTCCGCCTCGCGGGCTTCCGTCGCTTTCAGCCCGCCTCTTCCGGAAAAGGGGGCCGCGGCTTGGATTCTTGATATTCAAGGTTTTGGCGGCGGAGCCGATTCTAACTTCAGACCGCGGGGGCTTCTTTCCTGGCCTTTGCCGGATCCGGACGGGGAAGGCGCTTGACTGAACCGCCGGTTCTTCTATAATGAATACCAAGCCGGCGGTTGGCGGCATTTGCGCGAAGATCCCACCCCGTGCTTAGGGCGCGGAACTTGCGAAGGCATGAAAACCTCCGCGCCCCCCTTTGAAGGGGATGGGGGGTAAGGCCATTTCCAACGAACTCTTAGGATCGACTATGGAAACCGGTTTTGGGGCCGAGAAAGGGAGCCGGGGAATGAGTTCTCTGGCAGTCATCATCTTGGCAGCGGGCAAAGGAACCCGGATGAAATCCGCGACGGTCAAAGTCCTTCACCCCCTGGCCGGGGTTCCCATGCTCACCTATGCGGTGGATCTGGCGAGGGGGCTCGAACCGCAGAAATTAGTCGTGGTGACCGGGTTCCAGGGCGATGCGGTCCGCCGGCAATTTGCCGCCGGCGATGCGGTTTTTGCGGACCAGAAAGAACAATTAGGCACGGGACATGCCGTGCAGACCGCGGTGCAGACTTTGCCGGGATTCCAGGGAACCGTCCTGATTCTTTGCGGGGACGTACCCCTCCTGAGCCGGGAGACGGCCCTGCGGCTGCTCCAAGCCCACCAGGGTAAAAAGGCGGCCGTCACCGTTCTGACGACGGTTCTGGAAGAACCCCAAGGCTACGGCCGGATTTTTCGCCGGGAAGACGGGAACCTCCTGAAAATCGTTGAGGATAAGGATCTTAACCCGGGGGAAGAAGTCATTCGCGAGATCAACACAGGAATTTACTGTGTGGAGGCGGATTTCCTGTTTTCTGCCCTCCTTTCCCTGACCGACAGAAATGCGCAGCGGGAGTATTATCTCACGGACATTGTCGCTCTGGCCAACGCCCGCGGAGAAAAGGCCGGGGGTTATGTAGCCCAGAATCCGTTCGAGGTCATGGGGATCAATACCCGCTCAGACCTGGCGAGGGCGGCGCGATACCTGAGGCAGAGGATCAATGAGCATCACCTGCTGGACGGCGTAACCCTCATCGACCCGGCTGCCACCTATATCGACCGGGAGGTGCTCATCGGGCGGGACACGATCATTTACCCGAACAGCTTCCTTTTGGGGCGGACCACCTTGGGCGAGGGGTGCGTGGTCGAGCCGGGGTGCAAGATCCAGGACACCCGCGTGGGGAAGGGAGTGACGATCAAGGCCGGTTCGGTGATAACGGAGAGCGTGATCGAAGAGGGAGTGGAGGTCGGGCCGTTCGCCCATCTGCGCCCCCAGACCACCCTTCTGGAGAAGTCCAAAGTCGGCAATTTCGTGGAACTGAAAAAGTCCGTCCTCGGCAGGGGGTCCAAGGCCGATCACTTGAGCTACATCGGAGATACGACCATCGGGGAAAAAGTGCATGTAGGGGCGGGCACCATCACCTGCAACGATGATGGCAGGAAAAAGTACCCCACCGTCATCGAGGACGAGGTCTTCATCGGCAGCAATACGGCCCTGGTGGCGCCAATCAAAATCGGCCGCAGCGCCCGGATCGGGGCCGGGTCGACGATCACGAAAGAAGTCCCCCCGGACACGCTGGCGGTTACGCGGGCGAAACAGGTCCATTACCGGAAAAGATCTCAGCCTAAGGAGTAGAAATTTATGTGCGGCATCATCGGCTACCTCGGACCGCGGGAAACGAAAGAAGTCCTCCTGGAGGGTCTGCGCAGATTGGAATACCGGGGCTACGACTCCGCCGGGATCGCCCTCTATCACGAGGGAAAAGTGGTCATTCGCCGCTCCCTCGGCAAACTCCGGGAGCTGGAAAAAAAGACTGCGGAGGAGCGGTTTTCGGGGAGAATTGGAATCGGCCACACGCGCTGGGCAACCCACGGCCGGCCGTCGGAGGCCAACGCCCACCCTCACAAGGCCGGGGGGGTGGTGGTGGTGCACAACGGGATTATCGAAAACTACCTGGGTCTCAAGGCCGCCCTGGCCCGGGAAGGACACACTTTCAAATCGGAAACGGACACGGAGATCCTCGGCCACCTCATTCAAAGCCACCTCTTCAAGGGGCTGAGTTTTGAGGAGGCGGTGCGCCAGGCCCTCCTCCAGGTTCAGGGCTCGTATGCCGTCGCCGTGCTTTACGAGGGGGAAAAGGACAAAATGGTCGTGGCGCGCAAGGAGAGTCCTCTCATCCTGGGTCTCGGGCCGGGGGAGCATTTCGTCGCCTCGGACATCCCGGCCATCCTGCCTTACACCCGCAGGATGATTTTCCTGGAAGACGGGGAAATGGCGGTCCTCGGCGAGGATTCGTTCCGCCTTTCGACCCTGTGGGGGGAAGAGCGGAAACGGCCGCCCAAAGATATCCTCTGGGACCCGGTAACGGCGGAGAAGGGGGGCTACAAGCACTTTATGCTCAAGGAGATCTTCGAGCAGCCGCGGGCGGTAACGGATACGATCCGCGGGCGGATTTCCCTGGAAACCGGAGATGTCTCGCTTGAAGAGTCCGGCCTCACCGCCAAAGCGCTGCAAGAGATCCAGAGGGTCGTTATCATCGCCTGCGGGACGTCCTCTTATGCGGCGCTGGTCGGAAAGTACATGATCGAGGAGATCGCCCGCATGCCGGTGGAAGTGGACCTGGGATCGGAATTCCGTTACCGCGACCCGCTGATCGGCTCTCAGGACCTTCTTTTGGCCATTTCCCAGTCGGGGGAAACGACGGATACTCTGGCCGCCTTTCGGGAGGGGAAGGATAAAGGGGCCCGCACCCTGGCCATCTGCAACGTCGTCGACAGCAGTCTGGCCCGGCAATCGGAGGGCCTGTTCTACACCCATGCCGGACCGGAGATCGGGGTCGCCTCCACCAAAGCATTCACCTGCCAACTCGTCGGGCTTTTCCTCCTGGCGATCAAATTGGGCCTCACGCGCGAAACTCTCGGGGGCCGGGAGGCCAAGAAGATGCTGGAAAATTTGGCGAAAATTCCCCACCAACTGCAAAAAGTCCTGGAGCTCAATGAAGCCATTGTACCCCTCGCCAAAAAATATATGAACGCCCGCGATTTTCTCTACCTCGGCCGGGGGGTCAACTACCCCATCGCTCTGGAAGGGGCGTTGAAGCTGAAGGAGATCTCGTACATTCATGCGGAGGGATACCCGGCCGGCGAGATGAAGCACGGGCCGATCGCCCTGATTGATGAAGAGATGCCGGTCGTGGTCCTGGCGCCGAAAGGCAAGACCTATGAAAAGATTCTTGGCAACATCGAGGAGGTGCGCGCCCGCGGGGGGAAAGTCATCGCCCTGGCCAATCCGGGCTGCGAGGAAATTGCCTCCAAGGCCAGCGATGTTCTCTGGATTCCGGAAAGCCATCACCTGCTTATGCCGATCCTGTTCAACATCCCCCTCCAGCTCCTGGCCTATAATATCGCCGTTCTAAAAGGGACGGATGTGGATCAGCCGCGAAACCTGGCCAAGAGCGTGACGGTGGAATAGGGGGAAAGCGACAGGGGAAAGGGGAAAAAACGTGAAAAGGAGCCTTCGCGCCCTGCGGGCGGACGCCCTAAAAATATTCCGGGAGGCGGTAAAGGCCGTGGATCCGGAGAAGATCGTTTCCGAGCATCTTTCCCTTAAGGGGGAGGTTCTCCGGGTTGGCAAGAAAAAATATCCCCTGTCCGCGGTGGAGCGAATTTTCGTTGTTGGAACCGGCAAGGCGTCGGCCCCCATGGCTGCCAATCTGGAGCGAATTTTGAGCCACCGAATTGCGGGAGGCTGGGTCAACGTCAAGTACGGGCACGGGCGGAACCTGAAGCGCATTCATATCCACGAAGCAGGTCATCCGCTCCCGGATGCCCAGGGCCTGGAGGGCTCCCGGAAAATCGTCCGGATGTTCGAAGGTTTGACCCCGAAAGATTTGGTTATTTTCCTCATTTCCGGAGGAGGCTCCGCGCTGTTGCCCCTGCCGGTTCCCGGGGTCACCCTGGAGGAGAAGCAGCGGGTGACTCAGCTTCTCCTGCGCTGCGGAGCCACGATCCAGGAAATCAATACCCTGCGCAAGCATCTTTCCCAAGTGAAAGGCGGAGGACTGGCCGGGCGGGCCTACCCCGCCACCTTGATTTCCTTGATTCTTTCGGACGTGATCGGAGATCCGCTGGAAGTCATCGCCTCGGGCCCCACGGTTCCCGATCCTTCCACTTTTGCCGACTGCGCCCGCATTCTGGAAAAATTCGATCTCTGGAAGGACATCCCCGCCGCCGTGGCCGAGCATCTTCGCGGAGGCCTGAAAGGGAACCGTGAGGAGACGCTCAAGGAAGGCGACCCGGTCTTCGCGCGGGTTCAAAACGTGATCGTGGGGAACAATCTTCTGGCGATGAAGGCGGCCCGGAGAAAGGCCCGGGCGCTCGGGTATCGAACCTTGACGCTCTCCTCGCTCATCGAAGGGGAAACCCGGGAAGTGGCGAAGGTACATGCGGCGATCGCCAAAGAGGTTGTCCTCTCGGCCAACCCGCTGCCCCCGCCGGCCTGCATTCTTTCGGGAGGGGAAACCACGGTCACCCTCCGCGGGCAGGGAAAAGGGGGAAGAAACCAGGAGTTTTCCCTGGCCGGAGCCCTGGAGATCGCGGGCTGGAAGAACCTGGTTCTCTTCAGCGCCGGCACGGACGGAACCGACGGGCCGACGGATGCGGCCGGAGCTTTTGCCGACGGGGAAACGGTCCGGAAGGGCAGAGAAAAAGGAATGGACGCCCAGGCCTTCCTAAATGAAAACGACTCTTATTCGTTCTTCGAGAAATTAGGGGACCTGCTGATCACCGGCCCCACAGGGACGAACGTGATGGATTTACGGATATTGCTGATCACCTCGGCGACCCGGGGAGGGGGCAGATTTTAATCTTTTGTGAAGTAGTAAATCCCGCCCCCAATGAGGGCAAGGGAGCCGACGACGACCCCTGACCAGAACAGGACGTTCTTCTCCGCCTCGTTCAAGGATGACGGATTTTCGTCCAGCACGAGGTAATCCACCTTTTTCCCGTTTATAAACGTGTAGAGCTGAACCGGTTCATCGTAAATCCATTCGTACACCATCTCCCGCGCTACGGAAAGATGGCGGAAAAAGCGGATATAGGCCGGCGGCCCCATCTGTTCGAAAACCGCTTTTTCTTCGGCCGACAGTTTCGCGGGATCCAGCTTTAAAACCTTCCACCGCTCCGAAACCTTCGTGGAAGCGCTCTTATCCAGGTAGGCCGGTTTATAGCTGCAGCCCAAAGGGGAAAAACCCAGGGCGGTCAGCGTCAGAAAAACCACAAGAGATCGGGGCTTCAAAAAAGATGGCATCGGCGGTTCAGGGCTTCCTTGATTCAAAATCAGATATATGAATATCATTGGCGCCGCAGGCTTGTAAAGAGAAATTCTGGCGCAGAAAGGCCTCCATGCCGGCGAATTCCGCGGAAGCCGGCGGGAAGGATCCCTCCCGAGTTGCGGCTGCCGGTATCTTTCCTAAGCGGTTCAGGGCGTACTTGAGGCTGGCAGCGGGATTCAAGCCCATCGCCGCGCAGAGCTCCTTCAGTTTTCGACCTTCTTTGAAAAGCTTCAGCCCCCGGGCCGGATCCTCGCTGGGCGTCAAGGCCCCCTTGACGATCTCCTGCCACTCGGCGGGAAGCAGGTTGGCACCCCAGGAGACGATTCCCGAAGCGCTCGGCTGGTTGAGAAAGTTCATTTCGTCGCCGTCATAGATACGGAAATCTCGCCTCCGGCGAACGGCCCGCTGGTAGTGGAGGGTGCGCTGAAACTCCCCGGCTTGGATGAGGCCGGCGATCTGCCCGTTTTCCGCAAGCTTTTTCAACACCGCCGTGCGGATGTTCTTGCGTTTCAGGGACCGGTTGAGGCTGCTGATGAGGAGCGGGTGATTGTGGAGCAGGATGGGAAGGAGAGATCTGCGGCCCCATTCTTCATAGAACTGCGGAAGCTTGCGATTGCTGTGGTGCCAGAGGGGGAGATCCACCCAGAAAACCGGCGGGTCTCCGGGGCGCCCGCTCAAAGATCCTTCGGCCGCGGCCACCTGGTTCAGGGTCTCCTCCGAGGTCTGCGCCGTCGGACAAAGGAAAAGGGGCTTTCGACCCCGGACCTCTTCGACGCAGGCCCGGAAGAGATCTATCCGCACCTTTCCGGGAAGAAGAAAGCCTTCTCCCGCCAGAGGCTCCCCGATCAGAAGCCCATCGCTGAAAGGAAGAAGGTGCTCGATCAGGCGCTCCAGGGCCTCCCAGGCGACTTCCCCCCGGGAATCCAGGGGAGTAATTAAGGCGACGATCAATCCTCGGGGCGGGAGGGGCGGCATTTATCGCGGCTCCTTGGAACTCGACAGGCTCCGAAGGGTGATGAAGCCCCGGAGGCGGCATTCTTTGTCGACCACCGGCAGAGCGGTCAAGTCGTTCTCGACCATGAGCCGCAGGGCTTCGTTTCCCGAAGCCTCTTCCGCCAAGGCCGGAGGATTGGAGGCCATCAGCTCTCCAATCGGCCGGGCGAGAAATCGGGGAGAGCCGAGGTCTCCCTTCCGCAAATCGCGGTCCCGGACCATGCCCGCCAGGCGCCCGTCGGGGTGAAGAATGAACCCGAAGTCTTTTTGCTGGGAATTCAGGCGGGCCAGAAATTCGCCTACGGTTTTTTCGGGCGAAAAACAGAGCGCCGCGGGGGCCGGCTGCATGATGTCGCCGACCCGCGGCGTTGTCTTTTCCCCCAGGTTCCCGCCGGGGTGAAAGAGGGCGAAATCCTTTTCCGCGAATTTTTTCTGCCGCATAAGAGCTACGGCCAGGGCATCGCCGAGGACTAAGGCGGCGGTGGTGCTGGAGGTGGGCGCCAGGCCTAAAGGGCAGGCCTCTCTTTCCACGCCGGCGTCGATCGCCACCTCGCTGCTGCGGGCCAGGGTGGAATTCAGGTTTCCGGTCAGGCTGATGATTTTTGCCCCGATCTTCCGGATGCTCGGGAGAAGGGTAATGAGCTCCGCCGTCTCCCCGCTGTTGGAAATCGCCAGCACGATGTCCTGGGAGGAGACCATCCCCAGGTCTCCGTGGAGGCCTTCGACCGGGTGCAGGAAAGCGGCGGGCGTTCCGGTGCTGAGCAGGGTGGCGACGATCTTGCGGCCCACCAGGCCGGACTTGCCGATTCCGGTGACGACCACCCGACCCCGGCAGGAAAGAATGGTCGCGACGGCCCGGGCAAAGTTTTCGTCGATCCGGTCGAGGAGCCCCTCCACCGCTTCGGCTTCGATGCGGATGACTTCTTTGGCGTGGCGCAGTATTTCTTTCAAGAGCGGAATCTTGCCTCTCAACCCTACTTTTTCTAACAATACCGAAAAGCAGGAGGAGAATCAAGCTCCCGGTGACCGGAAATCGAAAAAAGGTTTTGACGGGTCTTGAAAATCTCTTTATAGTATCTTTTGGGGAGACCATGAAGGACGCTCAATCAGGAAAGGGTCATGATCCGCAGCAGGAAGAAGAGCCCGGCGGAATCTTTCGTCGATTCCGCAAGGGCCTGCGCGATTTTATTTTCGGGGCGGCGTTGATGGAGTTTACTAAAGTGGCGCGGGAAGAACGGACCGCCCGGCAGGATCTTTTTTTACTGCTCACCTTCGGCGATTTCCTCGGGGTTCCGGTTCTTCCGTCTCCTTATGCCTTGCGCCTGCTCCCCTATGTTGTTCCGCACCTCGACTCCTGGAAAAAGAGGATGGTTCGGGAGCGCGATCTCACGGCCCTGGGGGATTTGTGAACCATTCCGGGGGGAGAAGAAAAGAGAACGTCAAGGGACGGGGGAGGAAAATGAGAGGGGTTACGCGCTTCGGGGTTTCGATGGATGGAAACCTGTTGAAAGATTTTGACCAATTAATCGCCCGGAAGGGATACGGCAACCGCTCGGAAGCCTTGAGGGACATGATCCGGGACAACCTGGTCCAGGAAGAGTGGAAAGGTGGGAGTGAGGAGACCGTGGGCACTCTCGCCCTGGTATACAACCACCACACCCGCGAACTCACGCGGGTCTTGACGGACCTGCAGCACCGCTATTTCAAGACGATCCTTTCCACCACGCATGTCCACCTGGACGAACACAACTGCCTCGAGGTTCTGATCCTGAGAGGCAAGGGAAAGGATATTCAAAAAATCGGGGACCGGCTTATCGGCACCCGGGGAGTCAAGCATGGCAAGCTTTCTCTGACGACGACCGGGAAAAATTTACGATAAATAAATATTCATCGGAAACCCGCCCCCCGCTCCACGCCCGACCTGCGGGAGGATTCGGTCCGAGGAAAGAAGCGAAATTGACGCAAATCTGCAAGGGAAATAGAATAAGGCAGGATATCGATGATAAGGGAGGTAAAAAAATGGGCCGGCTCCAGACCCCTCTTTCTCAGACCTGAGGGATCCGGTGGATTCCGCGGAGGCCTAGGTTAGGCGTCGGGATAAAACTGGGAGCGGAAGAGAAAAGAGCGGGCCCCCTTTTGTAAATCCTCCTTCCTTTGTTGGCCCTCCTTTCAAGTCCCTCTTCAAGGCAAAGGCCGCCGGCGTTACTCTTCTGAAAGGTATGACAAACCCCCTTGTTTCGCAGAACCTCGTTGGTAATATCTTATTGTATGGGCGAAAAAATCATTTATCTGGATAATGCCGCCACTTCCCACCCCAAACCGGAGGCTGTGGTCCAAGCCATGACGGCCTTCATGCGCGAGGTGGGGGGAAATCCGGGCCGCTCCGGCCACCGGCTTTCGATCGAAGCGGGAAGGATTGTTTTTGAAGCCCGGGAAAGAATCGCCGCCCTTTTCGGGGTTGGCGATTCTTCCCGGGTCATATTTGGTCAGAATGCCACCGAGGCCATAAACTTAGGACTGAAAGGGCTCCTCCGAAAGGGAGATCACGTCATCACCTCCTCCATGGAGCACAACTCGGTGATGCGCCCCCTGCGCGCGCTGGAAAGAGAAGGCGTTGCCCTCACGGTGGTCCGCTGCTCCCGGGAAGGGTTTCTGGATCCGGGGGAGATCGGCCGGGCAATCCGGAAAAATTCGCGAATGGTCGTTCTTACTCATGCCTCGAACGTAGTGGGAACCCTGCTTCCCCTGGAGCCGATTGGGGAAATGTGCCGCCGCCAGGGAATTCTTTTTATGGTCGATGCCGCCCAGACGGCAGGGGTGATGTCCATCGATGTGGAGAGGGAAAAAATTGACCTTCTCGCCTTCACCGGGCACAAAGCCCTTTTTGGGCCTCAGGGGACCGGGGGTTTGGTCATCGGTCGAAGGGTGGATGAGAAAACGCTTCAACCGTTGAAAAGAGGGGGTACGGGGAGTCGGTCTGAGTTCGAAGAACAGCCGGATTTCCTCCCCGACCTCTGCGAAAGCGGAACGCCCAATACTGTCGGTTTAGCGGGGCTTCGGGCCGGCCTGGATTTTATCCTTGAAGTCGGCATAGAAAAAATTCGAGACCATGAGAGAAAGTTGACGAGCCGGCTCATTCAAGGTCTCTTGAGAATTTCGGGGGCGATCGTTTATGGGTCCGGCGAGGCGGAAAAACAGTGCGCCACCCTTTCCTTCAATCTCAAAAACTGGACGCCCTCTGACCTGTCGTTCCGCCTGGATGAGGAGTTCGGCATTCTGACCCGGGTCGGCCTCCACTGCGCGCCTTTGGCCCACAAAACGGTCGGAACGTTTCCCGAAGGAACGGTCCGGGTGAGCATGAGCTATTTGAACACGGAAGAAGAGGTTGAACAAACGTTAAAGGCCATAAAAACCCTGGCCCGGAAGGGAGCCTGAAATGTCCCTGGGCGTGGTTCTTTTCGCCTCCACCCATTTCGCCATCCGGGCCGAAAAACTGGTCAAAGAGAAGGGTTTCGTCGTCAAGCTGATTCCCGTTCCGCGGCACCTTAGCTCCGACTGCGGAGTCTGCCTGCGGTTTTCCTGGGATCTGAAAAGCAAGATCGAAGAAACCCTCAATCATGCCGGGGTCCAAATGGAAGGCATTCATTGCCTGGATTAGCGGAGCAATAATCTATTGTCGCCCCTCCTGAAATTAAGCGCTTCGCCGTGAATGCGAGGTGAAAACCCTCTTTGCGGATTGCCCGCGGTCCCTCTCTCAAACCTCCCCCCGTCAGTCTTGAGTTTCTAATTCCCGACCGTGTTATTCCTGAAAGCCAAAAGATTTCACACGATTATCCCAATTTCAGAAGGGAGCAGAAAGAACAAAAATTGACACCTCCTTGACACCTTCTCTGGCTATTTTGAGACTCAATTGATATCGAAAGGATTAAGATTTACTGAAAGGCCAGAGGATAGCTTCCTCTGTTCCGGAATTTCTGTTTTAAGAAAAAAGAAAGAGGGGAAAAGGATGAAGAATGATCCTGCGGCCTTTTTTAAAAAAGTGGCTTTTCGGGCGATCGGGAAAAAATCATGAATATTTTACCGGCGCTACCCGGGTATATATTTTAAAAGGGGAAGAAGATGCCCGCTGCGCGGCTGTGGCTGCTGCGGAAATGGTTTCAGTCAAGCAGAGGAAAGCCATGATAAGAGAATTAGAGAACACCGCCGCGAACATCGCGCAGAGCTATCCAGATAAAAGCCAGCGAAAAATCCTCGTCGATCGAGTTCTATCACTCAAAGAAACCATAGAGTCTTTTGCGGCACACCGGAGCAACGACGTGGGGGAAAAGAAAAAGCTGTCTATCGTGAATAAGGAATACTTTTCCTGCCTAAAGGAAGGGGACCCCTCTGTTTTCTGCCGGAGGTATCCCAAATTGTTTTGAAAGCAGCAAGGGTGGGGATTCTTCCAATGCTTGCCGTTAAAATTCTTTCTCTTGGGATTCTCATTTTCCTGTTTCTTGTTATTTATCGCTCGGCAAGAAGACAGAAGACCCATCCGCGAATGAGGGCCTCACAAAAATTTATCACCTCCTTCATCGATGCGGTTCAAGACCTGAGTCAAGGAAACGGGGATGCCTATCTTATGTTGAAAGAAGCTTTCCCCAAGCATGAAAAGGCTTATCTCGAATTTCGCTCCCGCATAAACTGGCTCTTCCGGAAAGGTTTTGATGAGGCTTGGAAAGATTATTGCTGCTCCAGCAACGGAAACCGCACTCCCTTTCGGGACCAGTATTTTGCCGGAGGAAATGAGACTATAGCCGCAAAAAAGCGCCAGTTGGCCCTCCAGAAAATCAGGCGAATCCTCTCCTTTGCAAAAAACAAATAGATCCCCGAGTTTCATCTTCAACATTCTGTCCAAGCCCGGCGCCGAATAATTCATGCCCTTATGCCATATGGTTACTTGCCTTTTGTGAGCGACGACCACTCCGGCGATTACAAAATTGACCTTTTCTTGACGATCTCCCGGGTCTTTTTGAGATCGAAAGGATACGGGAAGCGTTAGATTTTAAGAGAAAAGCTCTTCTCCGTGGAGAGCCAAAAGGAGTCTCAAAATGGAAGATTTGATTTTTGTGGGGATCGGCCTTTTATTTTTCATTATTAGCTGGGGGTTTATTCAATTCTGTGACCGGTTGAGGAGGTAGGCGATGAATATTCTTTATCTCATATCTGGCTTTATTGCTTTGGCTCTGCTGCTTTATCTTTTCTGGGCTCTTTTGAAGCCGGAGGATTGGTCATGAATTTCTTTGATTGGCTGCAGGTCATCCTGTTTTTCGGGGCGCTAATGGGGCTGGCGAAACCCCTGGGCGGTCACATGGCTAGGGTTTATCAGGGGGAAAGGACCTTCCTTCACCGGCCTTTCGAACCGATCGAGAGGTTCATCTACCGGGCCGCCGGGGTCCGGCCCGAGGCCGACATGAGCTGGAAGAACTACGCCGGCGCTCTTCTGGCTTTCAATCTGGTCGGTTTCTTGGCTGTATATGCCCTCCAGCGCCTTCAGTTTTGGCTGCCCTTAAATCCCATGGGTTTCGGTCCGGTTTCCCCGGACTCGGCTTTTAATACCGCGGTGAGTTTTGCTACCAATACAAACTGGCAGGGTTACGCAGGAGAAACCACAATGGCTTACCTCACCCAAATGCTTGGGCTGGCAGTTCAGAATTTTCTGTCGGCCGCGACGGGAATGGCTACCGTCGTAGCATTCATCCGCGGATTTGTCCGCTCGTCGGCTAAGGGAATCGGCAATTTTTGGGTAGATCTTGTCCGCAGCACCCTCTATATTCTTATCCCGCTCTCCTTTATTGTGGCGCTGATCCTTGTATCCCAGGGGGTGGTGCAGAATTTCAAGGCTTATCAGCCTGTTCCCCTCCTGCAAACGACGACTTACGAAAAACCAAAGCTCGATTCCGATGGAAAACCCCTCAAGGACGCCAAGGGCAATCCCGTGACCGAAACGGTCCCAGTGAAAGAACAAATCCTGCCCCTCGGGCCGGCAGCCTCTCAAATTGCCATCAAGCAGCTGGGCACCAACGGGGGAGGGTTTTTCAACGCCAATTCTTCCCATCCTTTCGAGAACCCGACTCCTCTTTCGAATTTCGTGGAGATGCTGGCCATTCTCATCATCTCGGCAGCTCTTTGCTGCACCTTTGGAAAGATGGTGGGGGACACCCGGCAGGGATGGGCCGTGCTTACCGCGATGACTCTGATTTTCTGTCTTCTCCTGAGTGTAACCTTATGGAGCGAACATTCCCACAACCCGGCACTCGCTAAGATCGGCGGCGCAGGGGGCATCCCCCGGATCTCTTCATCCGAAGGGAATATGGAGGGAAAAGAGGTGAGATTGGGAATCGTAAACTCGGCCCTCTGGGCCACGGCCACGACCGCAGCAGCGAATGGTTCCGTGAACTCCATGCATGACTCTTACCTGCCATTGGGAGGCATGGTTCCCATGTGGCTTATGCAATTAGGGGAGATCATTTATGGGGGAGTAGGTTCCGGATTATACGGAATGCTCGTCTTCGCGATCATTGCCGTTTTTGTCGCCGGGCTTATGGTCGGCAGGACGCCGGAGTACCTGGGAAAGAAGGTCGAGGCGTACGAGATGAAGATGTCCGTCCTGGTCGTCCTCATCCCGGTCCTCGCGGTCCTTCTGGGAACGGCAATAGCCGTCCTGTTCCGGGAGGGGACCGCCTCGGTTCTCAACCCGGGGCCGCACGGGTTCAGCGAGATCCTGTATGCTTTCTCCTCGGCCGGAAACAACAACGGCAGTGCTTTTGCCGGGTTGAACGCGAATACGGTCTTCTATAACACCATGCTTGGCTTCGCCATGCTTTTCTCCCGTTACGGGCTGATCATCCCCGCGCTGGCGATCGCCGGTTCCCTGGTCTTAAAAAAGAAAGTCCCGGCGAGCTCGGGAACGCTGGAAACTCATACGCCCCTGTTCATTCTATGGCTGATCGCAGTGGTTGTTATTTTCGGGGCGCTGAGCTTCCTGCCGGCGTTGGCGCTTGGGCCGATTGTGGAGCATTTGCTGCTTTATTGATGGGCGTGAAAATCGCGGGCGGGTTTTAAACCCGCGGTGTTGGTCAGGAGGAGAACGATGAGAATCCGTAATTCCCGGAAAAAGAAACCCAGTCAACCAGGGCGATTATACGGGGATGCCCTGGTTGAAGCCTTAAAAAAATTCGATCCTCGAAAGATGGTGCGGAACCCGGTGATGTTTGTGGTGGAGGTGGTCATCGTCCTAACGACCGGCTTTTGGGTACAAGCCCTGATGGGCAAGGGGGAAGCGCCTGCCGGATTCATCGGCCACATTTCTTTGTGGTTATGGTTCACGGTGCTCTTTGCCAACTTCGCCGAGGCCTTGGCCGAGGGCAGGGGTAAGGCCCAAGCCCAGGCTTTGAAACGGATGCGGAAACAGACGCAGGCGAAGAAGCTGTCACCTAAGTTTCATTGCATAGAGGGATCTCTCAAACCGAAGAGCGAAGATTATTCTTTCGTGTCGTCCACGGATCTGCGCAAAGGCGATATTTATTTTGTGGAAGCCGGGGATACCATTCCTGCGGACGGGGAAATTGTAGAGGGGATCGCCTCGGTGGATGAGAGCGCCGTAACCGGAGAGAGCGCTCCGGTTATTCGGGAGTCGGGGGGGGACCGAAGCGCGGTCACCGGCGGCACCCGGATTCTCTCCGACTGGCTTATTATCCGGGCGAGCTCGGATCCTGGAGAGGGTTTTTTGGACCGGATGATCCGCCTGGTGGAGGGAGCGAAACGACGGAAGACGCCTAACGAAATCGCCCTGGACATTCTGCTGGCCGGGTTTACAATCATTTTTCTCGTTGTGTGCACAACCCTCCTGCCTTTTTCCCTTTACAGCGTGGAGGCGGCGGGCAAAGGGATTCCGGTGACCATTACCGTTCTGGTTGCCCTGCTTGTATGCCTCATTCCGACGACGATCGGCGGACTCCTCAGCGCCATCGGCATTGCCGGCATGGACCGCCTGATCCGGCGCAACGTCATTGCCATGTCGGGAAGGGCCGTGGAAGCGGCGGGGGATGTGGATGTGTTGCTTCTGGACAAGACCGGCACGATCACTTTGGGGAACCGCCAGGCCGTGGAGTTGATTCCCG
>Ga0102851_10001041_pt1 | contig 15197 bp, 7 predicted proteins | sample Mud3Dept3metaG_FD_79558 | JGI IMG/M metagenome (GOLD analysis project Ga0102851, IMG submission 79558) | Freshwater wetland microbial communities from Ohio, USA, analyzing the effect of biotic and abiotic controls - Mud 3 Core 4 Depth 3... | ecosystem: Environmental > Aquatic > Freshwater >... | reverse complement strand
GTCTTTGAAAATACCGGTGAGAAACTCGATGGGATCATCAGGAAGAGGCCGGAGTTCCAGGTGATCATCAACGAGCCTCAGGGACACCTTCTTGCCCGGTAGTATGCCGAGTTTGACCCTCATGTCCTTGGGAATGATAATTTGACCTTTCGCATATGTTTTCACTACTGCCATAAAATCAATTTGTTTTGCCTAAAGATGTACATATCTAAAAAAGTATAACCGAAATCTAAGAAACTGTCAATGCAAAAATCCGGGATAATTCGATTTTCGCGCTTTCGTGACTGTTCTTTCGTTTCCATATGTCCTGGTTGGAATGGGTAGCGTTCATCAGGTTGCATCGGCATTCGTGCGGTGATTGAGAAAAAGAGGATTCTGGGTCCCGTTTGTGTCCTGATGGCCGCAGGGCTGCTGTTTGTGGGCCTGTGGCCCTTTGATGCATCCCCTAAGAACAGGGCCTACTGGATCCCCAACGAAGAAGGTCTGCACTTTGACGGGGAGAACAGGCGTTTGAAGCTTTCAGTCGGCGGAATAGCCTACACGCCCTCTCCACTTAGGTCCTCCGAAAATCTTCTTTCAGGAAAAGGCTCCTTTACGATCGATATTGTTCTGAGGCCTGCTTTGGATATCACCAGCGGTGTCCCTCATATCCTTTCTTTCGTTGACAGCTCGGGAAAAGAAGTTTTCTACCTGGGACAATGGAAGGAGTCGCTCATCGTGCGCTGGTTCACCCGCGATCAGAGCGGGAAGATGCGGATGAAGGAAATTGGGGTCAGGGATGCACTGACAAAGGACAAAACCCAGCGGCTAATGCTCGTGTCGAACAGGACGACTTGCAGCATCTATCTAAATGGTCAACCGGCGAAGAGCTTTCAGGATGTGGCCCTCCTAGGTGAAAAAGAATCCGTCAGAGGCTTTTCTGTCACATTGGGGAACTCGATGAACGTCAAGCGCCCGTGGACAGGAACCGTTCTGGCTCTAAAGCTGTATGAGCGCGCGCTAAGTGAGCGGGAGATTGCTCGGGACCACGATGGAGGGGCAAAGAGCGGTTCTCGCGAAGGAGTGATAGCATCCTTTGCATTGGACAAAAGCCACAGCACGTCGGTCCGTGATCTTTCCGGGAATGGAAACAGTCTAGCGGTACCTGAACGGGTAACATTGAGGAACAGCGCGCTTGCCTGGCCAGATTGGAGAAATCAGAAGAATTCGTCAGGGCCAAAGGACATTGCAGTCAACATCCTCGGGTTTGTGCCCATTGGGTTCCTCATCGCCTTTTGGCGGGAGCAAACGCGTGGATCGAGCCGTTGGCGTTCTTATCTGTTCGCCGTTTTGATGGGAGCGTTCATCAGCCTTGTGATCGAGGGGACGCAAGCGTTCATCCCTGTGCGGGATTCGTCGATGCTGGATCTGCTGTGCAACACAGGAGGAGCGGCTATAGGAGCTCTCAGTCTCGCTCTCTTCGTTCGCTCGAGGCACGAAGAAAGTGGAGAATAAATGCTATGCGTCGGCTGCCTCCTTCGGCCATTGCATTATAGGCAATCGTGCAGGCGCCGCTAAGATTATCGATAAGAGCAAGGAAAGGGGATATTGGTTTCTAAAACTGTACATAAACCGGGAGAAAGATTGTGAACCAAGCGACTAGCGTGGTAACCCGACATACGGTCTTCCTTCTGCTCTGCGGCGTCGGCGCAGCGTTTTTCTTCAGCCCCGTAGTGCACCTTCTGAGGATGTCCTTCCACAGTGAGCTGTACAGCCACATTCCGCTTATTCCGCTCATCAGCCTGTTTATCCTGTTTTTCAGAAGGAAAAAAATTCTTGGTGACATAACTTGGGGGTGGGCCGGAGCCGTTCTTCTTGCCCTGGGATCGATTGCGCTGCTCAACGCGAATCGTATCGGCGGTATCGACAATAACGACTACCTTTCCATGGTCATGTCCGGGGCAGTCCTGTGGTTCATAGGCAGTTTTGTGCTGGCTTATGGGGGAAAGGCGTTCAAGGAGGCAATGTTCCCGTTGCTGTTTCTCGTTTTTGTCATCCCAATCCCGGAATTCATTCTCCAACCTTTGCTGGACCTGCTGCTGATCGGCTCCGCGTACTCCAGCGAACTGATTTTCAGCCTGACCGGTGTGCCTGTGTACCGGGAAGGTTTCGTGTTTGCCCTCCCGGGGGTCACCATCCAGGTGGCGGAACAATGCAGCGGGATCAGGTCAAGCATTGCCCTCATTATCACGAGCGTGCTTGCCGGATACCTGTTTCTGAAAAGCGGGTGGAGCCGGTTGATCCTGGTGCTCAGCTTTTTCCCGATCACGGTTTTCAAGAATGGCATGAGAATCGTGACTCTGTCCCTGCTCGCATCATATGTAGATATGAGGTTCATCACAGGGAGCTGGCTTCACAAGAGCGGGGGCATTCCATTCTTTGCAATGGGGCTTGCTCTGATGGCGCCGGTGCTGTGGGTGCTGATGAAAACGGAAGAAAGAAAAGGCCGGAATAGTGAAATAGTGGAATGATGGAAGAGAGACAAGAGTACACGTCGCACGGTGCAAGGTGCATGGGAAATTCAAAGAAAGGGAAGCCAGAGGAGCAATCACGAAAACACGAAGATAGGTAAAGACGTGGTCTCACGCAGAGCCGCAAAGACGCGGAGAAAGTCAGACAGGAGCAACCCCAGTGAAATATGAACCCAAACAGCATGTTGCGGGGGAGGCCAGGAGCTTCAGGATGTTCACTCAAAATGATTCGAGCGTTCGAGAAAGGGCATAGCAAAGAAGGTCGAAACTGAAAGGTCAAAGGGCAAAGCAAAAAGCATAGAGCGAAGCGGCATAGGAAGAAGCAGAGAGTAGATAACAGAATGCAGGAGGGTAGGGACAGGATGGTAGATGCGAGAAGAGGCGAGGAAGTGGCGCACTTCATGCCTCTCTTGAAGGGAAGCGATGCAGTTGGGGCAAGGGCGCCCAGGACCGCTGTATCTATGTATCAGATGACTCTGGTTGGCGCTGATCTCATGCTGGCGCTTTTCGCTTTCTGGGTTGCCGCGCGAATCACCGGACTGGTGTGGCTCATTGAGGGCCAGCCTGCCCAGTACTTTTGCCTGTTCGCTGTCTCGCTCGTGCTCATTTCCTTCTTTCCCACATACCACCTCTACAGCTACCGCTACATTTTTATCCCAAAGGCGCATCTCGTTTACCTGTTCAAAGCTCTGTGCTGGAGCGTTCTGACGCTTGGCATGATCTTAACCCTGTTCACGCATCCGGAACTCTTCCGAGGGCTGGAGGCGCTGATTACCATATCTGTCGTTGGAATCGTCATTTTGCTCCTCAGCACATTCTACTGGAGGTATCTCATCAATTTTCTGAAAGCGATGGGAGCGAGTTTTGTTCTCGCGGGGCTCATGGCCTTCCTGGTCCCGGAGCAAATGCCGGACGTGCTGCACGACCGGAGCACTATAGCCGCAGGGGTGACTGTGGGTATCGGCCTTTTTCTGTCCGTCAGATTTTTCCTGGTTCACGTCGCCTTCAGCAAATGGCTGCGGCGCCGTTTCAGGAAGCAGGCTCTAATCATCGGAACGAATGAAGAGGCGACAAGGATCACAAACCATGTCGTGGGCTTGGACGCACCCTTCTGGATAGCCGGAGTGGTGGGCTCCAGACCCTTGGATTATGCGCAAACGCTTGTTCGGAAAGCACGGCTCGGGGGGCTCGGAGACCTGCCGGCGATCGTCGCAAAAGAGAAGGTTGACGACATCATTGTTACCGATGAAACCATTGATAAGCCCGTTCTCATATCCTTGCTCGATTATGCAACATCTGAAGGACTCACCGTCTGGTTCCCACAAAAGCTCCTCCCGATCATTGCAATGAAGCTGATCCCGGACAATTTCTGCGGTTTTCCAATGATCCGGTTGTGCTCACAGAAGCATTCCTGGCTGTTCAGCAAAATGAAATACGCTATAGATACACTCATCACTCTGCCTGCAACACTGCTGCTCCTCCCTTTGTTCGCAGTGGCTGCGCTTGCTATAAAGATGAACTCAAAAGGGCCTGTCTTTTACAGAGCCAACGCCATAGGCAAAAACGGAAAACCCTTTACGATGTATAAGTTCCGCTCCATGCGGGTTGGCGGAGGTTCCGACATACACAAGAACTATGTGACGCGACTGATCAAGGGCGAAATCCGACCAGAGACAGAGGGCGGGCGGCCTCTGAAGGTCACGCAAGACCCGAGGATCACCGAGGTGGGTCACCTTCTCAGAAAAACCAGCCTGGATGAATTGCCACAACTCCTGAACGTGCTCAAGGGGGACATGAGCCTGGTAGGGCCGAGGCCTTGCCTGCCGTATGAATTCGAAATCTACCAAGACTGGCACAAGAAACGGCTGGGTGTTCGCCCGGGCATAACAGGGTTGTGGCAGGTGGCCGGTAGGAGCGAAGTGGCGTTTGAAGATATGGTGTTGCTGGATCTGTACTATATTTATAACAGAACCATTTCTTTGGATATGAACGTCGTATACGAAACGATCTTTGCGGTGCTTGCGAAGAAGGGGGCGCATTGAGGAAGTTCATAGGAATATAGCTGATAGCGGAGAGATGATATCTTATGGTACAGTTTTCTGTCATTGGTCTGTTGGTTTCTGCAAATGAAGTTCTAGACCGGGTTTAGGACATGCGGCCTATCTTGATCGAAAGGTGGTGTGCTTTATGGCATATCGCCTTTCTTGCCTCTTGGAGCAAGGCTGTTTCTGCATGAGAAAAGAACACTCGAAAAAGCATTTAAGGTTTCCGTCATGGCTGCGAATTCTTTTTGTAGCCGGCGTCTCTGTTTTCGGCTTTCAATCGCAAAGCTATGCTTTTGATGTCACTCTCCGGTGGGATGCAAATCAAGAGTCGGGTGTGAGCGGCTACGTCATCTATTACAAGACCGGCAAATCCGGTGACAGGAAAAAGGAAAATTACACTAACCAAGTCGAAGTGCCCCTCGATAAAGACGAGAACCCGGATAAATATATAATCGAGTTCACAGTTAAGGACTTGCTCGACGGCGAGAACTATGCCTTCGTCGTCGCAGCCTTTGACGATAACACTCCGCGCAAGGAAAGCGCCACCTCAAACGAAGCGAGCACGGACAATGTGCCCCCGTCTGCGGCGGCAGACCTGACCAGCTCGCATCCTATCCACAATGATGGTGATCCGTGTTCAAAGGAACACACAGTGAAAATGTATTGGACCGAGGCGGTTGATCCGGACCCGGGGAGCGGCTTAGGCGGTTATTCCTGGATTTTTGACGGCTTAGCTGCGACCGTTCCTGATGGATACAAAGACATTGGTGAAGGGTCGACTTCAGCAACCGATATCCTGGATGATGGGATGTACTGGTTCCACATTCGGGCAGGCGATAAAGCCGGACTGGCAGGGGTACCGAACTGGGGTGAAGCAGTTCATTACGGGCCTATCTGCATTGACACAGGACCGCCCGGAGTCCAATCGGTTTACCTCATTTCTGAAGACGCCCTGGAAATATATTTTAGCGAAACCGGTATGAAGAATGCGGCCGTAGCAGGGAACTACACCTTCGACAACCGAGTGATCGTTTCAGGCGCCACGGACGTAACCGGGGAGGGGAGAATATTCGATCTTTCTCTGACCAATGTCCAAAGCTACATCATCTACACGATGACGATCAGCGAGAATGTCACCGACGTAGTAGGGAGCGCTATTCCTGCGGTTGAGAGAACAATTAGAGAGATCAACGACGCTGATAGCGACGGCATGGCGGATGACTGGGAGTTTCACTGGTTTGGAGACACATTTTCCAGCGATGGCACCAAGCACAGTGACGGTGATCCCAACGGTATAACTGATGTAAAGAAATACAGTGTTGCCAGAGCGCATCCGCAGTGGGGATCGAATCGGTGGAATCTCAGCCCGCTCATCTGGGACTCTGACGGGGACGGCATTTCCGATAAATATGAAGTTGATTGTGGCATGAACCCGGTTGATGCATCCGACAGGGATTTAGACTTAGACAGTGACGGATGGTCGAACGACGAGGAGTATCTCGCCGGTTATGCTGCCAACGATGCCAATTCACCGGCCCCGGCGCCTCCTCAAGTGAGAGAGGTGATCCCGACCGGTGAAGGACCGGTGCCCAGCAATAGTACCGTGGCTGTTCGCCTGGAGGCAACAGAGGGGATCAACATTGCCGAATCGAGCGGGGTGACGGTGACCATTACGGAATCCTTGGCCGAAGGGAGCAGGACTTATGTCCGCAACCTGAACGATGCCAATGCAAATGGCGCAAAGATCGTTGCGGCAATACCGCTCAGTTCAGGGGTCACGACGGCCAATGATCTCTGGGTAGCCTATTACAGGTTCAATGATACGGCCATGCCCCCCGAGTTTGCTCCCGGTGTGACGGTGACAGTGTCTGTCGAGGCGACCGACATCAGGAACGACAGCATGAATCCACACAGTTTTGCTTTCCGGGTACAGACGGCAGAGGAGGAGGCGCAAGAAGTTGAAAGATCGCCTTTTGTGGTTCCAGTCAGGGACGAACCGACGCCGGGGCTCAGTACCTCTGGAGTGACGGATACAACCTCAGCGCTGTATGGGGCAGCGATTATCTACGACAGTTCTCTGCCGGAGAATATAGGCATCATCCCATATTTTGGGCCGACTGGAGATATCCCAGTGTTCGATGTGTCGGGTTACATCGGGGTCGGTGTGGCCATGAATTTGCTGCCGCCAGCGGTGTTCCCGAGCGGAGTGACGGTAGTCATACCCTGCCCGGGTTACGGCAACGTGAGCGGCCTGCACATCTATTACTACAACGGTCAGCAGTGGGTCATGGCGTGCGATCCAGCTGGGAATGTCCAGCCGGGCGGCGTGGGGTGGATGGTGCCGGGGTCCAGGGTGAACCACAATGGAAACCCATCGTGGATCGAGATCAAGGTGTATCACTTCAGCGCGGTGATTGCGGCGACCACGTCGGGGACGACGGTGACGGTGGAGACCGGTGGCGGCGGGGGAGGATGCTTCATCGATTCGCTCATGAAATGAGCGAAGAAAAAAGCATAGCATCTCTTCATTGCTCTGCAATGACCGGCCCTTGTGGGGCTCCTGAGCGAGCATGCAGAAAGCACGATCTCTCGTCACTGAGGCGACAAAGGCAGGGGAGGATTTTGTATGCCGGATGGTGGCTGAGTGCTGAACGCTGAAAGCTTTTGAGTGAAAGTGTGTAAACCTTTGCCAAAAAATGGAAAAAGTTTACACAGAATTGGAGTTTTTTTACGCATCCAGTGGTAATTCGGTTAAGTGATTTTCCCAATCTGTTGAAATTGCAGCCAAAACTCCTGACAATCCTTCGTGCACGATTCTTGCTTCATCTCTTGTAGAACCTTTATCAGCCTTCGCGGGCGAAACACTCGAGGTCTGCCTTGCCTGGGCTAGGAGTAAAGAAAAGCCAGGATTGACAGGATCAGACTGGAAAAGATATAGGGCTTAGGAGGCGGGATGTGGATGATGCTCCAGTTGGAACATGAGATAATCACAAAACAAAGATTATTTGCATCTAGGCTCTTGAGGGTTCTCTTGGGCCTGTTTTTGTTGGGCTTGGGAGTGCCTTCCAGTGTTCTTGCCCTGGAGGTTACTCTGCAGTGGGATGCTAACAGAGAGCCTGACCTGGCAGGCTATGTCATTTACTACAAGGCCGGCCGTTCCGGCGACAGGGTGAAGGAAAACTACACTCACCGTATTGAACTCACAGTCGACCAGGATGAGTACAAGGATGATCCCAACCTGATCGTTCATTACACGATCCAAGGGCTGGAGGACGATCAAAATTATGTGTTCGTGGTCACGGCTTTTGATAGTAACGATCCTTGCAATGAAAGTGACCCTTCCAACTTGGCAAGCACAGACAACACCCCGCCCGGCATAATCTCCAACCTGACGCACTCCCTCACTCCTGCACCAGACCCAGAAGACTTTACTTTAGAGATGCACTGGACTGGAGCAGTTGATCCGGAGCCGGGGAGCGGGCTGGCGGGATATTCCTATGTGTTGGATGCCTATCCCGACACGATCCCTGATGAGATCCTTGACACTGATGCCGAGGCGACCGGCATCCCTTCGACTTTGGAGTACGGGAATTACTGGTTTCACATTCGCGCGGCCGATATCGTGGGCCGGTCGGGAACGAGCCAATGGGGCGAAACAGTCCACTATGGACCGATTCGTGTGGGCACCGACCCTCCTACCCTTGTGGGCAAACCCGAATTTCTCGGGATCTACATCCTCGTGACTTACAGCAAAAGCGATATGCAGAATGCCGATTTAGCGGACGGGTACATTTTCAGTGACAGCTTGGGTCTCCTCGGTTACGGCGTGGACATCAGCGGGACGCAAAAAACCTTCAAGCTGCCCATGACCAACTACCAGCCTTTTATTATCTATCGCATGACCATAACGGATGCTGTCACCGATAGAATGGGCAACCCGTTAGCCGGTGAGAGGGTTTTCACCTTGAACGATGATGACGGCGACGGTATGGCCGATGACTGGGAGAGGATGTGGTTCGGGGACAGCACGTCAAAGGACGGTTCGGCCGATGCGGACGGAGACGACATCCCGGATTTGGAGGAGTATGCCTATGCGAGCGGCAATCCACAGTGGGGAGCCGACCGGTGGACTCTCAACCCCATGGATCCGGATTCTGACGAGGATGGCATCCCGGACGGCTATGAAGCACAGAAGGGCCTGAACCCCACAGATTTTTCCGACAGGGATTTGGATTCGAACGGAAACGGCGTAAGCAACTATGACGAATACCTCTCCGGCCTTTCAGCTCCGCTCATCAATCCCATTCCCGAGGGCTGGGCCGCGGATTGGATCCCTTACACGGGACCGCCCCCCTCGTTGTCTGAGGGCAGTCTCCACGTGACCTGGTCATTAATCGCAGGGCCGCCGGGGATGAAAATCGATCCCATCACGGGTGTGGTCAATTGGCCTGAGCCCATGCTGGACAAAAGCCCATACACGATTGCTGTACGAGCGGAAAACCTTGCTGGATTTGATGAACAAAGCTTTGTTCTGACCGTGGTTCCGTATCATGTAACCGCACATGTGAACGGCTTGAGCGGAGATGACGAGACCGGGGAGGGAAGTTTGGAGCGGCCCTGGAAATCCATCGGGTTTGCTCTTTCCGAGGCCCAAGGATCTCTGTCTCCCTCAGTCACCCTCCGTGTTTCAGCAGGCCGCTATGAGGAGAACATCACTATCACCAGAAATGGGATTGAAATAGAGGGCGGATGGAACAGCGGTTTTAGGCAAAGGTGGGATTTTGTTCAGAGCGGAATAGAGCCCTCTTCAGAGTATGAAACACTTATTGACGGGCAGAGTGCGGGCCCCGTGATCACTGCATCAAGCAACACAACCATAGATGGCTTTACCCTCACCGGAGGGAAAGGGACCCATGGCGGTGGGATTTCAGGGGGAGACGTTGTCACCGTTTCAAACTGCAAGATCACCGGCAACTCGGCAGACATGGGCGGTGGGATCTACACAGAGGTTGCTGCAGTTGTGAGAAATTGCTTCTTTGTCAACAACACGGCGAGAGTTGGGGGTGGAATCTGCACCAGACAGGGTTCTCAGGTCGTCTCGTCCTGCACGTTCAAGGGGAATTCAGCGGACACAGGGGGAGCAATATTCAATATTGATTCTTCGCCGTGGATCGGGAACTGCCTTTTTATAGACAACACGGCTTTGGGCGGGAAGGCAGGTCAGTCGGGCGGCGGGATAGGGAATGAATCTTCGTATCCTCACATAGTCAATTGCACCTTTTCTGGAAATACGGCAGGCGAGTACGGCGGTGCAATAGGGAACTTCTCCGGCTCGATGGCGACTGTGACAAACAGTATTTCCTGGGCAAATAGTGCCGGAGTTTCGGGTAAAGAGATTTACAATGATTCGGGGAGTAAAGCGTACCTCAGCTACTGCGACATCCGGGGGTCAGGAGGAAGCGGAGGAACCTGGGACAACCGGATCGGGGTAGACCAAGGTGGAAATATCGATGCAATTCCCCTGTTTGTTGATCGTCTAAACCAGAACTATCACTTGCAGTATCTTTCGCCTTGCGTGGATGCGGGAGACCCGGCCTCAGATTACTCAATGGAGCCTGAGCCAAACGGGGGGCGGATAAATCTGGGGGCCTATGGAGGAACGCATGAAGCGACGATGACCCCCCGTCCGGTGATCATGGGCCAGGTGCCGCTCACGACGGCTGAAGACAGAGTGCTGACGATTAAGCTTTCGAATCTGCTGGTGACTGACCCGGACACCCCGTATCCGATCGGGTTCACGCTTGCGGTGCAGGATGGGAGCAACTACACCCGGAGCGGGAACACCATCAAGCCGGTCCAGAACTTCAACGGGACGTTGACGGTACCGGTGACGGTGAGCGACGGGGAGCTGGAGAGCGCCAGGTATAACCTGATCGTGACGGTCACGGCAGTGAACGATGCACCGGTGATCACGGGACAGAGGGTGCTCACGACCCCTAAAGACAGAGCGCTGACGATCAAGCTTTCGGATCTGCTGGTGACTGACCCGGACACCCCGTATCCGACCGGGTTCTCGTTGGAAGTGCTGGTTGGGAGCAACTACACCCGGAGCGGGAACGCCATTACACCGATTCGGAACTTCAGCGGGCTTTTGATCGTGCATGTGAGGGTGAAGGACGGCATGGCGTATAGCCCAACGTACAACCTGAACGTGACGGTCACGGCGGTGAAGGATGCACCGGTGATCGTGGGACAGAGGGTGCTCACTACGCCGGAAGACACGGCGCTGACGATTGCGCTTTCGGATCTGACAGTGAGCGACCCTGACAACCCGTACCCTGATCACTTCACCCTGACGGTGCAGGACGGCGCAAACTACTCACTTGTGGGCCATACGATCACTCCGTCGTTGAACTTCACAGGGACTCTAACGGTGCCGGTCACTGTGAATGACGGCGCGACGGAAAGCGCCTTGTTCGACCTGGCGGTGGAGGTCCTGAGGGACAATGATGGGGATCGTATCCCGGACATTCAAGACCCTGACGACGAAAATGATCTGATGCCGGACACCTGGGAGATCCAGTATGGGTTGAATCCCCTGAACCCCTTTGATGCGGTGCAGGACAAGGACGGGGACGGACATTCAAACCTCAGCGAATACACTGCCGGCACCGATCCGCAAGACCCGGAAAGCTATCCTCTCACGACGTTCCTGGTGGAACACATCACCGTCACAGACGTGAGGCCCAACGGATTCTGTGTGGTCTGGGAGAGCAGCGAGCCGGCCAACTGCAGCCTTGCCGTCTACGATGAGACCGGTTCGCCTTTGAGCGGCATCGAGATCGTCTCGGAGAGCGCTTTTCATCCCCCAGCCGAAGACATTGGGGTTATGAAGGTCAGGGTGAACGGGCTGGAGCCGGGCAAGGTTTACTTTTTCCAAACCCTGACGATATCGAAGCTGGACGGCTTTGCGAAGTTCGAACCTTACCCCGAAGTCCATGACGTGCTGACGGAGGGTGCGACCACTGCGGTGAACAACGATCTTTTCAAGCAAAGGATCTATGACGAAGAGGGGAATCCCGCGGAGGGTGCCCTGCTGCTGGCTTTTGTCACAGGGGGTCATTACCCTGTCAGTGGATGGGTAGGTCAAAGCTCTGAAAGCCCATGGGCAAGTGTAGCTCTCAATGAAGTCTATTCCGAAATCAGCCATCAGAATCTGCAGCTCGCGGGACGGGAGGAGATGACCCTGTGGAGCTTCGGAGGGCAGTTGGGCCATTGGGTGAATGTTCAAGAGATCCCTGTGCCAAGCGGGGCGGCCCAAGCGGCTCTTGTGGATTATTCATACCTTGACAGGGAAATCGATCCCTCGTTCTGAAGTCATTTAGATAGGATTAATCCCACAGCGGCTGGTAAACCCGCCACAGGGGCGACGGACAAGTCCACACAGACCTTTCGACAGGGTCAGGGCGGGCCCAGACTATCCCCACGGAGTCACCCGCCGTCGCTTCGCGCCATCGACCAAAAAGCTCCACTGGGTGGTGCTCGTTTCACTCGGATTTCGAGCTCGAGAACGGAGAACTACGTCTCACAGAGTCACGCGTCGCTGCATAACCTTGGCGCGACGAGCCAAGTATGCCCCAGTTGAATAGAACATCGGAATCGTTCAATGGGGTAGGCAGAATAAAAGCGCAATCGCGAAAGCACGAAAGAACGAAGGCACGAAAGAAGAGGGAGTTTTCGTGATTTCGTGATGAATGATTTCGATTTGGCATTTTGGTATCAGAAAGCTGGAGGTGACTTTTGGGTGTATTTAGAGTAGGTTGGATAGAACTTGGGGTGTGGAAGATGGGGAAGAGGTCCGGTATATCCGGTATATGAAGATTCTTGTGACAGGGACGGCGGGTTTTATCGGGTCTTTTGTGGCGGTGAGACTGGCAGAGAGAGGCGACGAGGTTGTCGGCATCGACAATATCAGCGAGTACTACGATGTGCAGCTCAAATATGGACGGCTCGAAAGAGACGGACTGGATCGCCGAAAGGCTGAAGCAGGCGTATGGGTCAAGAGCTCGAAGCATGCGACGTACCGGTTCAAGAGGTTGAACATCGGGGACCGCCAGGCGATTCAGGACCTGTTCGAAAAAGAGAAGTTTGACACGGTCTGCCATCTGGCAGCTCAGGCAGGGGTGAGGTACTCCCTCGTCAATCCTTATTCCTACATCGATGCCAACATCGTGGGCTTCATCAACCTGGTGGAGGGCTGCAGGCACCACAACGTGAAGCACTTGGTCTACGCCTCCTCAAGCTCCGTCTACGGTCTGAATGAGAAGTACCCGTTCTCCGTCCACGACCATGTGGACCATCCCATTTCTCTGTATGCAGCGACAAAAAAGGCCAACGAGCTGATGGCCCACACTTACAGCCATCTCTACGGCACCCCGACGACAGGGCTGAGGTTCTTCACTGTCTACGGGCCCTGGGGCCGGCCGGACATGGCTCTTTTCCTTTTCACCAAAGCCATCCTGGAAAACAAACCGATCGATGTGTTCAATCATGGTAAAATGAAAAGGGATTTCACCTACATTGACGACATCGTGACGGGAGTGGTGAAAGTTTTGGACAAACCGCCGACGGGCGACTCCAAATGGAGCGCAAAGACTCCTGACCCGGCAGGATCCAAGGCCCCCTACAGGCTTTACAACATCGGGAACAACTCGCCGGTGGAGCTGATGGAGTTCATTGAGGCAATAGAGAAAGCGCTGGGGAAAAAGGCAAAGAGGAATTTTCTGGCCATGCAGCCGGGCGATGTGCCGGCCACGTGGGCTGATGTGAAGGATCTGGTGGAGGAGTTTGGTTACAAACCTGCGATGAGCATGGAGCAAGGCGTTAAAAATTTTGTGGAATGGTATCTGGAGTACTATGAGCAGGGAGCACGGAGCAGAGGGTAGAGCTGTAAGCTGACAGCTGATCGCTTATTTGGAGAGGAGAAGGGATATGGGGTTTGAGAAGAACATCTTGTGCATAGGGGCCGGGTATGTAGGCGGCCCCACGATGGCGATGATTGCCCGCAAATGCCCGCAGTACAAGGTGACAGTCGTAGACATTGACAAGGAGAAGATCAAGGCGTGGAACAGCAGCAACCTCCCCATCTTTGAGCCGGGTCTGGATGAAATCGTCAAGAAGAGCAGGGGCAAGAATCTATACTTCTCAACTGAAATTGAAAAGGGCATCGAGGAATCGCAGATCATCTTCGTTTCCGTCAACACTCCCACAAAAACCTTCGGCCAAGGCGCAGGCAGGGCCGCGGATTTGCAGTACTGGGAGAAAACGGCGAGGGAAATTCTGGCCTACTCGGGGAGCAGCAAGGTCGTTGTGGAGAAATCCACCCTCCCGGTAAGGACGGCCTCAGCCATGGAACGGATACTCAATGAGAACTCGAAGGGAATGCGCTTCGAGATCGTGTCCAATCCCGAATTTTTGGCAGAAGGAACAGCCATCAAGGACCTGGAAAACCCTGATCGAGTGCTGATCGGTTCGAGAGAGACGCCGGAGGGCATCAAGGCTAGAAAAGAAGTGGTCGAGATCTATCTGAACTGGGTCCCCAAGGAGAAAATTATTGAATCGAATGTGTGGAGCTCGGAGCTTTCAAAGCTGACGGCCAACGCATTTCTGGCGCAGAGAATCTCCTCCATCAATTCCATCTCAGCCCTATGCGAGAAGACCGAAGCGGACATCGACGAGGTCGCCTTCGCCATCGGCATGGACTCCAGGATCGGGCCCAAGTATTTGAAATCGAGCGTGGGGTTCGGTGGCTCGTGTTTCAAGAAGGACATCCTGAATCTCGTCTACATCTGCGAGAGCTACGGTCTGGACAAGACGGCAAGGTACTGGGAATCGGTTGTGGACATCAACGACTGGCAGCAGAACCGATTTGTTCAGAACATGCTCTCCAACATGTTCAACACGGTGGCGGGCAAAAAAATCGCTATTTTCGGTTTTGCTTTCAAAGCAAACACGGGCGACACACGGGAATCGCCGGCCATCCGTGTGGCGCAGGGACTTCTCGATGAGCATGCGGAAGTGGTGATCACGGATCCCAAGGCCCTTGAAAACGCGAAAAAAGATTTGAAGCAATTCAAGCAAGGGGTGACGTTCGAAGCGAATCCCTACAAGGCGGCCAAAGGGGCGCATGCCGTGGCCGTGCTCACGGAATGGGATGTTTACAGGGCCCTGGACTACAGGCGGATCTTCAAATCCATGGTTCAGCCAGCCTTCCTCTTCGACGGGCGGAACATTCTGGATCACAAGAAACTGTTCGAGACGGGGTTCAATGTCTTTGCCATAGGCAAAGCGCCACTGAAACATTTCCGCTATTAGCCACCGACCCGCCAGACGCGGGACTATGGACATAGGGTACTCAGAGAAAGTGATAGCATAGGCCCTCACAACCATTTTGAGACAGGGCCTGTCCGGTGTTGTCTGTGTGAGTCGGTGGCGATTTCTCTGCGACCTTTGTGGCCTCCTGGTGCGCCAGGATAAGCCTAGCTGATCTTGTAACCTGAAAGGAGGTTACCCTGCTAATTGGTCGTTCAGCAGGTAGCGGAGCGGGCGGCCCGCGGAGCAATCCAAAGGGTTGAAGCCTCGC
>Ga0102851_10001040_pt1 | contig 15200 bp, 12 predicted proteins | sample Mud3Dept3metaG_FD_79558 | JGI IMG/M metagenome (GOLD analysis project Ga0102851, IMG submission 79558) | Freshwater wetland microbial communities from Ohio, USA, analyzing the effect of biotic and abiotic controls - Mud 3 Core 4 Depth 3... | ecosystem: Environmental > Aquatic > Freshwater >... | reverse complement strand
TTCCAACTGGTGTTCCTGAATTTTTTAATTCAACCATTGATAAACCAAATCCATTCTCAGAATAACTTTTTAGCGGACCATTTATCAAATAATTTTCAGCATCTTTTTCAGAATGAATATTCCGGTCACCAATAAATTTTAACCATCCTTCTGAATTTACTAATTCGATAATGAATTTTGAATCTCTCAGATCAAAAGGGCGAAGCAATAAACGTTGTGTATCAATATTCATTTTACTGAGAATTTTTTGTTGCTGGAAATCAAATTTTCTTTTCAAAATTTTATAAAGTATACTAACCAGCCATTCTAATTATGTACTATATTTCTGTCAGTCACACACCATCCGTTCAATATTAATAATTAAATCAAAACAATAGACCACTTTTTTATATATTCGTATCCTAACTGAATAAAATCTGACTAAATGAAAAAAATATTATTGATACTACCTGCAATAGCGCTATTTATAGGGTCTTGCGGAAATCAAGAAGTGGCTAATGATGCCCTGGATACAAAAATGGAAGACAAAGATGATTTTGATGATGCAATTGTGAGTTTTGCTGACGGCGAAGCTACCACCGGCGAACAATACTTTTTCGGAGTTCAGGCTGAGGTCGTTGAAATTGATGTGAAATTAAGAGAGATGGAAGATCTTGATGCAATGGATGCTCCCGTGAGCGATTTCAATGCGTCAATGGATGAGATGATAGAAATGATAAACGGAACGCGTAAAGCATTGGATTTATATAAAACAAAAGATTGGCCAAAAAGACAGGAGTTGCACGACCTTACAATAGAATGGGTTGCCGGTGTTGAAACCCTTGTGAATGATTATTTAAGAGATTTGGCTGAGCCATTGTCCGGTCCTGATGACAACTGGAGCGATTCCAACCTGGAATTATACGAGAAATATATAGAAGCTGAAGAAACTTTTTACGCTGATATAGATGACCGTTGGGTTCAATTTCAAGATGTATTTGCAGCAGCAAATGGTTTCGAGTTGAGTGATGAAGCAATTGACATGGAAGCATTAATTGAAGATGATTTGGAAGAATAATTTTTTGCTTTGCGCAAATCCTGCGACAATAAAAGATTAAAAAAACCGCTTGTTGAATCAAGCGGTTTTTTTGTGATTTTTTTTGCGCGAATTATTAGGTGCCTGTGTAAAAAAATACCACAAAAACACATTAGAAACATAGAGAATCACATAGAAAAAAGTATACAAAAATAAATATATACCTATGTGAATTTCCTATGTGCCTATGATTCGGCGCCTGCCCTGAGCATTTTGCGAAGGGTGGTGAAACCTATTAATACTTAACCTTCATTTTTTTTCCTTCGGAATTATGCTCAATCCATTTCCCGGTCTTTTCTCCGTTGTAATAATAACCTTGGCTTTTAATTGTTCTGTCTTCAAAATATTCTGTCCACAGTCCTGATTTTTTTCCATTCTGATAGGATCCGCTCATTGTTTTGTTATTACCTCCCTGTCCATATTCAACGTAATCTCCAATAATTTCGCCTTTATCATTACAAGTATATTTCGCGCTTACATTGCCGTTTTCATGATAATGCTGCCATTCACCAATTTTATACCCACACTGCATCATTCCTTTTTCTTTTAATTTTCCTGATGGAAATTTATTCTCTACAAGTGTTGGAACATCATATTTATATTCTGAAAACTCAACAAGCGTTCCAGGAAGAAAATTATTTTTTTCAATGCCGTTAATCACCCAAACAGAAATTTTTTCCAGGACTTCAATCGTCACTTGCTCATCCGTAACAGCAATAACTTTAACACGACCAATCGTGATTTTCATTGTCATATATTCATCTCCCGAAATTGAAGCAACTTCACCGGTTGCGCCAACTTTCGGTTTTGTTCCGGTTGTAAATTTTATTCTTGCCTGGGTTGAAGATGAGTCTAACAGAGTCCCTCTGAACGAAGAAAGTTTTTCACCGCATTGAACTTCTTTTTGGGCGAAGGTGGTTAGGGTTAGGAGGAGGATTGATAAGAGGAGGAGTTTTTTTTGCATGGTGGATATTTTAAAATATAGAGTTATAAATTTTTCCGATTAGGTGCGCGGCACAATTGCATTTTAGTATTTGCTGGTCGCTTTTAATCACTAATTTTTTCGATTAAAACACCAATTTCACATTTTTCGAGATTACAAAATTCATCATCCGGAGGATAGATTTCAAAACTAGTTGAAGTCAGCCTTGTTTTTTTGAATTGAGTTTCAATTTTTAACCGTCGTTCCGAAACTCCCATCGCAACAAGTTCTTGCTTAACTTTTGTGGCTCTTTCGAATGCAAGATTTAACTCTGTCGAGTCAGTGTAGATACCAATTATTTTAAAGCTGTTTTCCGATTCGGAAATATTTTCAAAAACAAAATCTAAATTTTCGCAATTGAGTTTAATAATGTCAATTTGTCTTCTTTCAAAAATCAGGTATTTACCACGATCTAAGAGACAACAAGAGAGAAATTCAAAATTTACTTCAAGGACAGTTTCCGTGTTATTTGGTTCGATATTTAATATTTGAAATTCAATCAGCCCAGAAATTTTGCTTGAATATAAAATGCGATATGAACCTGGCTCCAACTTAATATTATGCTTTTTTAAGTCAAGACGCATTTCAAATGTACTTCCTTCGTTAAAAGGGATCAATGTAGAATCTTTCAATTCAAGTTGAACATTCGCGGTAAGATCACAATCATTTTCGTAACCACCGGTCACAGCAACGATAAGACTGGGTCTCTGATATTCAGAATCGGATTGTGCTTTCGTTCCGAAAGCTCCCGATACAAACAAAACTAAATAAATTAATTTTTGCATTTTTAAATTGGACTAATGCAAGCTATATTTTGATAAAACTCCGCAGTATTTTTAAAGATAAGACTTTTAATGATCAATTCACCTGTCCTTATTCCAACTAACAATCGGCGAATGAAAACTATCAGTATAATGATATTTCCATTTCTTATCACAGCCATTGCATTTCAGCAAAACAGTTTCTTCATAATCTCCTTTGATAAAATTGATGACAGTGAATTTATTTTCTTTCACTAAATCAAAATAAAGATCATTGTTTTTAGCGTGCGTTACGCAATAACAGGCCATATTAATCTTGCAATATTGTTTTGATATCAGGTCTGAAATACAATTCAGATTTCAAAACTTTTCCATCTTCACGATAAATTGGTTTTCCGTTTGGATCTAATTTACTCATATTGCTTCTCTGAATTTCTTCAAAAACCTCTGCAATTTTATGCTGTAAACCGTGACGCAAAATTGTGCCGCATAAAATATAAAGTTGATCGCCAAGCGCATCCGCAATTTCAACAATGTCGCCTTTTTGAGCTGCTTCAAGATATTCTTCGTTTTCTTCGCGCATTAATTTGTATCGCAGCATTACATCGGCTTCCGTTAAATCCGATGTTAACTCGTAATTATTTTTTATGCCAAAAGCGGTGTGAAATGTTTCGACATGTTCAATTACTTGTTTTAAAGTCATCTCTTTACTCATTTTTACTATTTTTGATAAAAGTAATTTAACCTACCTAAAAAACTCATTTCATGCGGCTGCTTTTACTAACAATTTTTTCATGGTGTGGATTTTTTGTTTTCGCACAGGATTATTATCCGCCGCTTGTAAATTATTCTACCCAGCAATACGGGAAAGACAGGAACCCTGAGAATTTTTGTGCTGTCCAGGATAATCGTGGTGTAATGTATTTTGGTAATGCGAATGGGGTTCTTGAATTTGACGGACAAAAATGGAATTTTATTGAGGTTCAGATCGGGGCCTACGTTTTCTCAATCGGTAAAGATAGTGCGGGTGTAATTTACGTTGGCGGAGATGGTGAATTTGGATTTTTAAAACCTGATGAAAACGGAAAATTAATTTACCAGTCTTTAATGCCGAAGGTTGCTGAGCAGGATCAATTTTTTTCAAGAGTTTGGGCAATTCATTCAAATAAAAAAGAAGTTTTTTTTCAAACCCGCGAATGTGTTTTTAAATATGATTTGAAGTCGAAAAAGATAAAAGCTTTTTACCCGGAAGATAGTTATCATGTAAGTTTCATGGCTAATTCTGAATTCTATGTTCGTTCAAGGCAAGTTGGTGTTCAGAAATTCGTTAACGATTCTTTGGTAACACTACCGGGAACAGATGTTTTTAAAGAATACGGTCTTTTTGGTGTATTTGAATTAACAGATGATTCCTTACTTTTTATTACCCAGGAACTTGGTATCTGGAAATGGAAAAATAGTGTAATGCGTCAGTTGCCGGAGCTAAATAGTTTTCCGCTAAATCAACTTGGAATTTCCGGTGCCGTTGCGTTAAGTGAAAACAGTTTTGCATTGTCAACTTTTACAAACGGAATTTTAATTATTGACAGCAACGGAAAAATTATTAAACAAATTGACCGGAGTAAAGGCATGCGGTCCAACGATGTTAAATATATTTTCCAGGATCGCGATCAAAATCTCTGGCTTGCACTTGGAAATGGAATTGCAAAAGTTAATTATCATTCTCCTCTTTCTTACTTCAACGAAAAATCAGGAATTGAAGGGAATGTTGAGGCAATAACCAGGTTTAAAAGTAAATTATATGTTGGAACATCTTTTGGGTTATTTGTACAGGATATTTCTCCTGAAAAAACATCTGCATTTATAAATCCGCAAGTTGTTGCGCGTGATGTTTGGGATTTTTGCCCGGCCAATAATGTTCTTTATATGGCAAGTTCACAAGGTATTTATGCAACATCAGGAAATGGTGATTTTTCTAAAGTTAGTTCAAGAAATGCCAACGTAATTTTTTACATAGAAAAGGCAAATTATTTTGTTGCCGCTGGTCAGGAAGGAATTTTTGTTTTTGATAATAATTTTGCTGAAATATGGTCGGATCAAACTTTTCCCGCACGATTTTTATGCGCTGAACTTGATCCTGTTGATGACAATACGCTTTGGCTTGGTAGCCAAACATGGGGCGTGTTTCGTTTGAAATGGGATGAAGGTTTTTTTACCCTGGATTCGTATGGTTATAGTGATGGTTTGAACGATGATAACACAGCAAGGCCGATGCTGTTCCGGGGCAAATTAGTTTTTGGATCGGGCCAGGGATTGTTGTCGTTTATTCATGAAGATGAAATGGTGGCAGGAATGGATGATAGTGTAAAAAATGATCCGATGCAATACCGGGGAATGTTTCAAACCGCTATGTTTTATGATTCCACATTTTCTGATCCACTCGAGTTAATTAAAGAAGACAAAGACAAGACATGGTACTTTGCCGATGGTAAAATCGGGTATTATGATTTAGCAACAAAAGCTTTTGTCAACCAACCATTTTGGGGAATTAATTATGGAAGAGTGAATGAATTTTACCTTGAAGAAAATGGTGTATTTTGGATTGGTTGTGCTGACGGTTTGATCCGATATGAAAAAAATAATCAGAAAAAATATGACTCAAAATTCTATTCAATTATTCGGGAATTTACGATTGATAGTGATTCAACAATTTTTTATGGAGCATTTGCTGATGACAGTGGAGTAGTAAAAATTACCCAGAATGAAAATCAGAAAATTAAAATATTATATGAATTTAATGACGTGTATATTCGTTTTTCCGCACCCTATTTTGAAGATGAAAACATGCCTGAATTCTCATATATGCTTGAAGGTCATAGCGACGATTGGTCCGCATGGAGTACAAAAAACGACGCGAATTTTACGAACCTTCACGAAGGCGATTATATTTTTAAAGTAAAGGCAAGAAATATTTACGGACATATCAGCGAAGTTGCGGAATATCCTTTTTCGGTATTACCTCCGTGGTACAGAACAGCGTGGGCCTATACTTTATATGTGATAGCATTTATATTGATTCTATTTATTGGAGTAAAAATAAGTTCGGCAAGGTTAAAATCTCAAAATCAATGGTTGGAAGGAGTAGTAGTTGAGCGCACAAGAGAAATTACGGATAAAAATATTGTGCTTCAACATCAGAAAAAAGAAATTGACGACAGTATTAATTATGCAAAACGAATTCAACTTGCAATTTTACCGTTGGAAGCTGAAATGAAAAAATGGATCCCGAATTCGTTTATTTTATTCAGACCCAAGGATGTTGTTTCGGGAGATTTTTATTGGTTTCAGGAAAAGGACGGAAAGTTGATTATTGTATGTTCGGATTGCACAGGTCATGGTGTTCCCGGTGCGTTTATGAGTATGATTGGCTCTGATAGATTAAATAATATTGTAAATGAACTCCGCATTCTTGATCCCGGAAAAATATTATCTGAGTTGAGTCGCGCGATAAAAAAATCGTTGAAACAAGACGGCGAAAAAAATTCAACCCGTGATGGAATGGATGCTTCAATTTGTACAATTGATCTTGCAAAAAAAACAATGAAATATGCCGGCGCAAACAGACCGCTATGGATTATAAAGGATGGCGTGTTAGAAGAAATAAAAGCGAATAAAGTTGCCATTGCGGGATTTACTCCCGACAACCAGGTTTTTGATGAACATGAAATTCAACTCAGCAAGGGTCTCAAATTTTACATGACCAGTGATGGCTACGCAGATCAATTTGGTGGTGACAAAGGAAAAAAATACATGGTAAAAAACATGAAAGAATTTATTCTGGACCATTGTCAAAATCCGTATTCGGATCAACGTGATAAATTAGAAACTGAATTACTCAACTGGATGGGAAATCATGAACAGATTGATGATGTTTGTGTTATTGGTTTCGAAGCTTAGAAAAAAGGTTGTCGGTGGTCGGTAATCGGTGGTCGGGTAAAAAAAAAGGTTGTCGGTGGTCGGTTAAAAAATGGTGGCCAGGTTCAATAAAAAAAAAATTACGAATATTTTGATTTGTAAAGCGTAGCGATGAGGCTTGCCCTTATCGACCGATTTACCAAAATGTTCAATAAAAAGGGCAACAAAAAAAGGTTGCCGGGTTAAAAAAAATAAACTAATATTTTGATTTGTATAATGTCGCGATATCGACAGATTTGCCAGGTCGCCTAATTGAAATTGCATTAAAATTAATAGCAATAAAATGGCCCCGATTACCAATTACTGACTACAATTTACCGATAACCGATAACAAATAACCGATTACCATTTCAACATTTCGTCGAAAATTCTCCTAAATCATTAGGTTTATCTAATTTATTCTTCGTAATATTGCACCCCGAAACAAAGGGTAATAAAGCTTAAAGTCATGAATAATCTAATAAAAGAAGTACAAAACGAATTAAACGTAATCGCTAAAATTCCTGCGTTTAAAGCAGGTGCAACGATTACTGTTCACTATAAAATTAAAGAAGGAAACAAAGAACGTATCCAACAATTTCAGGGAGTTGTAATTCAACGTCGTGGAACTGGTGCTACTGAAACTTTTACCGTTCGTAAAATGTCAGGAAATGTTGGTGTTGAACGTATTATACCTGTTTATTCTCCGTTTATTGATAAAGTTGAGGTGAATAAAGAAGGAGATGTTCGTCGCGCAAGAATTTTCTATTTCAGAGAACGTACAGGAAAAGCTGCCCGTATCAGAGAAAAAAGACATTTCGTTAAAGACTAGTTTCTTAACTAAAAAATATCAAAACCCGGACACGAAAGTGATCCGGTTTTTTTGTTTTAGAAATGATCCTGACAAATGATTTCTAAATGCTGTTGGCATAGTGAATTACCTCAAAAAATCGATCTGGAGTTATTATTGTTAGCGATGTCACAGAATACCAAAAGTGTATTGACTTTAAACGAAATCTAAAATTCATGTCACAGAGTGACGAAAGATTTTCTAACGTCGGGCTTCAGTCCGGCGCAAAACAAGCCGCACAAAGTTAAAGTCCCATCGGTACGAAACATATGCGCAGATTAAATACTAAATAAAAAGGAAGAGCAATAGAATGGAAGCTTATCAATAAAAAATTAATCCACTGCCTTAGAAAAATAAAAAATCCGATCCTCACTTACCAAAACAAGAGTCGTTTCATTTTTAATAAAATAACCAGTGCACTCAGCATAAGTCAACAAAGATGAAAAAAAACGATCGCAACAAATTTTGGTGCATTCATCGTAAAACAAAAATTTTATCTGATGCAATCCGGTGATTTCATAACTGTTTTCACACTTGTTAATTTCAAGATTAAAATGAACAACCGAATCCTGGAAACTGATGCTATAATTAAAATCCTCATGAGGTTTTGGCGGAACAGTTTCATTCCCGGTCATATTATCGATGATCTTAAACAAGTTCCATTTGCCAACTAGCAACGAATCATTTTCTGTTGCAAAACTAATTTGCGACAAGCCAATAAATATAATAAAAGATAATATTTTCATAAGCGTTGTAATGGAGTTTTTATACCGTCAACCAAGCTATAACAAGCAAGTTTATCTTTAAAAACAGATGATTTGAAAATTGATTTATTTAATAACATTCTGACACATTCCTGCACACCTTCAACGATTGAAGGATGCGGGTGAATTAATTCCGATAATTCGGAAATACCAAGTCCCATTTTTATTAATAATGCAACTGCCTGGATGGCTGAAGAAGCATGTTCACCTACGGCACGCATTCCAAGAATTCTCATTTCATCATCATTCGTGACAATGATTTTAAAGAATCCTTCTGTGTTTCGCATTGCGATAGCTCTTGTCATTACTGAATAATCAAGCTTTACTATTTTTACAGGAATATTTTTCTCAAGACAATGTTTTTCATTAATTCCAACTGAAGCTACTTCAGGATTCAGGAACATTATAGTACAAATATTGTCGTAAGAAAGCTTTTCTGTTTTATGCTCAAATATTTTTTCAATTGCATGACGGGCCTCAATTTCTCCCATGTTTACTAAGGCAATTCGGCCCGAACAATCGCCAACTGCAAAAATGTTTGGAATATTAGTCTGTGTATCATTGTCACCGATATGCTTACCTGACTTTCCTCTTTTTATGCCAAGTTCTTCCATACCAATGTTCTCAATATTCGGAACCCGACCAATTGACAATAGTGCTTTTTCAACCCTTATCACTTCCCGTCTTCCTTTACAATCAATTTCATATTCCACCTCGCCGTCAACAATATCCATACGTATCAGCTGGGCATTGTGGTGAAGTGTAACGCCATGTTTTTCAAGATTATCAGATACGATTTTTGTAATATCATCATCTTCAAACGGTAAAATACGTTCAGCACGATCAATCAGGTAAACTTTTGTTTTGCCAAAATTAGAGAAGATGGTTGCATATTCGCATCCGATAACTCCTGCGCCAACAATAACAAGGCTTTTGGGATAATCAATCATATCCTCAATTCCATCGCTGGTCATTATTATTTTTTCATCAACGGTAATATTCGCAAGTTTGTGAGGCCGGCTTCCGGTGGCGAGAACAATAAAATCCGTTTCAACAATAATTTCTTCTCCGTCGGCTTTATGAATAATGATTTCATTCGGAGAAAGCATTTTTCCGTTACCGCGAATGTATGTAAACAGGTCTTTTCTCTCTGTTACAAGAAGTTTGATGTGACACGAGTATTGAAATTTTCTTTCAAAAATCGCTTCTTCAAGAGTTCTTTTTACTTCTTCCCAGGAAATTTCAAATTTTTTGCGACCAACAGAAACTATGGTTTCATTTACATTTTTTATTCGTTGTGCAAGTTCCCACATTGTTTTTGAACTCAGCGCACCATGATATACACCGGCACCACCGATTTTACCTTTTTCAATCAGGCAGACTCTTTTACCGAAGTCTATAGCCCTCATTGCGGCGGCATATCCTGCTGGTCCACCTCCTAAAACTACAACATCATATTTATTATCTTCCATTATTTATTTTGAAATCGGCGTTTGAAAGTAATAAAATTATCTTTACCATGGGTTTTTATATAGACGAGTATAATGTGAAAAAGGAATTAGAAGAATTACTGCAAAAGTCGGACCTGAAAAAAAAACAGCGGGAAGACCTTTTTAAAAAGCTAAAAAAAGTTCCGAAAAATCAGTTGGATGATACTTTTCATGTAGAGCATGAAATTGTGTTTAAAAAAATTGACTGCCTGGATTGTGCGAATTGTTGTAAAACTACAAGTCCGATTTTTACAAGCACTGATATACAAAGGCTTTCGCGGTTGTTTAAACAAAAATCGGCCGATTTTATTAATGAATATTTAATCATTGATGGCGATAATGATTATGTGCTTAAATCGGCTCCGTGTCCGTTTTTATTACCGGATAATAAGTGTTTTGTTTATGATGAGCGTCCAATGGCATGCCGGGAATATCCGCATACCAACCGTAAAAACATGTACCAGATATTAAATTTAACCGCCAAAAATGCTGAGGTATGCCCTGCTGTTGCTGAGATTCTAAATCGAATTACGGTTAAAAAGTAGCATGAGCAAGAAGAAAATTGTTAAAAAACATAACCTTAGTGTTTTTTTGTCGTAAATATTCGGTAGTTAATCAATTATTTTTTATCTTTCGGCGGTGAAAGTCGTAGAACTTAAACTTTAGATGTTGCAAAGAAACACAGTAGTAGATAAGTGTAATGCTCGTTTTCAGGAGATCTTTGGTGATTTTAATATCAACGCCAATGGGAAAATTATCGTCTCACATTTCGGCGAATTTTCTCAGGACCTGGTCAATTCTCTTTCTACCGGCATTGAAGATACCATGCTTGAGTCTGGCGATAAAAAAGGAGTCGTTAAAAGAATGTTCAGTATTCTTGTCGAAGGCCTTCAAAATATCAGGATTCACGGCGAACGCGATGACGATAAAAATCAAATCTCTTTCTTGATTGTTTTGCAAACTGAAGATGAATACAAAGTCACTTTCGGTAACCTGGTCAAATCTCAGAATACTTTCAAAATCATTGAGCGCATTGACACGCTGAATAAAATGGAACCTGAAGAGGTGAAAGAGTTATACATGGAAGTTCTTTCAAACGGTATCATGTCAAATAAAGGTGGAGCCGGTCTAGGTTTCATTACAATGGCACTTAAAGCAAAAAGTAAAATCGGTTATCAATCAGAAGAAGTTTCAGAAGATCTGACTTTCTTTTCTGTTAACATTGTCCTTGAGCGTACTAAAAAGGGAGAGGAATAAAAAAAGTAATCGACCCTTCGACAGGCTCAGGGATCTCAGGTAATCAATCAATTTTCAAGTTTTCCTAACTTTTCATTCGACCCGCTGTCACTCTTCAACTCTTTTATCCGCCGAAGCTTTAGCGTAGGTGGAAACTCATCAACTAACCTTCGCCGGCGTTGTCAATTTCTCGTAAAGTTTCTCGTATAACGGAAGTATATTTTCCAGGCTGAATTTCAACGAATGTTTATATCCCTGTTTTCTAAAAAGCGCAAGTTTTTCAGGATCCGATAAAATATAAAGTGCATTCTTAGCCATATCCTGAACATCACCAACATTACTTAAAAAGCCTGAATAACCATGTTCATTTACTTCAGGCAATCCACCTGTGTTTGATGAAATAACCGGTACGCCTGAAGCTAATGCCTCTAAGGCAGCAAGACCAAAACTTTCTGTTTCAGATGGCAATAAAAATAAATCTGATATACTTAAAATTTCTTCAGAGCCTTGCACATTTCCTATCATATGAACGTCGTTACAAATTCCATATTCCTGGCAAAGTTGTTCAGCAAGGAAACGTTCCGGTCCATCGCCGGCAAGAATTAATTTACAGGGAAGTTTGTCATGAATTATTTTGAAAACAGATACAACATCATTAATCCTTTTCACTTTTCGAAAATTGGAAATATGTGTGATAACAAATTCCCCGTTTGGCGCAAATTCAAGTTTACGTTTCAAATCATCTTCTGTTGGGATGTGATGATAATGTGAATGTTCAACAAAATTTGGAATGACCTGGATGTCGATTTCAATTGCAAAATGTTTAAGCGTATCATCTTTCAGATTTTGTGATACACAGGTAACAGCGTCTGAATTATTAATGCTGAAAGTAATAACAGGTTCAAAAGACGGATGCCTGCCAACCAACGTAATATCTGTACCGTGCAGTGTTGTGATGAACGGAATATTTATGCCATGTGTTTTTAAAATCTGCTTTGCAAAATATGCTGATGATGCGTGAGGAATTGCATAATGAACATGAAGAATATCGAGATTTTCATAACGAGTCACATCAACTAGTTTACTTGTCAAAGCAAGTTCATAAGGCTGATAATCGAAAAGCGGATAATGAAAAGGCTTTACTTCGTGATAACGAATATTGGGCTGAAAATGATCTAACCGAACCGGATAATTATAAGATATAAAGTGAATTTCATGACCTTTTTTTGCCAGCGCTTTTCCAAGTTCTGTAGCCACTATGCCACTACCTCCGAATGTTGGGTATAATACGATTCCTATTTTCATTTATTTTATAATTTGGGTAGATGTTTTTTTATATCAGCTATTTATTATTGGCGCAAAGTTAAGAATTGTAAAAAGCAATGTTGATTAAGAAAGATTTTTAATTCACGGATTTTTTTGCGTTAGGATTTACCACATTATTGATAAACGCTCAAATAAAAAAAGAAAAATTATTTAGCACAAGCCGCATAAATAACATCCTGAACCAAAACCCTGAATCCTTCTTTTAACAGAAGTGGATTTTCGGCAATAGGATAACAGCGGTTACTGAGAAAAACATAGACGATATCGTTATCAGGATCTGCCCAGGTTATTGTGCCGGTAAATCCTGAATGACCAAAACTATTTAATGAAACTCTGCTGCATGTTGGTCCACCGTCTAATGATCGAACGGGTTTATCAAAACCTGCTCCACGACGGTTATCCGGATATTTTTGCCACCGGGTAAAATCTGCAAGTGTATCTTTATTAAGGTACGTTTCTCCGCCATATGTTCCATCATTGATTAGCATATACATTAATGTTGCAAGATCCAAAGCGTTTGAAAATAATCCGGCATGTCCGCCTACACCACCTAGCATTGCTGCGCCCTGATCATGAACGGTTCCATGAATTAGTTGCATTCGGAAAGTTGTATCAAGTTCGGTTGGTGTTATTTCTTCCTTACTGAATTTGTTGAGCGGATTATATGTCATGTGGGTAAGTCCCATTGGCGAATAAAAATTTTCGTCGGCATATTTGTCAAGTCTTTTTCCTGTTTGACGGAATATAATTTCGCGCAAAAAATAGTAACCGAGATCTGAATATTTATACGTTTTTTTGCCGAGCGGTGTACTTGTAATGCGATTAAAAATAACCGTGTCGTAATATTCTGAGATGTACATATTTTCAGCTACTTTATGGGTGAATTCACCTGAAGCTTCTGTTTTGTAAACTGACGGATCCGGTTGACCATTGGCTAATGTTTTTGTGTAAAATGGAATCCAGTCGCGCAGGCCCGCCTGGTGAACCATCATAGTTCGGATGATCATATTTTGATACGGAGTCGAATCAACAATATCCGGAAGATAATAGGTAAGGGGTTTATCAATATCTATTAATCCTTCGCTTTGTAATTTTACAACGCTGATTGTTGTGGCTGCGATTTTTGTAATGGAAGCAAGGTCATAAAGATCTGTCGTTTTTACTTCTCTTGTTTTTTCATAAGTATGATGACCAAACGCTTTGTTATAAAAAACATTGCCATCTTTTATTGCAACAATTTGACAACCGGGATATGCGCCTATTTTGATTCCCCTCATGGCGAGCGAATCAATTTTTTTCAGGTTCGCGGTTTCAATTCCAATTTCTTCAGGTAATACAAATGAGAGTCGTGTTTTCTTTTCATAAGTTAAACCGGTGCCAGCAGGGAAAGTTGATGAACCTGATACAGGAAGTTTACCCGTTGAAACAATACCACCGAATAAAAGTTGGGCGGCTGCTTCATTCGTGAAATCTGTATCCTGGTATGCTACAACGAATGCTTTTGTTTTGGAAATATCTCCGAATTTTTCTAACACATACGGATTTCCAAAAAGGACACTGATTACTTCTACAGCATTTGAAAGTTCGTTGTGAATTTGAATTGATTGAATGGTGACTCCAAAGTTTCTTTTCGGATCATTGTTGGTGCGATGAAAACCAATAATTACTTTATCATATTTTTTACAATTTGCAATGAGTTCTTTTTCTTCGGTGTCTGATAATGCCCTTGGAATCTGGATCTGATCAACCTTTGCATAAATTTGCATTGTCTCAAAAAACATATTATTTTTTACTCCGCCAATATTAAGGTAAGCTATTTTTAATGTGTCGGTTCTTTTAAATGGTAATGTGTTTTCCAGGTTTTGAATTAAAGTGATTGATTGATTGGCCAGTTTTCGGTTCAACACTTCTGCCTCTAATAAATTTAAGCGGATGATCAAATTTTCTGTATCAATTGGTTTGTATTTATTTAAACCTGCCCATTCTTTTGCTTTTAATATTTTGAGACATCGTTCATCAATTTCTGCCTGCGTTATTTGACCGTTTTTAATGGCTTCTTTTATTTTCAATATCCCTGTGGGAACATCTTCAGGAAAAAGCAAAACATCGTTACCTGCAAGAATTGCTTTTACGTCCACTTCGCCGGGTTGATAATAGGAAGAAACACCTTTCATATTAAGCGCATCCGTAAAAATGAGTCCTTTAAAATTTAATGAATCTTTCAATAAACCATTCACGATTTTTGGTGATAATGTGGAAGCCTGATTTGCCGTGTTATCGAGCACGGGAATATACAAATGAGCAACCATCATACTCGCCAAACCGGCATCAATTAATTTTTTGAAAGGATAAAGTTCAAGTGAATCAAGTCGCGCATAATCATGAGCAATTGTTGGTAAAGAAAGATGCGAATCCATATCTGTATCACCATGTCCGGGAAAATGTTTTCCACAGGCAATGATATTTTTATCCTGCATTCCTTTCATATAAGCAATGCCAAGTTGAGCAACATGTTCTTTTACTTCGCCAAAAGATCGATTATTTATTACCGGGTTTGCCGCGTTGTTATTGACATCAATAACCGGTGCAAAATTGATGTGGATTCCCATTATTTTGCATTGATCCGCAATTTGCCGACCCATTTCGTAAATTAATTGTTCGTTCTGAATTGCACCTAACATCATCTGACGCGGGTAAACAGCAGTTGAATCGAGTCGCATGGACAATCCCCATTCTCCATCAATTGCAATAAAAAGGGGCGT
>Ga0102851_10001039_pt1 | contig 15200 bp, 20 predicted proteins | sample Mud3Dept3metaG_FD_79558 | JGI IMG/M metagenome (GOLD analysis project Ga0102851, IMG submission 79558) | Freshwater wetland microbial communities from Ohio, USA, analyzing the effect of biotic and abiotic controls - Mud 3 Core 4 Depth 3... | ecosystem: Environmental > Aquatic > Freshwater >... | reverse complement strand
TATATATATATATATATATATGTGTGTATGTATGTACTATATATGTATGTATATACATATATAATACAAATAACTAAACCCAGATCAGTGTTGCCTTGGGCGTTGTTACCCGGCCTCGGGCCTGCCTGTAGTCGAGCTATTTGGTTGGTGTGTTATGTGGCGAGTTGTGTGTTTACTATCGGCTTTTGTCTAGTGTGCATGATCGTCGCTGTATAGTGATAGGAGTAGGCAGAAGATGTATGCTTGAATTAAACAGATTGCTGTTTCAAATAGAATATATCCTGCTGTAAGTAGGATGAATATTGTTCTGGATAAGATTGAGGATGTGAATGCTGCTGCGGCGTAGATGCCAACTAAACTTAGTACGATGTGGCCGGCGCTTATATTTGCGGCTAGTCGGAATGACAGGGTGATGGGCCGTACGGCGATCCTGGTTGATTCAATTAGTACAAGGAATGGGTTGAGTCATTCAGGGGCACCGTCTGGAAGTAGGTGGGCTGCTGTAGCTTTTACGTTTCATGTTGTGCTAGATATAATTAATATTAGTCATAGAGGAAGGCCGAATGATAGTGTAAAGATTAAGTGGCTTGAAGTACTGAATCTGTAGGGCACTAGTCCTAGGAGGTTGATTGCGATAATACATGCAAATAAGGAGGTTACTACGGCTCTGACTCCTTTAAGGTTTGTTGCGGTTGTGCGTTGAAGCTGGGTAAATATGGTTTCAAGAATTGGTGCGCTTATTGCTAGTTTTCGGTTGGTAAGGCCTGATATAGAGGTTAGCACATAGGTAATAAATATGAAGTTTATTGAAATAAATAGGGGGCCCAGAGGAATGAAGTAGTTGAATGAGTTGGGGTCGAAGGAGGAGAAGATATCAGGTATCATCAGAACTTGAATGGGGGGTCTTTGGCAACTTTGAAGGTTGCTAGTTTGGAATAACTTAAAGTTCTATTGTAGGATTGAATCTCATGCCTTTGTTAGTAGCGGGTTTGCGACAAAAAAGATAAAGTATCATGTAGTGGCTAGTTGGCCAATTATTACATACGGGTCTTCAACGGGTCGTCCCCCAATTCAGGTTAGAATTAGTCAGGACGTAATGAAGGATCAGAATAGAATTTGATTTAGGGGGTAGAATGGGAGACCACGTTTTAGGCTTCTGTGGCTGAGAGGCAGTACGAATAGAATGAGTAGTGCGGCGAATAGGGCTACTACGCCTCCTAGTTTGTTGGGCACTGAGCGTAAAATAGCATATAATCACAGGAAGTATCATTCTGGTTTAATATGAAGTGGTGTTACGAGCGGGTTGGCTTGGAGGTAGTTTTCAGGATCAGCGAATAGATTGGGTGTAAGTATTAAGAATATAATAAACATTAGGAGAACAATTACGTATCCTATTGCGTCTTTAATTGAGTAATAAGGGTGAAATGTGATTCGGTCTGAATCACAGTTTAGACCGAGTGGGTTGTTTGACCCTGTTTGATGGAGGAATATGATATGAATTCCTGATAGGGCTATTAGGACGAAGGGGAGAAGGAAATGAAATGCGAAGAATCGGTTAAGCGTAGCGTTATCTACGGCAAAGCCCCCTCAGATTCACTCTACTAGCATTTGTCCTAGATAGGGGATTGCGGAGAACAGGTTGGTAATAACTGTAGCTCCTCAGAAGCTTATTTGGCCTCAAGGGAGGACGTAGCCCATGAATGCAGTTGCTATGGTGACGATGAAGAGAATTACTCCAAGGTTTCATGTTTCGATTAGATTATAGGAGCCGTAATAGATTCCGCGGCCCGCGTGAAGATATAGAAATAGGAAGAATATCGAGCCCCCGTTAGTGTGGGCGGAGCGCAATAGCCAGCCATAGTTTACGTCGCGTATGATGTGGGCTACGGATGAGAATGCTATTTCGATATTGGGGACATAGTGTATTGATAGGAATAGGCCTGTGGCTACTTGGAGAACTAGGCATAACCCTAGTAAGGATCCGTAGTTTCACCACAGAGAGATGTTTGCTGGTGCTGGTAGATCAATCACAGCGGCGTTTATTAGTTTAATTAATGGATGGGTGGTTCGAAGCGGTTTATACATCGAAATGAGATCAAGCGATACTTCTGAAGCCACAATTCAGCGGTCTTGTTAGCCTACGTCATTTGTCTTTATAGTCGTAAGAATTAAACTTACTCATCGGGCTTCAAAGGCTCATGTGCGTCTTACACCAGGCTATAGTCACGGGCTCGCGGTGGGGCCGCGAGCCCCACCGCGAGCCCTCTGGGTTTTGGAGAACAATGGCCATGGGCCTCTTTTTGGGCCGAAACCAAAATGCAAGTTGCTTTTGTTCGCGATTGTGTAGTTTATGATATAAAAGATCGGAGCGGCCCCTTGGATTGTATTGAGATTTTTACTACGATGATTATGGCGAATAAGAGAAGTGTTGCTAGTATTAGGAGCATAGCGGTATTGTAGTGGGAATATAGAGTTGCTGTTATTGGGTGGAATAGTTTATTTATTGGGGTTATTGTGTCGGTCAGGAGGAGGGTTAATATGATTAATAGTCTGACAATAATGGTTATATATGTGTTGCTGAAAAGTTGCTGGTTTGGGGATATGGCTACAAAGTATGAGAACATTACTAGCATACCGCCGACATAGAGTAGAAAGATTAGCAGGGCTACTCAGGATGATAGGGTGGCGGCATAGAAGATCGCGAGGAGTAGAGCTATTCCCAGGATAATGAGTCCTATAGAGATAGGGCTTGTGGCCAATGTTATGTTTGTTGTAATAGCGGTTAGAATTGAAGCGATTAAGATTGTTATCATGTTTAGTTGCCACAGGCTCGGGCTTATATGTACTGATAAGCTTTAACTAAAGTTAGGCACCTCATCAGTAGATGCATAAGTATAGGCAAATTCATACTACATCTACGAAGTGTCAGTATCAGGCTGCGGCTTCGAAGCCGAAGTGGTGGCCTGTTGAGAAATGTATCATGATTGTACGGGCGAGGCATACGAGTAGGAATGTAGAGCCGATAAGAACATGGGCACCGTGAAACCCGGTGGCTACGAAGAATGTGGATCCGTAGATTCTATCTGCGATAGTAAATGGTGCGGCGAAGTATTCCCCTGCTTGTAGAAATGTAAAATATATCCCTAATCCTACTGTAATGGATAAGGCTTGGATGGCATTGGTTCGGTTACCTTCTATTAGTCTGTGGTGGGCTCATGTAACGGTTACTCCAGAAGCTAGTAGAACTGCGGTGTTTAGTAGTGGAACTCTAAATGGGTTTAGGGGGGTGATTCCGATGGGTGGTCAGCAGCAGCCTAGTTCTGGTGTTGGGGCAAGCCTGCTGTGAAAGAATGCTCAGAAAAAGGCTGCAAAGAAGCATACTTCAGATAGAATGAAGAGTATTATTCCGTATCGTAGGCCCCTAGATACATAGGATGTGTGATGGCCTTGGAATGTGGCTTCTCGAATGACGTCGCGTCATCATTGGATTATTGTCAGGATGATTACTAAGGAGGCCAGTATTAGGCAGTAGGTGCCATAGTTGTGGAATCAGCTTGCTAAGCCTACTGCTAATAAGAATGCACCAATTGAGGCGGTTAGAGGTCATGGGCTAGGTTCAACTAGGTGGAATGGTTGTCGGGGCATATACGTCTCCTCGGTTGTGTAGACTTTTTACTTGGAAGGTAACTGTACTGGTTATACTAGAGGCGTGTGAGAGGGCATAGCCCATGAATAAATTTACAGTTTATTGTTTGTTATCGACCATCTCACAATCATCTTCATGGAGAGTGATTATTATTTTTGGTTGATGTGGATGGAGTAGTGAATGATGTTGGTACATCTCATCATGTGTTAGACTGGATGATGAATTGAGTTGCTCATAGTGATAGTAGGGCTAATATTCATTTTATTGGCGATAAGTGTGGCATAGAGCGTCACCTTTGGTAATTGTCACTTGACAAGTGACTGTTATTATTTAACTAGATGCTCAGGATTTGAATGATCTGACTCAGGAGATAAATGAATTTGTGTCTACTACTTCTATTGCGATTGGTATGAATGAGTGGTTTGCCCCACAGATTTCTGAGCATTGGCCGTAGAAGACGCCTGGCCGTGTGGCAATAAATCCGATTTGGTTTAGGCGGCCTGGGATTGCGTCTATTTTGATTCCTAGTGCTGGAATTGTTCATGAATGAATTACATCGGCTGCGGTGATTAGAAGTCGGATTTCTAATTGTATTGGAACAACTATGCGGTTATCTACTTCTAGTAGGCGGAATTCGCCTGGGGCTAGATCTGTTGTTGGGAGCATGTAGGAATCAAATTCAATGGATGGGAAATCTGAGTATTCGTAGCTTCAGTATCATTGGTGGCCGATGGTTTTGACCGTGAGGGAGGGGTTGGCTAATTCATCTGTTAGATAGAGGAGTCGTAGGGACGGAAGGGCTAAGAATAGTAAGGTGATTGCGGGGAGAACGGTTCAGATTGTTTCAACTTCTTGGGCTTCTATGGTAAAGCGTGATGTATATTTGTTTACGAGTAGAGTGGCTGAAGCATAGCCTACGGTGGTAATTACTAATGTAAGGATTACGAGGGCGTGATCGTGAAATGAAATTATTTGGAGCATGATGGGGGAGGCGGCGTCTTGTAGTATTAATTGGGATCAGTGTTGCATCCTAAGTGAGCTAAGTTGGTATAGCACAGGCCTAATTAACAAATAGGTGCCATTTGGCGTTCACTTAATGAGGGCAGGTTGTTAGTAGTATCCTTAGTTAGGATATGTAATAATTCCTGTTTCGTTCAGGTTATGGTAGTCTAGTGGAAGGATGTCATTTCATTCTATTGATGATGACATGTGTGGGCTTGCGATTACAGTACGTTGTGCGGCAAAGGCTTCTCAAATGATTACGATAAATATTATTAAGGCGACGAATGAGATGATTGCGCCGATAGAGGAGATTACATTTCAGCTTATTATTGCATCGGGATAGTCTGAATAGCGTCGTGGCATGCCTCTTAGGCCAAGGAAGTGTTGAGGGAAGAATGTTATATTTACCCCGATGAATATTAGGAAGAATTGGGCTTTAGTTCAGCGTTGGTGTAATGTTAACCCTGTAAATAGGGGGAATCAGTGGTTTATGGCCGCGAAGATAGCAAATACTGCGCCCATTCTTAATGTGTAGTGGAAGTGGGCTACTACATAGTAGGTATCGTGAAGCATAATGTCTAAGGAGGAGTTGGATAAGCAAATTCCTGTCAGTCCGCCTATTGTGAATAGGAAAATGAATCCCAGCACTCAAATTATAGGGGTGGAAAATTGAAGTTTTGATCCGTGGATTGTTGCTAGTCATCTGAATACTTTAATTCCGGTAGGGACAGCAATAATTATAGTTGCTGCCGTGAAGTATGCGCGTGTGTCTACGTCTAATCCAACGGTGAATATATGATGTGCTCATACGATGAAGCCGACTACTGCAATACCGATTATAGCGTAAATTATTCCTAGTGCGCCAAACGGTTCTAGTTTAGCGGTGTTATGGGCTACGATATGAGATACTGCCCCGAATCCTGGTAGAATTAGAATATATACTTCTGGGTGGCCAAAGAATCAGAATAGGTGTTGGTACAGGATTGGATCGCCGCCTCCAGCTGGATCGAAGAAGGATGTATTTAGGTTGCGGTCTGTTAGTAGTATAGTAATTGCCCCGGCTAGAACTGGGAGTGATAGTAGAAGGAGGATTACTGTAATTACGGCTGCCCATACGAATAATGGAATCCGTTCTAGGCGAAGTCCGTTTCAACGTATATTAATTATTGTAGTAATAAAATTGATTGCTCCTAAGATTGAGGATGCCCCAGCTAAGTGGAGTGAGAAGATGGCGAGGTCGACTGAGGGCCCGGAGTGGGCAAGGTTTCTTGCGAGTGGCGGGTAGACTGTTCATCCTGTACCAGCGCCTTTTTCTACTGCTGCGGAGGATACTAAGAGGATTAGGGACGGAGGAAGAAGTCAGAATCTTATGTTATTAAGTCGTGGGAATGCTATGTCGGGGGCGCCGAGCATTAACGGAATTAGGTAGTTGCCAAAGCCGCCGATGAAGACTGGCATTACAAAAAAGAAAATTATTAGGAATGCATGGGCGGTTACAAGCGTATTGAATAGTTGATCGCTGCCAAGGAATGATCCGGGTTGTGCTAGTTCGATTCGAATGAGCAGACTGGTGCCGGTACCAACTATTCCAGCTCATACACCAAAGATTAGGTATAAGGTGCCAATATCTTTATGATTAGTAGAATATAATCAACGCATATTATATAATTATAGGAATAAAGCCGATTGCTGCCCTGGAGATGGCTAGGTTGTGTCTGTATCCTTTACAGCCTTTATATGAGAATTTTTGATCGGCAGAGATTTTGGTGCACGCGGCGATGAAAGAGAATCTTAGAGTTAGGTAGAAATAAAGGTTGAGCATGGAGCCTAGGATTAGAATTATTAAGGTGATTGGGGCGGTTTTCACCAAGGCTACTATTGTTAGTAGCTTGGGCAGGAAGCCTGTTAATGGTGGGATTCCGCCAATGGATAGAAGGAGAAGTGGGAGTGAGAGTGCTAGAATTTTGTAGGTTATTAATTTATGTGATAGAAATTCAGCGGTTTCAATATTTAATGTAACTATTAGTGTAAATACTGGTATGAGGATAATTACATAAGTTGAGAAGTATAATATGGTTAGTGCGTAATTATGGGCTCTAACGAGTGCAATTATTCAGCCTATATGGCCGATTGATGAGTAGGCTATTATTGTTCGAATGTGTGATTGGTTTATTCCTATGATGCCACCAACTAAGCTATTAACTCTGGCAATGATGAGGAGCAGATTAGTTAGGGTGGATGCTATTATATACAGAAGCACTGCTAGTGGGGCTAATTTTTGTCAGGTGGATAAGTATAGGGATGTAATTCATGGGAGAGCTGTTATAGCGGATGGGTACCAGAAGTGAAACGGGGCAGCTCCTATTTTGAGCAGGAGGGCGGATAGGAGTATAATTTCTATTGTGGTGGAATAAAAGTGTCATATTGATAACCTTCTTAGTAGTATGGCGGCTGACCCCAGTGCCTGGGCGAGGAAATATTTAATGGCAGCTTCGGTCTCCCTTGAGGATTTGGTTTTAAATATTAAGGGGATGAATCTTAGAAGGTTTAATTCTATTATTATTCAAATTGTAATTCAGTTGGTACTGGCTAGAGTTAGGACTGTTCTGATAATTATGATGGAGAATGATAATAATATAGCTGGTGTGGTGATAACTCAGGTGAATAGCATAAGAATATGGAGGAGTTGAACCCCCTAATGGTAGTTAGAAGCTGCCATATTGGACCGCCTTATTCTGTTAGCATGATCAATCTAGAGAGCCCTCATTTCATTCATGGAATAGGCCTATTAGGAGAATTGTAAGGAAGATTATTCTTGTTATGATGACACTGGTTGTCGGTAATGATCTTGCTAGTATCGGTAGGGGGATTAGGAGGACGATTTCAATATCGAATACGATGAAGATTAAGGCTAGTAGGAAGAAGCGTAAGGAGAACGGGATTCGTGCTGTGTTTTTAGGGTCGAACCCACATTCAAATGGAGATGATTTTTCGCGGTCGGTGGTTGATCGTGTGGCCAGGATTCAGGCGGCAACGAAGACTAGAGTGACTAGAGTGGTAGCTATGGCAATAAATAGAATTGAGGCAGTCATTAACTGGGAATATATTATTTTCTTCTTGATTAAAAGTCAAGTGCTTAATCTTATACAAGCTCCCCAGTTAGACACAGGGAGAATTCCATAATTAACGTCATCAGAGTTATCCGTTCATCCGGCGCAGTGTCTATAGAGCGAATGAGATTGCTGTTGTTAGCATGAGTCTAGCTAAGGCTACTGGTAGGAAGGACTTTCATGTTAGTGCTATGAGATTATCATATCGTATACGTGGAAATGTGGCACGTACTCATACAAATAGGGTGGCCAAGGCTGTAGTTTTTAGAATAATAAGGATGTCGGCTATAAAGGTGATATTTAGATTGAAGAAAATTGTTGCAGTGAATAGGCTTATAACTAGAATGCTTGTATATTCTGCTATGAAGATTAATGCGAATAGTCCACTTCTATATTCTACATTGAAGCCGGAGACTAACTCTGACTCCCCCTCAGCAAAGTCGAAAGGTGTGCGGTTAGTTTCTGCAAGATTGGTGATAAATCATAGTATGCACACTGGCAGAATTAGAAGGCTGATTCAGGTTATTTGTATTATTGAGATTTGGGTTAAATCTAAGGATTTGGGTAATATGAGGGCTCTTAGTAGAATTAAACTTATGCTTACCTCATATGAAATTGTTTGTGCAACTCCTCGGAGTGCCCCGAGAAGGGCATATTTAGAATTAGAACATCAGCCGGCTAGAAAGGTGGTGTATACATTTAGGCTAGACACAGATAGGAAATATAGCACCCCGAATAACATAAAGTAGGCTGGGTGGGTATGGGGGTAGATTGCTCATAGAAATAAGGCTAAGCATAGACCTATGACTGGGGCTAATATAAAAGGTATATTATTTGCTACTGTCGGTTTTGCTTGTTCTTTTACGAATAGTTTAATTGCATCAGCGAAGGGCTGAGGAAGGCCTATTAGGCCTGGTTTGTTTGGGCCTTTTCGTAATTGAAAGTAGCCAAGGAATTTTCGTTCTATGAGGGTATAGAATGCTATAGCTAGTAAAACTAGTAGGTAGCATATAATGACTGATACGGAGGAGGATAGGGTCATTACCGCGGGAGTTTGGACTCGTTTTCAGGATTTAAATCTGATGCATTGTTCTGCCACCGTGGCAGGCCTGAAGGGGAGTTGAACCTCTATTTTAGACGTTCAAGGTCTACTGTTTCCGAAACGGCAGGCCGCTACTGAGAGATCTCTCTGATCAAGTGCAGGTTGATAGTTCTATATAAACTAAGTTGCAATTAGCAAGTGGCTAATATAGCCCTATTTTGATCCTAAGTCAGGTGCACTGTTCTGCCAACTTGCTGATTTATGGGATGTATTTTTATTTTATGATATTATTATATTGATTCAGATTTTATAATTATTATATAGTCTAGGTCCTTTCGTACTATAGAATATATTATTACGGATAGAAGCTAACCTGGCTTGCGCCGGTCTGAACTCAGCTCATGTAGGATATATGTGGTTGAACAAACCATCTTGTCATGACTGCTGCATCATGAGGATCTCCTAAGCCAACATCGAGGTGCCAACCCATTTTGTCGATATGAACTCTTGAAAATGATTAGCCTGTTATCCCTAAGGTAGCTTGGTCTTGTGATCACTGTAGGGTCATAAGATAGACTTATTTGTCGAGATGGTAGGGATGTTTATTTCCCTGGTCGCCCCAACCGAATTGTTCTCCTCTAGTATTGAGGAGGTAAAATGAAGCTCTATAGGGTCTTCTTGTCCTGTATTTATATTTAAGCTTCTTCACTTGAATATTAGTTTTTAATGTTTTGTAAGAGACAGGGGTGATTTCGTGTGCCCGTTCATACCAGCCCACAATTAATGGGCAAATGATTATGCTACCTTTGCACGGTCAGGGTACCGCGGCCGTTTAAAAGGTTCACTGGGCAGGGTGTACCTACTATATTTGGGCAGCAGGAAATGTTTTTGATAAACAGTCGAATCACGAGGTTGCCGAGTTCCTTTTGCAAAGTTGGTTTTAATAAATTGTGTAATTTATTTAATACTTGTTTTTACATAATAAGGCCCTATGAGCTTGATTTATAGGGGATCTTTAATATATTTAGCACGGGTAGTATATTTATTTCTTGATGTATAATTCTGTAACGATTTTATATGGTGACTGATTTTAAGCCTACTAGGTTCAGTACATAAATAGAGTCATAGCTTATATCTATAGAGCTTATCCTTTATAGATTAACAGAGTAGCGGTTTGCTACTTGATTTAATTTATAATTTTTTTAAAGAACCAGCAATTAGCTTGTGCGGCAGGTATGTAGCCTCTATTAATATATCTTTTAGAATTAGTGAAACAATTGGTATTGGGTTCTTAACAGTATATTAGCAGCTCACAAAGCTTTCGGGGTAGGAGTGTAGACTTTTATCTTGTAAAACCATTATGCACAAGGTACGTTGATAAAACTACTTTATGACGTTTTGTATTTCCCTTGCGGTACTTTTTGTGTGAGTTGTTATGTTGATATTTTATGGATGTTTTTATTAGGCGGTGGGCTTATAAGATAGTGTTTTACGAGCGGGGCAAGCGTGAGGCTTTTTTCTTAGTGTAAGTAAGAGGCATTATTATATGCTATACCCCGATAGGGGCAATTTCCATTACTCCTACTATGTTACGACTTATCCCCCCTTTAGGGTGGAGTGACGGGCGATGTGTGCATGTCTTAGATTCCTGTTCATATCTATTGATTTTAGGATATTACTGTCAAGTTCAGCTTTTAAGGAAATAGTTCATTTTCTTTCTGGTTGATTTGTTGATATTGTAACCCATCACCACCTTAACATTGGCTATACTTTGACCTGATGTCGTATATATAATATGTTTGGTATGCTCTCTTAGAGGCATGCTGACAACGGCAGTACATGGGCTGTTATTCAAGTTAAGGTAAGATATTCGTGGATTATCGAATTAAGGGACAGGTTCCCCTGATAGGATAAGACACCGCCAAGGTCTTTGAGGTTTAAACGGTTGTTCGTATTTGTCGGCTTATTTTTATGCTGTGAATAGAAGGGTATCTAATCCTTGTTTTAGACCACAGTTTCGCAAATTGTATACTCAGGAGAATTTGGGGATGGGATTGTTTAGATTGGACCCATTAAATGAGTTAGATCATCTTGGATGTATTATTGCTTAGCCTTATAAGTTAGCTTGGACCCATCGTATAACCGCGGCTGCTGGCACGAATTTTGTCAGTCCTAATATCAGACCCTTTATCTTACTACCGTAAATGGTATAATGTTTTTTACTGCGCTTGGGGCTATGTAGATGACTATATTGCGTTTTAATGTCTTTTAGGGTTATTTTGAGCATTTTAGAGATTGCATGTAAATGGTTGACGTTACTAATTGAATAGCTAGAATCAAACTATATAGGTGGAGAGTGATCTCTTTGTTGGGGTATGAACCCACTAGCTTAATATAGCTTATCCATCTAAGTGTAGATAATAATATACCTTTAAATCTGCAATTTAATGTTGTTATTCAACTACTACACCAAATTATTAAGAGCTCTGGCTTAGAAATTAGTAATACTAATGGGGTTAGGTGGCATAGTAATAGGGACAGGTCTTTTGGTTTTAGAGGGGTGTACATGTTTATAATTTTTATGGGTTGTCCGTGGTTTACGGATGTGTATATGATTATTGAGTAGCATGCCGTCACAAAACTTAAGCTTATCAGCGGAATAGCCATTCATGTACTGTAAGATAATGAGGCTGTAATTAGGATGATTTCGGAGAGGAGGTTAATTGATGGAGGGGCTGCCATATTTGCGCATGTAAATAAGAATCATCAGAGTGATAGAATTGGCAGGATCACTATTATGCCTTTTGACAGAGTAAGTCTTCGGGTATGTGTAAATTCATAATTAATATTGGCTAGGATAAATAGGGCAGATGAGCAGAGGCCATGAGCAATTATTATTATGAGTGCCCCTGTGAGACCCCAGGCACTTAATCTTATTGTACCGGCGATTATAACGCCTATATGCCCTACTGATGAATAGGCGATTAATGATTTTAGGTCTGTTTGGCGTAAGCACATTAGCCTGGTGTATGTTGCGCCAATGATGGCGATTCTTATATAAAATGAAGATATTTTGGATAGTAGGGGAGTGAATAGGAGTGTTATGCGGATTAACCCGTAGCCCCCTAGTTTTAGTAAAATGGCGGCTAGGACTATTGAGCCGGCGATAGGTGCTTCTACGTGGGCTTTTGGTAGCCATAGGTGTACTGAGAATAATGGCAGTTTGGCCATAAATGCTGCTGTGCAGCAGATTGCTATAATGGATGAATTGAATGGAGTGAATGTGGTCATTATCCTAGTTGGCATAGAGGTTGATTTTGAGTACATGTAGATTAAACATAATCTGAGTAGTAATGGTAAGGATGCTGCTACTGTGTAGATTATTAAATATATGCTTGCCTGGATGCGTTCTGGTTGATAGCCCCATATTATGATTAGTAATATTGTGGGTGCAAGTGAGGCTTCAAATCAAATGTAGAATAATATTAGTGATGAGGCGGAGAAGCAGAGTAGGAGGATGGATATTAGCGAGATCGTGGTAGCATGGAAAGGGTTTTGGTGCTGATTGGTTAAGTATACTTTATATCTTGCAATAAATATTATTGCAGTAATTCAGACGGTGAGAATTATTAGTATAGTTGATATATTGTCGATTATTGAGAAAGGATTTACATAGATTATGTCGTAGGGGTGGATAAGAAGTAAAGCTAGAACAGATAGTGCACATAGACTTGTGGAAGTGATGTGTCAGCAGTATTTTTCTGTTTTTGGTGATAGTAGGATTGTTGAGGTACTTGATAGAATGAATATTAGCATTTGTTAATTGTTAATGATTTTACAGTGTCGGACCCATGTATGCGAGATATTAGTACTATTAAGCTTAGTCCTAGGCTGGCCTCGCATGCGCCGAATGTAAGGAGGATAATTGTAAGGGTGGCGATGGGATTTCCAATAGAACTAATAGCATATGGGACAAATAGGACAATTGTTAATATAATTCCTTCTAGTGATAGAAGTGATATTAGTAGGTGTGATTGATGAATTACTAGAGAAATTATTGCCAATATTGGTGTTAGTTGAAGGGCAAATATAAGAGACTCGTGCATAGAATCGAGATTTTATCTTTCATCGACTTACAAGGTCGTTGCTTCAGTAGTATTAGCTTTCGATTCTGTCAGAAGACACTGGTTGTAGTGATTGATAGCACCCAAGGCTATTATTTTAGTTAAATTATCATCTGTGTGCATAATGAATAATCATATTTTTAACATGAAAGGTTAAGGTGTTTAGTTACACTATATGCAATGCTTAGGGGAGTAGATCCATTTTGCCGGCTTCAACAGCATGCTTTAAATTAAGCTACCGGAGCTAGGATATAATGGCTCACAGGGTTAGGATGAATACGCAGCTCACGGAGGTCCCAAGAATGTATGCTGTGGGGGTTAATGGGTTTATGTTTGTAATAGATCAGTTGGACTTCATGGCTAGCGTATTTATGCCTTGGCTGCTGGATAATTCAGTTCAGCCATGATCCATGGACTTGAGATAGTGGTGTCCTAATACTAGTGGTGCAGGGAGGATAAATTGTGAGGATAGGGGGATAAGAAATCATATTATGCAAGACCCAAATAAGTGAATTTGATGTAGTGGGGTTATCAGGGTAATACATATTTTCCTTAGGCCTCATCCAAAAATGAGGCCAATGACGACTACGCTAAGCGTTAGTCATTTTAGGTGCGGTGGAAGGAAATAAGAGGAAGTTGTTATTGGTAGAAGTCATTGAAAGCTAGCACCTCCTATGATTGATACGGAGGATAAGACTAATATAGGGGCAATAATATTTATATTTTCATTTATTGAGGCAAATGGGCTATGGTTTACTGGCCCTCATATTACGTTTATGGAGAATCGGATTGAATAGAATGCAGTCAGTCCTACGGCTAGCAGTGACAGTAGGACTATGATGGTGTTGTAGGTATTAAATAGAGCTGCTTCGATAATAAGATCTTTTGAGTAATAGCCTGCTATAAATGGTAGACCGCACAGGGCTGAGTTAGAAATTAGGAGGCAGGAGGTAGCTACAGGGAATTGAGAGGTCAGGTTACCCATTCAGCGCAGGTCTTGTCTATGTATATGGGTGTTAATAAAGCTGCCCGCGCACACAAAAAGAAGGGATTTAAATATGGCGTGTGTAAGTATATGGAAGAAAGTTAGGCTAACGAGGCCGAATGCGAGACTCGTTATTATTATTCCTAGTTGTCTAAGGGTGGATAGGGCGATAATTTTTTTTATGTCGTGTTCGGTTGTGGCCCTTAGTCCAGCTATTAGCATTGTTGACACAGCTGTGAATAATAAGATTTTATTGAATAGTGGGAGTAAACTTAGGAAGGGGTAGAAGCGAATTGCTAGAAATACTCCGGCAGTAACTAGTGTGGATGAATGAACTAAGGCAGAGACCGGTGTGGGTGCGGCTATTGCTGCTGGTAGTCAGCTGGAGAAGGGCATTTGTGCACTTTTGGTCATAGCTGCAATTAGGATTGCCAGAATTTGTAGTGTAGAGAAGTGTCTGGTTGTTCTTATGTGAATCACATTTCAATGTGCTTGATTAACGGTTAGGCCAATAGCCATTAATAGTATTACATCGCCAATACGGTTGGTGATTGCTGTAATTAACCCCGCCGCAAGGGATTTTGGGTTTTGGTAGTAGATGACTAGAATAAATGAAGTGATTCCTAGCCCATCTCAGCCCAGGAGCAGGGCAATAAAGCTTGGTAGATAGATTAGGAAGTTTATTGATAAAACAAAGAGGATGACTAGCTTAGTGAAGCGATCTAAGAATTTGTCGTTTTTTATATAAATTGTTGAGAATTGTAGGACGTTTGCAGAAATTAGTAGTACTGCCCCCGAAAATAATAAGCCAAAGGGGTCACAAATTAGTGTGATATTGATAGGTGTTGCTATACTTAGTAGTAGCGGCCATTCAATTAATACAGTTGAATTGGTGAGTGTGCTTATAAGGGCGCATGGCAATAGAATAATGAATAAAATTCACATGATTACTGGGGCTGTTTTGTGGAGACGTGGAAGTATCATTAGCGAGGCTTTGCAAGTGCTCACTTCTTTGTGTATACGAGTCGCATATAAATGCTTGAAATAGGTGAATCGGGCCTCATAGTTAATGTTGTAATTAGTCTAATATTAGGGTTCGTGTGCGCGGGTGTGTTTGGTAGGAAGGGCAACAATGCTTGGGGTATAGGATAAAGTAGCGGTATAAATTTATTGGAATGATAGGCAGAGTGATAAATCTTTGTGGGGTGATTTAAGAATTTGTTATTTTTGTATAGATTGTTGAGGGTTGTAGGCTGTTTGCGGTGCAGGGGGCTTGATTGTATTGGGGTTA
>Ga0102851_10001038_pt1 | contig 15212 bp, 8 predicted proteins | sample Mud3Dept3metaG_FD_79558 | JGI IMG/M metagenome (GOLD analysis project Ga0102851, IMG submission 79558) | Freshwater wetland microbial communities from Ohio, USA, analyzing the effect of biotic and abiotic controls - Mud 3 Core 4 Depth 3... | ecosystem: Environmental > Aquatic > Freshwater >... | reverse complement strand
CGTGACCACGGTCGAGTCGAGCGGGCGGAGGACATCCTCCAGCCACTCGTGCTTGACGGCGGTGGCGGTGAGCCCGTCCTTGCCGATGAGCGAGAGCAACGGCACGTCGGAGGGATCGAGCATGGCGAGCGTGTCGCTCATGTCGATGCCGACGTTCGCTGAGTCGGTGTAGTGGTATCTGGTTCCTGCGATGACTGCCATGTTGCGGGTGCTCCCACGAGTGGTGGGAGGTCAGGCGCTACGACTCGACTCCGCCTCGCCGGAACAGGGCTCCGACGAGATCGGCGCCCTTGCGGTGGCGCATGGCCTCCTCGATCTCTACCTCGTTGGGGAGAAGGTCCACCCGGTTGCTGTCCACCCGGGGCTCGACAGCCTGTTCCCTCGCAGCGACGGGTGCCCTCGGGGCGGGGGAGGGCGCCTCGCGTGCCTTCATCCGCTCGTGGAAGGCCAGGAAGGCCGCAACGTAGTCCGCTGGCGTCGAGGCTGCGTTCAGCATCTCGGCAGCGACGTTGTAGTCCTCGATGACCTCCTCGCCGTGGATCGACTCCGCGATCGTCCATTCCGCCACGGCCCGGGCAGCGCGCTCGGCTTCGAGCTGCGCCGCGAGGGCCGATGAACCCCGTCCGCGTCTCCGCTGCTGGGGCTCCTCGTCGGCTTCCTCGTCGTCCTCCTCGTCCTCGACCTCCGCGGCGTTGCGGAGCGAGGCGAGGTCCTGCTTGGTGCGGGTGAGTTCGGCCTGAGCCGCCTTGTAGCGGCTCTGCCAGTCAACCGGGGGTGACGCCTGGGTGTTCTGTGCCGTGTCGCTCGCCGGGGGCGCCGTGTCCGCCAGGGCGGGGGCTGCCTGATCGGCCGGAGCGGTGGCCTGCGAGTCCGTGGTCACGCTATCTCCCTATGCCGGACGCTCAGTAGCAGCGTCCTTCTGCTAGGGAAGATAGATGCACGCCTGCACGGGATACAACGGGCGAGTTTCTAGCCGCCGCCGCGCCAGATGTCCGGCTCCGGCTGCCAGAGCGTCTCCTCCGGCTTCTTGGGCTTCGGAGGCTTGCGCCCGGTGAACGTCTGGTAGATGTCCGCCGCGAAGGGCAGGGAGGCGAAGTCCGGGTACAACTCGCCGGCCTCGCGGATGCCGAGGTTGTAGGAGTAGATCGGCCCCATCTCAAGGATCGACTTGGAGTACCCGCCCCACGCCTCCTTCTGCGCGGGGGTCAGGAAAGGCAGGCTCGGGGCCACGGTCCGCAGGACGTTGCGGCCGATGGGCGAGAGGGACACGCCGAGCGAGGTCGGCGTCATCGGCACGAGCATCTGGGAGACGAACACGAGCGTCGGGTGCTCCTCGAAGAACCGGGAGTATTCGGGGTCCTCGGCCGTGAGTTGCATGTGCGCGGAGGCGACCTGATCGAGAGCCCACACCCCGCCGGCGTTCGTCTTGAGCCCGCCGGCCCGGTCGAGCAGGATGTGGAACATCCACTTGGCGGCCTTGATCTGGTAGGACAGCGGCCAGTAGAGGAGGTAGGAGTTGAGGAACCGCTCGATCTGGGTCCGGTTCGGGTTGCCGTAGAAGCAGGCCCGGATGTCGTCGAGGAGCGCCTTGTTCATCTCCCCGATCCGCCCGAGCGCCTCGGCCAGCTCCGGCGTCGCCGTGAGTGACTTCGCGAGTTCCGCGTCGATGAACGCCTCGGGGTCGGAGGAGTTGAACAGCTTGCGGTGCCAGCGGTCCATGATCGCCATGTAGGAGTCGGGCGTGTCGCCCATCAGGCGGCACATCTCGGCCAACTGGGGGTCGTTCTCGACGGCCGAGCGGACCGCCCGCTGGAACAACTCCGGGTCCTCGGAGATCATCTTCCGCGCCGCGTCGGGCTGCTCCTTGAGGAGCGTCTTGTAGACCCACTGTTCCCGGCCGATGGCGAAGGGCATACCCGTGTTCAGCATCGCGTCGTCGCCGGCCCGGGCCATCGACTGCAACGTCATCCCGAACAGGCCCTCGTCGATCTGCTGGCGGCGGGCGCCGGCCCGGCCCGCGTAGAGCATCCAGCCCTCGTTCGCCTCCATCGCCCGGAAGCGCAGGTCGAGGCCGAAGCGGAACTGCCAGTACCAGGTGGTGACGAAGGCGTTGTGGGCCACGAAGCCGTACATCCGCTGGAGCCCTTCACCGATCGTCGGCACCTCCGCGAGGTGGCGCCGGGTGAAGGAGGTCGAGAGCCGGAACTGCTCGGGAATGTCGATCCGCCGGACAGTCTCGATGAGGTCGGGGAAGTCGGACTCGATGATCTCGTGGGCGATCTCCCCGAGCTTGCCGTTGGGGATGTTCTTGGTGGAGGCGTAGAGGGCGTTGTTGCCCTTGACGTAGCGGAGGAAGCCCTCCTTCGTCCGCATCTGAACGGCCTCGCGCGAGCCCTTGGACGCCTCGCCCCACGCCTTCCAGATGGCCCGCGACGCCCGGGCGGGGATGCCGAGGTTCTCCAGTTGGGCGGTGAACCGCTGGGACGCCTCGTAGAAAATCTGCTGGTTGTGCTTCGGGCCGAAGATCGCGTTGAACTGCTGGCGCACCTGGGCGACCTTGGTGCGCTCGGCCAGCGACACGAAGCGTTCGGTCAGCAACTCCTCGACCAGTCCCGGCACGGTGGACATCTCGATCACGACCGCATCCTTCGGTCGCTGTTTCAAGCCGTAGATGAGGTTGCCCGAGTCGTCCATGACGGCGAGGTGGCCGCCCTTCCCGTACAGCTCGAACAGGTCCTCGTAGGTGTCCTGCGCCCACGTCTCCGGCCGGAGCATCTTGCCCATGCCGATCACGCCGGCCTCGAAACCGGCCTTGCGGGCGTCACCGATCTCGCGGGTCACGATGTTGCGGGCGGCGCGCTGGACCTCGGCCGCCAGTTGCGTGCCCATGCCGGCGTTCGCCACGTTGCCGTTCTCGATCTCGCGCAGCACCCGGAGGAGCCCACCGATCGTCTCCGGCGGCATCGTGAAGTTCCCGCGGTAGATGGCGGACGCCGCCCGCATGGCTACCTCCCACCTGCTCCAGGCGTCCTGGGCGAGAACCTGCTGGTGCGAGAGGCCGGCGGCGGCCACTTGGCGTTCGAGGTTGCGAGAGGGCCGCCCCTCGCGGATGACCGCCTCGGCCGCCTCGGGGGAGACGTTCCGGGCGGGGTGCGCGATCCGGCCCTGGAGGTCGGCCAGTTGCGTCCGCCACTCAGCGAGGGCCGCCTCGTCCCCGGCGAGGCACGCCTGATCGAGCGCCGTCTCGGCCGCCGGCACGCCGGGGATGGCCCCCGGCTCGTCGGGCATGAGCGCCAGCATCGCCTCGCGGTTGGCCGGGTCGCGGATGTAGTCACCGACCGGAACATCGCGGGCAAGTCGCTCGATCTGGCCCATGACCTCCGGGTCGCGCTCGATCAACGCCGCCGCGGTCGGGAAGGTGTCGTCGGACGAGAGCGCCAGCTTGATCGCCGCCCGGTCGAGGGTCTGCTGGACCCTCGCCTCGGGGTTGTCAAAGAGGTCGCGTAGGACCGCCTTGGCCTCCGTCTCGGCCCATTCGGGCATCTTCGCCGCCTCGGTCCGCATGAGGTCGGTGAGTCGGCCGCCTTGCAGGGCGTCGTCGTACTCCCCGCGAAGCCCTTTCAGCCACTCCATGAACTCGCCTTCGTTGCCCCTGCTCCACGCGGCCACCCACTCGTCGATGTTCTCGCCGCCCTGGCCGTACCGCTCGATCATCCTGAGCTGCTGGGCGGTGTAGGCGCTGCGGCCCTCGCCCTGGGTCTGCTGCCAGAGCCGCTGCCACATCCGCGGGATCGTCTCGCCCGAGTCGTAGCCGACTGCCTTCTCGACCTGCCCGCGCTCGACCCAGTAGCGCCGGTTGCGGGTGAGGATGTTCTGGGGCACCTGCGGCCGGCCACCGTTCCAGACGTAGAAGCGACCACCCGCCCCGCCCACGTCGGTCAGCATCGAGAGGAGCCCCTCGCGCCGCTCCTTGAACACGGGCTTGACCGGCTTGGCCCCGGGCTTCGCCGCCGCCAGCTCCTGCGCCTTGGTGGGCTTGACGACGCGGCCGGGCAGGCTCGGCCACTCGAACGACTGGGCCTGGTCGAGGACCGCCCGGATACGGCCCATCCGCTCCTGCGCGTCGAGGATGCGGGCGGCGCGCTCCACCTGCCGCTGGGCTGCTGCCGCCGGACGGGCGAACTTCACCGCCTCGGTGAACATCGTCCGCGGCTCCATCGCGTCGGTGATGAGGTTGAGGAGCTGGGCGCGCTCCGCGAGCTTGGGGGCGATGGCCGCGTGCGGCGGGGCGCCGGCGTGCGTCCGGCGGATCGAGTCGATCTCCGCGTTCACGATGGCGAGCTGGCTCTCGACCACCTCGACCGCCGCCCCGCGCTCGACCCACGCCTCGGTGGTCCGATCGACGTACTCGTTCACCCGGCTGAACAGTTCCGTGTCGGGCAGGATCGTGGCCTCGGGCACGAGCCCCTTGTCGCGGGCGAACGCACTCACCAGGTCGCGGTCGGCAGCCTGCCACGCGCCGGGGTTCTTGTAGACGGCGGCAATGGTGTCCTCGGTCGTCCCGAGGGCGTCGGCCATGTCGCGGTTCCACATCCGGCTGTTCGGGCGGAGCACCGGGTCGTGACCCGTCCGCGCCCGGATCGGGTTGCGCTTGTTGAGTTCGTCCCAGCGGGCCTCGGCCCGGCGGATGATCTCCTCGAACACGGACCGCTCGACCGTATCGGTGGCCTTCTCGGTGCCTGTGATGAGGCCCTCCCAGTAGGGGACGTGGCGGCCCCTGCCGACCGCCATCCCGTGCGCGCCGGGATAGCGGATGAGGAAGTCCTGGAGGTCCCCGATCGTGACCTCCCTGCCGGCCGCGTACAGGTCGCCCACATAGTCCCGGGCAAGCTGGGCCGCCGCCGGGGTCAGCGCATCCGGTAGGGCCTGCACGGCGTCCACCCGCGCCCGCGCCGCCTGCGTGAGCCCGGCCGCGTGCAGGTAATCCACCTCGATCTTGACCTGCTTCCACGGGTCGAACGTCCCGGGATGACCCCGCACGTCGTACCAGTCGTGGAGGAGGCGGGCGGTGATCGCCTCGGGGTGCTTGTCGATGATGTCGAGGAGGCGGTCGAAGTTGGCCGAGATGAAGGCGTTGGTGGCACCCTCGTTGGCAAGCTCGGTCGCCCACCGCTCGGCGTTGAGCATCCGCACCGGCGACTCCTTGGCGGTGGCGGCATCGCTCGCCAGGTGAATGAGGCTGTCCCACGCCTGTCCGACCGACTCGAAGCCCTCGTCTCCGATCATGTTGGGGGCAGCGTCCCGGTCCACCTGCCATACCTTCGAGAGCCGGTCGAGCAGGTAGTCCTCGTTCTCGTACAGGCTCACCATCCGGTTCCCGGCTTTGCGGCCGATCGGGATGCCCGTCCGGTGGACGACCGCCAGCGTGCCGGCCTTGGCCGCCCTGATGGCGACGATCGGGTCGGTCGTGAAGCTCGTCACCAACTGCACCGCCGGGTCGTCGGAGAAAAGGACGCTCCGGTTGAGGCGGTCGAGGTAGGCCACGCCGTCCTCGTCCCCGAGGGTCCGCAGGGCGGCCTCCGTGATGAGCGATGCCGACAGGTAGCCGAGCCCGGCCGCCATCGCGTAGGACTGCACCTGGAAGATGCCGCGCCCGGCCCACGCCCCGAAGCGGAGGGCGTTCTGCATGGGGGTGGCGAACTTGGCCGACTGGAGGGCGAAGCCGGCCTCGCGGCCGAGCGCCCCCAGCTTCGTCAGGGCGCCCGCGCCCTTCGCCAGTCCGCCGAAGGTGAGCGGCACATCGGCCGCCGTTCGAGCACCGAGGGCGGCCCCGCGTGCCGTTCCGAGGGCCGCGCCCCCGACACCGAAAGTGAGCGCCGTCTCGGCTGCGTATCCCCCGAGGTAGAGGCCGGCGTTGGCAAAGAGCGCCGGGAGGCCCTCCTGGTAGGACACCTGCCGGCCGAACTTGTCGAGGAGCTTGTTGATCTGGTCGTCGTTCAGGTCGGGATTGGCCCTGATCGCGGCCTTGAGTTCGGGCGGGAGGTCGATGGCGTCGGCAAGGATGTTGGCAGCGGTTCTCGCCCTGACCCGTTCCTCGCCGTCTGACGCCTGGGCCAGCGCCCACAGCGCGCGGTCGTAGCTGGTGATCCCGCGCGGGTCCGGCCGACGGAGGGGCTTCTCGCCCCGCACGAGGGCTCGGTAGGTGTCGGCCCGATCGGACAGGAGGGAGTCGCGGACGAAGTTCATGGGGGCGTCCATGACCTCCGCGACCGGCTGGGCGGCGGAGATGAGCGCCCCCGACAGGGCATCGACCCCCTTGTTGACGATGTTCTCGTCGTCACCCGTCAGATTGGTGGCGATCTCCTTGATCCCCACCAGGGGCCGCTCCATCGCCCACGGGACGACGTTGGCGAGGTTGAGGTAGGAGGGGACGTTGCCGAGGGTGCCCCCGATCGAGGCGGCCAGGTCGCCCTGCGTGGACTGGTACGGCACGGGGCTCGCCTGAATCTGGCTCGTCTGCCACGAGTAGGGGAGGTCGAGGTTGATCCGCTCGGGGAAACCGGACCTCGCCCGCGTCGTCGGCTTGGAGACAGTGGGGGCGGGCGAGGGACCCCCGAAGCCCGTGAAAGTCGCCTGGCGCCGGGTGGAGGGTGCCCGGGGCCGCAGGCCGGCGGCGTAGCGGTACTGCCGCTCCATCGCCCACTTCCGCTGGTACGCGGCAGGGTTGTAGGCGTTGGCCCGCCACGAGCCCCCGAGGAGGGCTGCGACCGTCTGGTCCCAGGTCATAGGGCGACTCGCTGCGAGCCGGGACTCACGAGCCGCTTGACCGGGGTCGTTGGCGCCTTCCGGGTGACGCCGGCCTTCTTCCTGCCGCTGGGCGTGATCTTGACCACCGGCTTCGCCTTGGTCGGGACCTTCTTCTTCGGGGAGACGCCGGCCTTCTTCTTGCCGCCGACGAGAGTCACTGTCGCCTTGGGCTTGGGCGGCGCGACCTTCTTGACCGCCGCAAGCGACTGGGAGGCGAGCGTCTTGGGCGGCGGGAGGGTGGCGACTTCCGTCAGGGTCGGCTTGGGTGGGGCGCCGGCCCGCTTTCTGCCTCCCAGTTCGGGCACCCCGCGGAGGACTTCGGACGGTTCGGGCACCCCCTTGAGGGTCGGCCTGGTATTGGCGGCCGTCGGGCGAGGCATCCTCGGAGGGTTCTTCCCGATGCCCGGCATGGTCGGGATGTTGCGCGCCCGCGCAAGCTCGTCGAGCTGATCGCGCGTGGTGGTGAGGCCGCCGAGCGTGATCGACCCGTCTGCGTTGGTCTTGGCGAGCAGGAAGTTCCCGCCCGGGGCCCCGACCTCGCCCGGCCTGCCCTGCTCCGCGTCCCGCTGGCCGTACCAGGACAGCGCGGACGGGTCGCTGTTCTCCATGTCGAGGGTGCCGTCGGGGCCGACGATGATGGCGGGGGCCGTGGACTGGGCCGTCCCGCCCGTCCAGCGGCTCGACTTGGGCGGTCGGTACAGGTAGACGCTTCCGTCCGCGCCGAACCGCTTGCTCATGGCGGCACCCGCGATGGACACGATGGGCAGGTTGCCGCTCGTGGTTTGCAACCAGGTCTGCCCGTCGAGGGTGTAGGCGCGAACGGTCTGCCCGTTCTCGTCCTTGAACGCTACCACCTGCGCGCCGGGGATGCCGACGGTCACATACCCGCCCGGGGTCGAGATGACGCCCTTCGGGGCGACCGCGGCGCCCTGAACCTCCGCCTCGCCCGGGGCCCTGCCCGGCCGGGTGACCATGATGTGCGAGGTGCGCCATGCCGTCTCGGCGGCGTCGGCCACGGAAGCCTTGTTGAACACGAAGGCCGGCCCCTTGGCGGCGTCGAGGACGTAGTGCCAACCGGGGTTCAGGCTCCCGTCGCGCACGTCGATCGCCCCGTCGATCTGGACGCCGCTGTCGTCGAACTTCGGGGTGAGGGGGTTGGCCTCCATCTTGTCCTGCTGGGTGTCGAGGTAGTTGCGGATCGTGTCGTCGGCGCCCGGGGCGTTGGCAAGCCCGTTCTGTCCCCAGAGGGCCTCGGTCTTGGCCTTGAGGAGTTCGAGGACGGCGCCGGTATCGCCCGCCTCCTCGGCGGCGGCGATCCCCTTGTCGAGCACCGCGACCGTGGCCTTGGTGGACCGCACCCAGGCGGCGTTGTTGTGGCGCCGGGCGGCATCTTCGCGCTCCGCCACCGCCGCCATCTCGGAGTTGAACTTCTTGAGGTTGCCGGCCGCGAGCGCCTGGTTGGCGAACATCCGGTGGTACTCGGCCTCCATCGCCTCCAGGCTGCCGAGGTCCGTGTCGCCCACGAGGGCGTAGCCGGAGCCGGCGACCTTGCGATTGGTCAGGTTGCCGTTCCGGTCGCGCTCCAGCTCGCCCGTGACCGGATCGCGGGCCAGGGTGGTCGCACGAGGCTTGCGCGGGTCGTAGTAGGTCCAGTACCTGTCCCCGGCGGTGACGGCGTTCATCAGGACCGTCCGGTTCCGTCGCAGGGACGCGAGGCCGGCGGGGGAGCCGTCGGAGAGGGAGCCCATGAGGTCGTCGAGGTATGCACCCGGGGCGATCGTCTTGGAGTAGGCGATCGAGGGCGCCTTCGTCCCGCCTCCGCCTCCGCCGCCCGTGGCCGCGCCACCTCCACCGCCGCCACCGCCGCCTCCGCCACCGCCTCCGCCGCCTCCGCCGCCGGTGTAGCCGCGGAGGGACATGAGCTTCTCGCTGATCCGGCGCCACTCGGCCGAGCCGGAGTTGAGGGTCGTGCGGTAGTTCTGGTAGAACTTGACGAGGTTGGCGACCGACTTCTTTCCGGTCTTGACCTGGTAGACGAGCAAATCTTCCGCCAGCGAAAAAGACGTCTCCTTGAGGCGATGCTCCCACTCGGGCCTGTCGGGGTCGTCGGCCGCCATGCCCTCGATCCGGGTGCGGATGTAGCCGAGGTAGGTCTTGTCGCTGACCTTGCCCTCGGCGTAGCGGTTGAACATCGACTGGTCGGCCTTCGCCAGGGCGGTGTCCTTGACGTTCTGCTGGGCCTCCTCGTACTTGCGCGCCCAGTCGTCGTACTTGGGCGAGTCCTCGTCGTAGGAGTCGAGGCGGCCCTTGACGTAGGCCAGGAACGCCTCGGGCGTGATCCGGCGGAACTGGTAGTCCTGGTAGATTTCGGCGTCGCGCTCGGACTCCACCCGGTCCACGAGGTCCGTCTCGACCTCGGCCCACTGGTCCTTGTCGGGGGCGTTCTCGGGCAGCCCGGAGCGGATGTCGCGGACGAACGCGAGCAGGTCCTCGGTCGAGCCGTCGCCGTCGTTGTAGGCGGTCACGAGCTTGCCGTAGTCCCGGGAGCGCCGGTTCGCCAGCTCGGTGCGGAGCGACTCCTCGATGTCCCGGTAGCGGAGGTTCTCCGGGTTCATCTTGGCGAGCGATGCCTGGTCGAAGGCGATGAGCGCGTCGAGCCCGACCTGATCGGCCTTGGCCCGGCCGATCCGGTACATCACGTCGTCGATCCGGTTCTGGGCCTCGATCACGTCGCGCGTCCCGGGCGTGGCGGCAGCGAGGTCCTTGCGGAGCACTTCGAGGTATGCCTCGTCGGTCATCTCGCCGTTGCCCCAGGCGATCTCGGCCTTGTACCGCTCAAGGTCGCGCACCGAGTCACCGATGTTCCACTGGGACAGGTTGCCGAGGCTGCCTGTTCCGAAGGGGTTGAGCCCGACCCCGAAGCCGCCCGAACGCGCCATCGGTTAGACCCTTCCGCGGTCGATGATCCGGCTCACCGCCGGTCTGCCGCTCTGGACGAGGGTGGAGAACTCCGTGTTGTTCGCCGCGTTGGCAGGCGCCCCCTCGGTCGTGGCCGGCATGGGCGTGCCGGACGGGACGTTGGGGGCCGCCTGCGCGGCGGCTGCGGACCGCTGCGCCGCCGCCTGGCCCTCCGCCTGCTCGACGGACGGCCCCTGCTTCATCTGGGACAGGATGGCCTGCTCCTGGAGGCCGGCCTGCCGGGCTTCGATCTCGGTCTGGTTGCGCTGCCGCTGGAGGAGGGCGTAGGAGAGCGCCTTCTCCGGGTTCATGATCTCGTCGAGGTAGTCGCCCTTGATCTTCTCAATGCGCTCGTCGGGGGACTTCTCGCCGGTCAGCTCCATTGCGCCAGCCCGGTCGATGATCCCGCCATTGAGGCGGTTGAGAGCGTCGGTGGTGACTTCGAGGAAGTCGCGCGGCTCCTTGTTCGGCCAGTCGGGCTCGAACTCTCGGTTGCCACCGTACAGGTCGCGTGCGTCGTTCCACCCGTACAACTCCATGCAGTCGAGCCAGAACGAGATGAGGTCGGTCAGCACGAGGCCGGCCGCGTTGAGGCGCGGGGTGAGGGAGGTGGCGGCGGCCCGCCAGGCGGTCGAGAGCGCCCGGCCGCTGTTCTGGGCGGCGGTGATCTCGCCCCAGATGACGGCCGGCAGGCCGGTCGCCATGCGGAGCAACTGGAGGAGCTGCTGGCCGTGGATCTGGGTCGGGTAGATGTTGATGGAGGTGTCGAGCCGTTCGAGCATCTCGTCGGGATCGAGGCTGATGATCGAGCCGAACTCGTCGAAGGTGATCTGGCGGGTCGCATCGCCGCGCAGGGTGTAGCGCGGCCGGCTCTCGCCGTAGATCACGTCCTGCTGCTGGGACAGCATCCGGTTGAGGGCGTCCTGGAAGGGCAGGACGGTGGCCGCGTCGCTCATCCCCAACTGGTCGCGCTCGCTCTCGTTGGCGAGGCGGAAGTAGGGCACCTTGCGCCAGCCGGGGTACTCGGTCCGGCGGACGAGCTTGCCGTTGACCCGGATCGCGTTGACCACCAGGCTCGTGACCGGCTCGGAGTCGGTCGGCTTCTCGTAGTCCTCGTCGAGCGCCCAGTAGTCCTCCACCCAGATGAAGGCACGGTCGGTCGAGTCGGTCGTCGGATCGGGGGAGGGCATGTAGTCGGAGCCCTCGGCGGTGATCCCGTCGCGGGCCAGCTTCACGGCATCGGGGTAGAGGGCGTTGGCCTGCCGGGCGCTCCGCCGGTAGCCGACGAGGAGGGCGTCGAGCTTCGGCTCCCCGAAGGCGCCCCAGACCGGGTAGACGGTGGCCGGGTCGATCCGGCTCGTGTTGACGAACCGCCTCCCACTACGGTCAGGAACTGACCGTATCCAGGCGTGACCGTAGAGGTTCTTGCGGAGGGTAAGGTCCCACCAGTGGGCCGGCAGGCGCGACAGGCGGACGTGTCGCCCGAGGACCTGCTCGCGCATCGTCGCCATGCGCTGCGACACGAGCTTCTGCGCCCGGTACGTCTCCTGCCGGCGGTAGGTGTCCTCGTCGTCCTCGCCGGGCAGGGGCGAGGGCAGGAAGTCCTCGACCCAGCGGATCGCCGGGAAGTCGGATGCTTCGAGGCTGGTCCACTTCTCGACGGTGGCCCGGACGATGTTGTAGGACGACCGGGTGTAGCCCTGCTCCTCGGGCAGGATCGGGTCGCTCCACTGGTCGTGCTCCTTGATCCTCGTCTCGAAGGGCGGGGAGAAGGCGCGCAGGTAGGTGTCGTTGCGGGCCTTGACCGCGAGGACGTGGGAGGCGAACGCCCCGCGGAGGGCGTCGATGCGGTTGTTCAGGGCCTCGCCCGAGAAGTCCAGCGCCATCGCTGGCCTCCTACTGCGACCAGACGACGACGATGCGGTCGGTCGCGGAGGTGACGACTTCGAGCTTGCCCGAGAACAGCATGTTGATCTCGGGGTGGTAGCCGACCGGGAACCCGATCGGCAGGATCATCTTGGTCGCCACCGAGTCGTTGAAGGTGGCGGTCCCCGTGAGCGTCGCCTCGACGAAGATGCCCCGCAGGACGGCCGACGTGGACGCGCCGGAAACCTGCGTGGTCGTCGCCGTGGTGATCCGGGTCGAGCGGTAGCGCGGTCCTTCGCTGAGCTTCATCGCTTCTCCTTGCCGAGCTTGCGCCGCGCCGCCGCGCGGACCCGGGCCTTCTGTGCTGGGGTGAGGGGCGGCTTCGCCTGGTTGATCCGGGCGAGAGCCGCCCGTGCATGGGCCGCGTCGGGGATCGGGAACTTCTGTCCCGAGGGCGGGGCGCCCCTGACGCGGATGACCGCCGCGCGCCCGCGCTGCTTTGCCGTCAGTCGGCCCATCTTCCGTCGCCTCGCCTCTAGGGAGGGCTTGACGTTGGCGCTGTCGGTGTCGTGGTAGCGCGTGCCTTCTACGACGCCCATCAGTACCCTCGCGTCTGCTGTTGAGAATATGACCGTCCCGCGTAGATGGGGAAGGGGGTCACTTTTGGCGCCAGCCCGGCCCGTTTCCGCCGCCACAGGAGGTCGGCCAGCATGTAGACCACCATCGCCGCGTCCTTGCGCTGCTTCTCGTCCTCGGGCGGCGGCTTGACGACCGAGAGCTGGTCGCGGACGAGGTGCCAGTCGGCCGGCAGGCGGAGCGCCCCGAACTCGCCGTCGCTGTCGAGGATCGGCACGCCCAGGGCGTCGTCGATCATCGCCCCATCCTCGTCGCGGATGGCATGGAGCCCATCGGTCAGGAGGGCTTTCAGGGAGCGCAGCGCCCGGGCCTTGTAGGTGATCCCCTCCTGCGTGCGGCCCTGGAACTCGAAGCCGGTGACCGGGTAGCCGGCGCCCCGCAGCTCGCGGACGATGTTCTTGCCGTGGGCGTCGGTCGCATCGACCACGATGACCCCGCCGTAGGGCAGGTACGTCTCCTCGATCGCGTGGACGATCTCGCGGTCGATGAGGGTGCGCGAGCCGGGCAGGACCTTGAGGCTGACCCCGATCGCCGGGCGGGAGGGGCCGATCTGCCAGTTGGCCGGCACCTTCACCACGCCGCCCACGTTGTCGGCCGCGGCGATAGCCACGTCCCAGATGTGGACGTACTGCCAGATCGGCTTGCCGTACTCGTCCACCGTCTTGTCGGGCGCCTGCCAGTGGGGCAGGTCGGCCCGGAAGATGTTGTCCACCGCCCACGCCGGCAGCGCCCGGCCCCTCGTCCCGCCGGGCCGGCCGAGGACGCCGCGGATGTAGTCCTCCTCGTCCATGTTCCGCTTCGCCCGCTCGATGGACTTCTTGGAGGCCGACGGGTTCAGGTCGCGGCTGGCGCCATTGCCCCACCAGTCGGGAAAGGCCGGGTCCTCGGCCTTGGCGATGAACTCCTTGGCGATGTGCTCCGCCTCCTCCGTGATCGTTCCGGTCAGGATGATCGGCGCCTCGTAGTCGGCGGCGCGGTTCTCCAGCCGGGTGAGGACGGTGCGGATGTCGTCGAGGTTCTCGGTGACCGGCCATTCGTCCCAGGTGATGAGCCGCCAGGCGCCGGACTCCAGCCGGGTCGCCTTGCCCTCGGTCGAGCGGAAGTCGGTCACGCCGCCGGTCAGGCAGCGCAGGAACAGGCGGTCGGCGCCGCTCTCGATCCGCTCGTGGGTGGTGACGAACATCGGCGCGAGGGGCACGTCGCGGCGCTTGCCCGCCTCGTCCCGCTGGGCCATCGAGGTCCCGCTGATGATGTCGCCCAGGGCCGTCCACGCCCGGCCGGCGAGTTCGCCCTGGGGGGCGCCGTGGAGGGTCCGGTAGCTCTCGGCCTGCCACTTGGTGAAGTCGTACTCCGACTCCGGCTCCTCAATCCCGATCTTGTAGAAGATCGAGTGCATGTGGAGGATGTCTACGAACGTCGTCTTGCCCGCCCGGTAGGCCCACCACAGGTCGTAGAACTGGGCGATCCGGCGGAGCACGGCATCGGCCGCTTCGAGCTGCGCCTCGTGGAGCCGGATGCCGAGCCCGTCGTAGGCGAACACGCCGATGTCGGTCCGGCCGAGCCTGAGCCACCGCCTCACCCGGTCGGGAAGCTCAAGCCTCTGCATCGGGGGCCATCCCTGCGGCGAGCCGGATGATGGCATCGACCTGGGCGAGGCTGCGGCCCTTGGCCTCCCAGTCGCCGTGCTTCTGGGCGGCGGAGACGCCCATCCGGGCCACCGCCACCAGTTCCCGGTCGCCCATGTCGGGCAGGCGGGCGTGGAGCGCCCGCAGCGCCTCGGTGCCCACGTCCATCGCCTGCTGGTTCACGTCCAGCCAGCGGGCCGGGCCGCCCACAGGCTCCAGCCTCGTCAGCATCGACGGGGGAGCCGGGGTGGACACCTGCATCGCCGTCTCGACGTGCTTGGCATGGAACAGGAGGTGCGCCTGGAGGGTCCGGTTGGTCTGCTTGACGAAGCCGATGGAGCGCAGGTACTCGATCGCCGGCCCGCTGTTCTTGCGGCCCTGCTCGTCGAACTGGCGGACGGTCACGTCCTCGACGGCAGCCACGTTCTTGCAGACCCAGCACTTCGCGGAGCGGGGGACGAGGACGGGGTTGTTCACAGCCCCCTCGCCCGCAACTCGGCTACCAGTTTGGCCCGCACGGCCGGGCCGAAGTCGCCGCCGTGAGTCGTCCGCCGGGGCAGGAGCGTTGAGTAGTCCTGCTCAGTACGTTGAGCAACTAGGCCCGCGGGCCGGGTGGGAGGAGGCACCCGGCCCGGGGCCTGCGGATCATCCCCGTCGGTCCCCGGCGGCTCAGCGTCGAGGCGTGCGACGTATCGCGCGAGGTCAGCCGCCAGGGCCGCCCCCCGGCTCCGATCCGCTTGGAACATTCGCTGCACGATTGCGGTTGCCAGTTCCTCTGCCGAAGATGTCAACCGCGAGGTCACGTCGTCCATCTCTCCACCCGGCCGCGTAGGCGGCCCCGAACAGGACTGCCGCGGCAACTGCCCGGAGCCAGTCGTCCGGTGCCAGGGCTGCCGCCAGCGCGGCAAGGGTCAGGGCCGGGACCAGCACCAGCCGGAACTGGCGAGGGTGGGGGAGCCGAGGTAGCCGCGCAGTTGGTCGTTTGCGCTCGACCGGCGCCACCCTGCCCATCTACTTCGGCCTGCGAACGGGGAGCCGCCGGAGGCCGATCTTCTTGCCCCTGCCCCTCGTCAGGGCGTTGGCCCGGCCGGTGAGCTTCCTCTTGGCGGTGGCAGCGGCGATGGCCTTGGTGAGAACGGACCCGCCGGTCCCCTTGGCGCCGGCCAGTACCATCCTGCCCCCCGGCTCGGGGCGGCTATACACCATCTTGCCGTTGACGAGCGTTCCCTGCGTCAGGCCCGACGCCTTCCGCGCGGCGATCTCCTCTCGGGTGCCGATGTTGAGGTTGGCGGTGCCCTGCCAGGGCATCGGCCGGGGCTG
>Ga0102851_10001037_pt1 | contig 15213 bp, 11 predicted proteins | sample Mud3Dept3metaG_FD_79558 | JGI IMG/M metagenome (GOLD analysis project Ga0102851, IMG submission 79558) | Freshwater wetland microbial communities from Ohio, USA, analyzing the effect of biotic and abiotic controls - Mud 3 Core 4 Depth 3... | ecosystem: Environmental > Aquatic > Freshwater >... | reverse complement strand
GGATTTTTTCATCAAGGTTTTTGCTGAAATAATATGACTGAAAATAAAAGCAGGCAACCGGAAATACAGATGTGTTTTGTCGTACCTGCCGGTCAAGAAATGATATCACCTCTGCTGACTTTTTTTCAATGAGGTCATCAGACAGAAAATCGGAACTTACATAAATATTTTTTATTTTCATTTCTTCAGCCAGCCGGCAAAAAGAAACAGATAACTCTTCATCCGATGAAATGAAATATAGCTTGTTTCCTGCAACAGGTGTGACATACCTGAATACAGCAGTAAGACTGTTATAAATTGACGAATAAAGGTTCAGGGATTCCTTGTTGAAATATGTTTCTCCGGGTCCGGGTGAGCAAACAAAGATGCCTCCCGGATTAAGTGTATTTTTTACACTTATAAAAAAATCTGTTGTATAAAATCTGTTAATTAGAAGGGTTGACGGGGGCGGGAGAAGAAGTATCACAGCATCAATCGGCTCCTTATTATGCCTTATATACCTGAAAGCATCATCATTTTTGATAATCAGGTCTGCTGCACCAGGATCAATATCATACATCTCAGATTTTACCAGAGCCGGATCTCTTTCAATGAATATAATCCTCTTTACAGGATATTTAAGTATCTCAGGAAGATACGATTTTACAGAGCCTGAAATAAGAATGACCTTCTCAGGATTTTTTCTTTGAAGCAATGCATAATGGATATCCTCTTCTCTTTCGGTCACATCATCGTTATAATTAATGAGTCGCTGGTTATAGTAAATGCTTTCTTCACCTGCGTATTCTCCATATGTTATATTCCCATAGGGTGTGTCTATATTACCTGTGACTTTTACTCCGGGCAGAAGTAATTGTCTGAAGAAATTATCAGGATTGGTAAGTATAATAAAGGATGCCAGGAATAAGACTAAAACTTTCAGAATGAACTTCAGGTTTTGTCTTTTAATGAAAAATGTAAGGATAGTATATGTGAAGTATAACAGAATAATTAAAAGAAGAAGCTGGTATGTATTCAAAAATCCTGAGGCGATCACCGATACAAAAATACCTGCAATAATTCCACCAAGGGTTTCAATTGAAAAAGATTTTCCTGGTTTGAAATCATATCCTGTCCTTGCAGCCGAAATTAATTTTACGAAGGTAAATCCGGAAACCAGGCAGAAAGGCAGGAGTACAAGGAAGGTATAAATGATGCTTGCAAGGAATGAAGGTGTCTCGCCTGTTTCCAAAAAAAGATTTGACAGCAGTATCAATAATAATAATGAAATTAAAGAACTGACAAAAAAGAACAGATTAATTTTTTTTATGTCAGTAAGGATCGAATTACCGGCATTTGCAGCTCCGATTGCCGATGCAATAAGCCATGATCCCAGAAATATACCTGTAATCAGTTCATATCCTCCCGAAATGTTCATAATCTCCCTTATAAGCAACAGCTGAACAGCTGTACTTGTAAATCCAACAATAAAAAGATTGCTGATGATTTCCGGGGATGTCATATGCGGGTAATCTGAAGAATCCGGAATATTATCAGCCCTGCCAATTAATTTTCTGAAATATGAAAGATGCCACAGGAAATGAAATATTCCTGTAAAAGCCAGAACAATACCAACTTCAACATGCCATTTAAGAAGAGCTTTTATTGCAGGGATATCCCATTTGTATTTGATCTGGAGTGCCATGAACACTCCGACCAGTGCAGTGAAAAGAAAAGCCAATGCAAGAACTGAATTCCAGAACTTTTTGTGAAATCCCAGTGAATAGAAACCAGAACGGTAAAAAACTAAACTTATAAGATATAATACTGATACAGTTAATCCTGTCTCAATAAGATGATACATAGTTAATTTCTGTTTTCTTCAAGTACCACACCCTCATAGATATACAACTCGGCATCTTTCCATCCGTCCCATCCCAGTCCTGCTTTGTCCCGGGAAGTATACCCGAGAAACTGTTCTACTGTCCAGCCATTTTCAATAGCAACCTGGGGCAGCATGGTGCCAGATCTGAAATCTTTCTTGATATATATGCCATGTTTTCCCAGCCTGATCTCATTAATACTGCTTATTCTCTTCATGGGACCAAGGACTGTTATTTCAATTTCTGTTTTATTATATTCCTCTTTTGTAAGGGGAGGGAAGCGGGGATCCTCAAATGCTGAAGAAAGTGCAGAGATTTTAACCACTTCATACAATGGATCAGATGAAATAAACCTTCCGATGCATCCTCTCAAAGTTTTGTTAATTTTTAATGTTACAAATGCGCCCAATTGTTTTTTGAGAGTGGATGGGATCTTGTTTTCGTCAATCGTGATTCTTTTATTCTCATACAGCATCGTTTTTATACTGTTTCTGGCTATATTAAAAAGCTGTTCTTTTTCCTCTGCGGTGAATGAAAAACTATCCGAAGATATTTGTTCAGCATCAGAGGTGTTTAATTTTTCAATAAGAGCAATTGATTGATAACCAACTACTGCATTTTTATCACCATAAGGAGAATCACCTGAATTACAGTAATCTATATGTTTGAATCCGAGTTTGCTGTTACCTTCAGCCATGTATAGAAGGGTCAGTCCGGAAGTCCATCCGCACATGCTTGTTTCTAATCCCGGGACATTTCTGGCTGAGTTTTTTTTACGGACAGAAAGGAAAGTGGCCGGATCTCCGGAAATAATACCTGAAGCTGTCAGATTATCGGCTTCAGCAGCGTCTTTGTAAGAAGGATAATGTGAAAAGTCACTGCTAATAACAAATAGATTATCTGAGGTGAACCATGGTTTCAGAGCATCTGCTATTTTCTTGATAGTGGCAGTATTATTTGTCCCGATAATAATAGGGACGATCATTGGTTTACCTGTATAATAATACTGGATAAAAGGGATCTGCACTTCCAGGCTGTGTTCCTGGCGGTGTGCATCAACAGGGAAATTGAATACTTTATTATCATTTTTCAGCTTATTTGCTATCTCCCTGTTGACTATTGCCTTTCCCATTGGAGTTATAAAATCCCCGATATTATATACTGATGCCCCATCAAAAGCCATTATATGACTGGAGCCAATAATAAAAATATTCCTGAACAGTGCATTGCGTGGAGTAGCTGAAAAAGCTGAAGCAGCGATTTCACCGGAAAAAATATATCCAGCATGAGGACAAATAATAGCCCTGACCTTCCAGTCTGCAGGTGATTTCTTGCATTCCGTAAAATACTTCGATAATTCTTTAGTCAGAGTCTCTTTGTCCGCAGTATAAAACCTTCCTGCCACAACAGGTTGTCTGTCAGTTGACTTACTTTGAGAAAATGTTTCCATAACAATGAGAATTGAAAGCAAAGGAATTAAAACGGCTCGCATGATCGTTTGCTTTAAAATACTCAATAAAATTAGTGAAAAAATGGGAGAAACAGATATCAGGAGGTAATTGCTTTCAGGAAGGAATCAGATAAGGATCATTGATTCTTTGATTACCTCTCCTTTTTCGTCAGTGCCATATATCTTCAGACCTACACTTATAACCGTATTTCCAATCATGTCGATGATCGGGCCGAGGGTATCCCTGAGATTATCGGAATCCAGATTATCAAATTCTTCAATTTCAAAGTAAGTATGGATAATCAGAGTACTTTCGGGATCATTGATGCCGCAAAGTGTTTTGACTATCCTTGCCAGCCAGATTGATGAAGCTGTATTGAAATATTCAAGGTTCAGACGGAGGTTTGTTGTACGCTTGGCAATTTTTACGTACTCCGCAACCCAGTTATTGATTGATTCGTAAACTTTAGCAGCATTCTCCGGTATAGACCTCCCTGATATAATAAGCTCCCCGGTCATGGGATTCATATCAATTAAGGGAGTCTTTGCTGTAGGTTCTACTATTAAACTGTTAAGGTCCATAAAAGGTCCCCCGGATTTGGTATTATGTTCTATTAACCCAAAATTAGAATAACTTTTTAATTATTCTATTTTTCTTCATCAAAAAGAATTAGTCAATAGTCAAATAATATGAACAGTTAATAAATAAAATCACCATTCTGTATCATCAGACAGATTTGACTACACGTACCAGGCTCTTATACGATAAAATTTTAAAAATGTTATATTTGCACTTCAAAATTTATCGCTGACATGGAGAGTGTCCTTAAAGGTAAAATAAAAGAAGCCGTAAAGGTACTTTATAATAGTGAAGTTACCGACGATCTTATCCAGTTACAGGAAACGAGGAAGGATTTTAAGGGTGACTTTACCCTGGTTGTCTTTCCGCTTCTTCGTTTCTCAAAAAATACTCCCGAAAAAACCGGGGAAAGTATCGGGAATCAGATCATATCAACTTTTCCTGCAATTTCCGGATTTAATGTCATCAAAGGATTTCTGAACCTGGAAATCTCCGATGCTTGGTGGATTGATTATTTCAGAAAGATGGCTTCAGAAAGTGATTTGCTTAATAGATGCAAGGTTAAAAATCCGGAAACTATTCTCGTTGAATACTCTTCTCCTAACACCAATAAACCATTACATCTAGGACATATAAGGAATAACCTCCTGGGATTTTCACTATACAGGATATTAAATGCCTGTGGCCATAAGGTAATTAAAACAAACATAGTTAATGATCGTGGGATTCATATATGCAAGTCAATGCTTGCCTGGAAGAAATACGGAAATGGTGAAACTCCCCGGACTTCGGGATTAAAGGGAGATCATCTGGTCGGGAAGTATTATGTCCTCTTTGAAAAAGAGTACAAGCTTCAGGTTCAGGAATTTATGAATAAAGGAATGGCTGAAGCTGACGCAAGGAATGCTGCTCCCATGATGAAAGAAGCCAGGGAGATGCTTCTAAAATGGGAAGCGGATGATGTGGAAGTTGTCAATCTGTGGAAAATGATGAATTCCTGGGTTTATGCCGGTTTTGACGAGACCTACAGGATGATGGGAGTGGATTTTGATAAAATCTATTACGAATCAGAAACTTATAAAACAGGCAGGGAAGTTGTCATTTCGGCTATTACGGATAATATACTTTACAGAAACGGCGACGGTTCTGTCTGGGCTGATCTTAGTTCCGAGGGGCTCGATCAGAAACTCCTGCTTCGCTCTGACGGTACTGCAGTCTATATGACACAGGACATAGGTACCGCGATTGCCCGTCAAAATGATTATGGTTTTAATAAATGCGTCTATGTAGTGGGAAATGAACAAAATTATCATTTTCAGGTACTCAAGGCTGTTCTGAAGAAAATGGGCTACAAATGGGCTGACGGCCTCATCCATTTCTCATATGGCATGGTAGAACTTCCGGAAGGAAAAATGAAATCCCGCGAGGGGACTGTAGTGGATGCTGACGACCTTATTGAAGAGATGAAGCTGACCGCACGGGAGGTCTCACTCGAACTTGGGAAGCTCAACGATTATTCGGATGAAGATAAGGAAGAAATATTCAGGAAGATCGGCCTGGGCGCCTTGAAATATTTTATTCTGAAAGTAGATCCCCGGAAGAATATGACGTTTAATCCTGCTGAATCGATTGATTTTAATGGAAATACCGGCCCATTCATACAGTATACTTATGCCAGGATAAAATCAGTGTTCAGAAAGGCGCAGCAGATGGGTATAGTTTCAGATCCATCAATGATTACTAAAGCCAAAGCAGAATCAAAAGAAATCGTTCTGATCAAGCTCCTCCGCAAGTATACCGAAACAGTTTCAGAAGCGGCTGCAGGTTACACTCCGGCACTCATCGCAAATTATTGTTATGATCTTTCGAAGGAATATAATCAGTTTTATCACGATTATACAATTCTGGGAGAAGATGACCCGGCAATCCGCAATTTCCGGATGGAGCTTTCAAAAGTTGTAAGCGAGACTATCTATTCAGGTATGTATCTGTTGGGTATTGAAATGCCGGAAAGAATGTAGTACAGAATTGAAGAATAAACTACAATAATTATATGTTTGAAAATTTAAGTGAACGGCTGGAGAAATCCTTTAAGATTCTTAAAGGACAGGGAAGAATTACAGAGATAAATATTGCCGAAACGCTTAAGGAGGTCCGCAGGGCATTGCTCGATGCAGATGTCAACTTTAAAATTGCAAAACAATTCACCGATACTGTCAAGGTTAAAGCTTTAGGCCAGGAGGTACTCAAATCTGTCAATCCGTCACAGATGATGGTAAAGATCGTGCATGATGAACTGGCTGACCTGATGGGCGGAGACAAGAGTGATATAAATATTAAAATAAATCCATCCGTTATATTGATAGCGGGACTTCAGGGATCAGGTAAAACTACCTTCAGCGGTAAGCTGGCAGGATGGGTTAAAAGTAAAAAAGGCAAAAGTCCTGTGCTGGTTGCAGGTGACGTTTATCGTCCGGCAGCTATCGAACAGCTTAAAATAATCGGCACACAGGTCGAAGTGCCTGTCTATACAGAAGATGGAAATATGAATCCGGTACAGATTGTCAGAAATTCTGTCAGGGAAGCTAAAATAAAGGGGCATGATGTTGTTATTATCGATACTGCCGGTCGTCTTGCTGTTGATGAAGAGATGATGAAGGAGATAGCCTCGATTAAAGAAGCTGTAAATCCACATGAAATACTGTTTGTTGTAGATGCCATGACAGGTCAGGATGCCGTCAATACTGCAAAAGAGTTCAACGAGAGACTTGATTTTGATGGAGTTGTTCTGACAAAGCTTGATGGTGATACACGCGGCGGTGCTGCTCTTTCAATCAGATCGGTCGTTAATAAACCAATCAAGTTTGTAAGTTCCGGTGAAAAGATGGATGCCATCGATATCTTTTACCCGGTAAGGATGGCAGACAGAATTCTGGGAATGGGAGATATTGTGTCACTGGTTGAAAAAGCTCAGGAGCAATATGATGCAGAAGAAGCAAGAAAACTTCAGAAGAAAATCGCCAAAGATCAGTTCGATTTCAATGACTTTATTTCCCAGATACAGCAAATCAAAAAGATGGGGAATGTCAAAGACCTTATGGCAATGATTCCAGGAGCCGGGAAAGCTATAAAAGACCTGGATATCGATGATAATGCATTCAAAGGGATTGAAGCAATTATCAGAAGCATGACACCTGAAGAAAGAGCAAATCCTGGAGTTCTCAATGGGAGCAGGCGCAAAAGGATTGCTTCAGGCAGCGGTACGAGTGTCCAGGAGGTGAATAAACTTGTTAAGCAGTTTGATGAAACACGGAGAATGATGAAGATGATGACAAAAAGCGGAAATGCTGCCAGACTGTTGGGACGGAAATAATTGAAAATATGTATACTATTATTGACGGAAGTAAAACTGCATCCAGGATAAAGCAGGAGATTGCAGGTGAAGTATCAAAGCTAAAAACGGATGGGAAGAAAATCCCCCATCTGGCTGCGATACTTGTCGGCAACGATGGTTCCAGTGAAACTTATGTTGCAAATAAAGTAAAAGATTGTGAGGAGGTTGGCTTCCGCTCCACACTTCTGAGGTTTGAAGACACTATTCCCGAATCGGTGCTGCTCAATAAAATTGAAGAACTGAATAACGATGAAGATATCGATGGCTTTATTGTGCAGCTTCCATTACCCGGACATATCTCCGAAAACAGAGTTATTGAATCAATAGATCCGTCAAAAGATGCTGATGGATTTCATCCTGTCAACATCGGAAAAATGGTTGCAGGGATTCCGGGATTTCTGCCTGCCACACCTTATGGAATAATTGAACTGATAAAAAGATATGGGATTGAGACTTCAGGCAGGAATTGTGTTGTGATCGGACGGAGCAATATTGTCGGAAGGCCTGTAAGCATCCTGCTCTCCCAGAAAGGAATGGATGCCACAGTAACTGTTGCTCACAGCCGGACCCGTAACCTGAATGAAATTGTCAGGCAGGCAGATATAATAATTGCAGCAATAGGATCCCCTGGCTTTGTGAAAGCTGATATGGTAAAGGAGGGTGCAGTGGTTATTGATGTTGGTACTACCCGTGTTAAGAGTTCGGAAACAAGATCAGGATGGAAGCTTGCCGGTGATGTTGATTTTGAAAATGTTGCACCCAAATGCTCCTTTATAACCCCTGTGCCGGGAGGAGTAGGCCCAATGACCAGGGTTTCCCTGTTAAGAAACACTCTGGTTGCTTCAAAACAAAAAAAATAATAAAAGCCCTTTTACTGGTGAGGCTTTTACTTAGGAAAAGTTACCCCTCTGAAATAAAGATCATATCCTCCCTGTCCGCCTGGTCTGTTAGAGGAGAATATCATAAAGTTATTTTTATATTCCGGATCTGTTCCGAGAACAGGCCTGTATTCATCAAACGAAGTATTCACTTCAGGACCAAAATTTACAGGGGAACTCCATTTACCTTTTCTGAAAATCGAGTAATATAGATCATAGCCTCCCAGACCTCCGGAGCGGTTTGAAGCAAAAACCATTGCCTTCCTGAAAACACACGGGCACTTATCTTCACCTGCGCTGTTGATGCTGTCTACCTTTGTTCCGGCAGTGTAATCACCATTGAACCAGGTGTCAAGAGGTGTTTCCAGGGATTTGCTTTTAAGAAATATTTCAAAATTTCCCTCAACGTTTGATGAGTAATATGCGCTATCCTGATTTGCATCAAGCGATATGTATACATCATCAGAACTGGTATTCAATAGTTTAATTGCAGTGGGACCAGATACATCAGGCAGATTGTTTCCAAACACAGGAATGTTTTTCAGGAAATAAAAATCAAGATTGCCGCTGCCGTTTACGGAAGATAGCAGCAAATATTCGAAACCATCGACAGTACTGAAAAGCTGGTAAGGTCCCAGATCATCCCCTGTTGTATTTGCAGCATTGATAAGCTTTGCCAGAAACGCATCTTCATAAATCTCAGCTCCCAGTTCGAAGTCCGCGTTAGTCTGATCAAAAGTAAATGACAACAAACCCTGGACAAGATCAAACTGCCCTCCTGAACTTCCCCTGTTGCTGGAAAATATAAGAGATATATTTCCATACAGATGAAATAATGAGGTGTTAAAATCATCAAATGGAGAGTTAATATCTGACATAATAATTGTTGTATCAGGAAATATCCCTTTTGGATATTTAATGGGATTCTCGGTCTTTTTGCAGCTGGTAAAAGTGAAAAATGCAACTAATATGCTAAAAGCCAGCGATATGAAAATATTTAAAGATAACTTTTTCATATATAATCTTTTAAAAAGAACGTTTAAATGCAAAGATAATTATAAAGTACTAAAAGAAAAACCGGGTGGAAACCCGGTTCTTCGAAGGTAGAATTTAGGTTAATTCTAGGGTAAATTGGGTATAGGGTATAAAAAATCCAGTTTTATATAGAAGAGATGAATATTTGGGTTCAGTGGTTGCGTTAGTGAATTAAAAAAAAAGAAAAATTTCAAATTATATATGTATTATACTGTAAATTAGATGTTTATAAAATATTTAAAATGTTAATAATTGAATATTCCACTGGTGACCCTTGTTAAAATAAGTATTACTTTTGTACCATATCAAATATACCAATGGAAGAGGAAAAGTTTGGGCTCTCCTTCGAAGAAGAGGTGAGGCAGGCTGTGCAGAAATTCGAAAGGATGAGAAAGAACAATGAAAGTTGTTTCTTCGATGTTATCGAATTTGAGACCATTATTGATTATTATATTGACAGTAACAACTCCCTTAAGGCTTTTGAAGCTGCAACATTAGCCAGCAGGCAGCATCCTCATTCCGTATCCATTCAGCTCAGAAAAGCCAGAGTACTGCTCGACAGGGGACGGGCTGTCGAAGCACTTAAGATCCTGAAAAAACTGGAAAATATTGAACCGGGAAATCATGAGATATATATCGCTAAAGGAACAGCCTTAGGGATACTTGGTGATATACAGGGAGCAAAGAAAATGTTCGATTATTCCCTTACTCTGGATTCAGATGAGATTGAAAACATACTCTTTTCTATAACTTCAGTTCTTCAGAACCTTAATTATTACGAGCATCTGATACCTTACCTGCTGAAATTAATTGAAAAAGAACCAAATTTCAAGGCTCATATTTATGACCTTGCTTATGCCTATGAGAAAATAGAAGACTACGAGAATAGTGTAATATTTTATTTGAAATATCTCGAGGAAGAACCATTTTCAGACAGTGCCTGGTATAACCTTGGTATAATTTATAATAAGACAGAGATGCCTGAGAAAGCAGTGGAGGCATATGATTATGCTCTTGCAATTAACTCTCAGAACACTTTTGCACTATTTAATAAAGGTAATATATTAAGCAACCTCGAACGTCATTCTGAAGCTATTCCTGTTTATCATGAATACCTTGAAAATGAACCGGATAGTTTTGAAGCAATGACTTATCTTGCAGAGTCCTATGAGAAGACCGGTGAAATAATTCTTGCAAAAAAATACTACCAGGATGCAATAGAACTGGCTCCTGAATTCGCCGATCCATGGTTCGGTCTGGGAGTTATAGCATATAATCACGGTGAAGCTGATGACAGTCTGATCTTTTTCAGAAAAGCTGTGCGGCTTGATGATGAAAATCCGGAATTCTGGTACCTTCTTGGAAAAGCTCACTATAAGAAGGGAGAAATAAAAGCAGCGCTGAGGTGTTTCAGGGAAGCCCTCAAGTTAGATGCATATTATGATGAAGTATGGTCAGATCTGGGCAGGATAATTCTTGTCGAAAACCTGACACGAAAAGCAATTCCGTACTTTGAACACGCCTACAAGGTCACAGGCGATGTACCCGGTATCAATTACCTGCTTGCATCATTTTATATCCATACCGGAACTGCAGATAAGGCATTCAGGCATCTTGTAATGGCTGTTCAAATGGATAAAGAGCTGTTCTCAGAATTCCTGGATATTTTTCCGCCAGGACAACTTTCCAGGAAGATTAAAAAATTTCTTGAGAGTAATAATCTTATCTGAAGACGAAATCGAATATTAAGAAATTATCATGAAGAAAGTTCTTCCATATATGCCTGACCGACCTGCCAAGCCCAGGAATTCAGGACTGACAATGGTGATGGATAAAGGTCTCAGCATCAGGGAGGCTGAAGACTTTATGTCAGTAGGGAGTGAATATACTGATTATGTTAAACTCGGATTTGGCACATCACTTATTACGCCAGGTTTTGAGAAGAAAATAACAATATATAAGAAATCAGGCGTCATTCCGTATTTCGGGGGAACCCTTTTTGAAGCATTCATCATAAGGAATATGTTCAGGGAATATATTGAGTTTCTTGATAAGCACGAAATTGAAATGGTCGAAGTATCTGACGGATCATATGATATCGATCATAAACGCAAAATTGAATATATTAAATCACTTGCCAAACGTGGTTCAGTCATATCCGAGGTAGGTTCCAAAAAGAAGGATGTTATTTATTCTCCGGATGAATGGGTAACAATGATGAGAGCCGAACTTGATGCAGGTTCGCAGAAGGTTATTGCTGAAGCACGTGAATCAGGAACTACAGGAATTTACAACGAAGACGGATCAATTAACCACAAGATCATCAATGCAATTTCGGAAAAGGTGAAACTCGATAATGTTATCTGGGAAGCACCTCTAAAGTCACAACAAGCCTGGTTTATAAAACATTTCGGGGCAAATGTTAACCTTGGTAATATTGCACCGAACGAAATCATCCCTCTGGAATCATTGCGTTGCGGTCTTCGCGGAGATACATTCTTCCAGTTCCTCCCGGATGAACTCAAAGAAAAGTAATCCCCAGATCTTACCCGGTCAAAAATATTCAGATATACATTAATATGATGAGAAAATTTGGACTCATTGGTTATCCTCTCAGCCATTCTTTCTCAAAAAAATATTTTACTGAAAAATTTCTCAGGGAAAAGATCAGCGATTGTTCCTATGAAAATTACCCGATGGAAAACCTCACCCGGCTTAAGGAATTCATTTCAGCAAATCCGGAACTATGTGGTCTTAATATCACAATACCCTTTAAGAAAGAAATACTCAATTATATTGATGTGACTGAACAGCAGGTCAGGGAAATTGGTGCTGTTAATGTCTTGAAGATTAAAAGGACAGGAGGGAAGATTCAGATTTGCGGGTATAACAGCGATGTAACCGGAATAAGAGATTCCATTAAACCTTTTTTCCCTGACAAAGGGAGAAATGCGCTGATATTTGGTACAGGCGGCAGTTCCGGGGCTGTCTGTTATGCGTTGAAAAAGCTGGGATTCAAAGTGTCTCTTGTTTCAAGAATAAAAAAGCCCGGCGTGCTGACCTATCAGGAAATCAATTCAAAGATAATGGACAATACAGACCTGATAGTAAATACCACGCCGCTGGGAATGTTCCCGGACATAACGTCTAAACCTGAAATAGACTATAATCTGCTTAAAGAAAAGCACATACTGTTTGATCTCGTATATAATCCTGAAATTACCTCATTCTTAATGATGGGAAAGCAGAGAGGTTGTAAAATTGTGACCGGATTGAAAATGCTCTATTCACAGGCAGAACGATCCTGGGAAATATGGAATGATGTTAATCTTTAATACAGAATATCTCCTCAGGGTATTCAATTTCCACAAGAAATAATCCTTTTGCCGGTGCTGACTTACCTGCTCTGCATCGGTCTTTTGCCAGTATAATATCTTTAAACTCTTTAAGTGTGATTTTCCCCGTGCCGACATCAACCATAGTACCAACAATGGCCCTCACCATATTCCTGAGGAACCGGTCAGCCTTAATAGTAAATACAATCCGGTTTCCAGTTTCTTCCCATCTGGCAGAAAATAACCTGCAAACATTGGTGCTGGTATCTGAATGAAGCCGGCAGAAACTGGTAAAATCTGAGTATTCTGACAGGATCCCGGATGCATCATTCATCAATCCGGTATTTATACTACCGTGCAAGTACCAGCCTGAATCGTTGAAGAATGGATCCTTTACCCGGGAAATATAATACATATAAGTTCTGGAAATGGCACTGAATCGGGCGTGTGCATCTGGTACAACTTTTTTGATAGATGTAACAGAAATGTCATCTGGCAGAAATCGGTTCAGCTTGAATATCAGGTTCTTTCTAATTGAAAGATCATGTGACTTACTGTCAAAGTGAGCACAGAAGACCAAAGCATGAACACCTGCATCAGTTCTTCCTGCACCTGTTGTAGAGATTGGTTCATTCAGAATGACATTGAGAGCTTTATCCAGGTTTTTCTGGACAGTAACAGAATTAGGTTGTACCTGCCAACCGTGATAAGAAGTACCTCTGTATGAGATAAATATGAAATAACGAGTCAACAGAATTTAATTTGTACAAAGATAAGGATTCAGTCATATTATTGAATTTCTTCCGGTCAATAAAAAAATATTGATCTGTGGTAGGAAAATCGATCTTTAAATGTAAATTTACTGCTACAGAAAAACAATCGTATAATTAATCTAACCTAATACTTACACTATGACAGAACAGAACAAAACGCAGACAGCCGGAATGGCCTTTATGGGAATGATTTTCTTCCTGTTTGGTTTCGTCACTACCTTTAACATTACACTCGCTGATAAGTTCAAGGCAGTTTTTGAACTCTCAAACTTTGAAGCACAGCTTGTAAATGGTGCATTTTTCTTTACCTACTTTGTGCTCTCTTTTACAGCTGGTGGCATAATTAAAAAGATCGGTTACAAGGCTGGCGTAATTCTGGGACTTCTGCTCGTAGCAGTAGGAAGCTTCTTATTCTTTCCGGCTGCCAAAGCACTATCTTTCCCGTTCTTCCTGTTTGCCATTTTCATAATGGCCGGCGGTGTCGTTTTTCTTCAGGTTGCAGCGAATCCTTATGTTACGGCCCTTGGTCCGTCGGCAACTGCTTCGGCAAGATTAAACCTGACCCAGGCTTTAAATTCGATCGCTACATACCTTGCACCAATTGTTGCCAGTGTATTTGTTTTCAAAGTTTCCGCTGACGCTGCTCTTAACGCTGCCGGTGCAGCTAATTCTGTTCCTACAACACCATTTTTGATTATTGGAATTGTGGTTATTCTTATTGCTCTTGCTGTGTATCTCTTAAAACTACCTGTTATATCGACCCAGGGAGTAGAGAAAAAAAGCATTTGGAAATATCCACATGTAATACTTGGAGCAGTTGGTATTTTCTGTTATGTTGGTGCCGAAGTAGGATCTGCAGCAATGCTCCAGAGATATTTCCAGGAAGCTTTGCAAATTGCCCAGTCTGATGCTGCAATGATGATAGCGCTTTATTGGGGCGGTGCAATGGTCGGACGGTTTTATGGATCATTCATGCTGTCCAATGTAGAAAGATCAAAAAAATACCTTTATACATTTCTGGTCCTCGCACTTGCCATGTTTGTCGGGTGGTTTGTAAGATATGAAATAACTGATGGGTTGATTTTCGCAGGAATCGCACTTGTAAACTATCTGGCAATGCAGCTTGGCAGAGGCAATCCTGGCAGATCACTTGCAGTCTTTGGTTTGATAGCCGCCCTGCTTCTGGTTGTTGTCATGTCGTTCAGTGGACCGGTGATATTATGGGTTGGTCTGTCAATAGGTTTCTTTAATTCCATCATGTTCCCCAATATATTTGCACTCGGAGTTGACGGACTCGATAAAGGTGAACTCAGTATGGCTTCAGGCCTGATTAATTCCTTAATCGTGGGCGGGGCAGTGATACCTGTACTTATGGGTCTTTTAGCTGACGGAATAGGAGTAAGATTTTCATTTATACTGCCTATTGTATGTTACCTGTATATAGTATATTTTGCCCTGATTGGAAGTAAGCATAAATAAAGATTTAACTTATCATATTAGCTGATTAGAGGCTGTCTCAGGAATTGTTTTGAGACAGCCTCAATTATTATTTCCCGACAATTATTATATTTACAATCAATCGTAATTTCTAAAATCTTATATCCATGGCAACAACAGAAACCCTGATCCATAAAATCAATAATGGTGAAAACAAAGTATTCCGGGAATTGTATGGCAATGATCCGTCTGAATTAAAAAGGAATGCAAAAAGGTACAATACTCTCTTAAATCAATTCATTGCAGCTTTTAGCAGCAACGACGCTGAGTTTTACACTTCTCCCGGACGTACCGAAATAGGTGGTAACCACACTGATCACAACTACGGACGTGTGCTTGCAGGTGCAGTTAATCTTGACAATGTGTGTGTTGCGGCCAAAAACAATACCAATATAATACACATTCTGTC
>Ga0102851_10001035_pt1 | contig 15216 bp, 10 predicted proteins | sample Mud3Dept3metaG_FD_79558 | JGI IMG/M metagenome (GOLD analysis project Ga0102851, IMG submission 79558) | Freshwater wetland microbial communities from Ohio, USA, analyzing the effect of biotic and abiotic controls - Mud 3 Core 4 Depth 3... | ecosystem: Environmental > Aquatic > Freshwater >... | reverse complement strand
GGAAACAGGTTCATATCTCCTGCTTGCCGGCGCAGCTGTTTTTGTCCTGTTCCAGCGGCTTATTGCCGGGAATGAAAAGCCTGCCCGTTCTCTGCGTCCCGACAGACCGGATATAAACTCGGAAAGAATAAGAAACCGGCGATATCTTGTTATATCAGCCGGAGTCGTTACAATCATCGCTGTTATTTCATCATTTGTACTGAGAACTGAACTTCCCGCTCCCGGAAGATCTGCTACATTTTCTGAAGATGCTGAATCAGGTAAGGCACTGACCGAACCAATGCGGCCTGGTGATGTAAACTACCCGTTTTTCAGGGGTGAGGGAAACCGGGGAATTGCAGGGGGTACAGGATTTCCGACAGAATGGAACGGACCGGAAGGCAGAAATATTAAATGGAAGATTGCTGTTCCCAAACCGGGACAAAATTCACCTGTTATCTGGGGTGACAGATTGTTCCTGACGGGTGCTGTAAACAGCGAATGTGAAGTGTATTGCATTGATAAGAATACTGGTGAAATATTATGGACCGGCTCAGCAACAGGTTTCCCCGGATCTTCTGCAGCAGTGCCTGAGTCAGATTCTGATGCGGGTATGGCTGTTCCGACTGCTGCAGTCAGCGAAAACGCTGTTTGTGCTATTTTCGGAAATGGTAACCTTGTGTGTTTCGATCATGATGGAAAGCTTAAATGGGCAAAAAACATAGGTGTTCCGGTAAGTACATATGCATACTCCGCTTCGCTTGTTATCTTTGATAAATTGCTGCTGGTACAGTATGATAGTCAGGATAAAATCACGCTGTCTGGTTATGAATTAAATACAGGGGATCAAAAATGGGAAACGCCAAGACCCGGGCGTCCTGTAAATTCCTCGCCAGTGCTTGCAACTTTCGACGGGCAGCCACAGATACTGATAAACGGGAATCCCAATGTCTCTTCCTATGATCCTGTTGAAGGAAAAGAGCTGTGGAGCCTGCCGGGAGTCTCTGGTGACGTCGCAACATCACTTGCCGTTAACAGTACAATGGTTTATGCTGTTGCAGATTATTTTAACATTGTCGCCCTGAAACCGGGAAGTAACGGATCAACAGTCTGGGAGGATAACACATTCACACCGGATGTTTCAAGCCCGGTTGCTGATGATAACTTCCTGTTTGTCTCAACCGGAAACGGAGATGCAGCCTGTTATAACTCCCAGACCGGTGACACTCTCTGGTCACATTATTTTGAAGAGCCATTTTATGCTTCACCCATAATTTGTGATAATAAAGTATGGATGCTTGATCGCACAGGAACAATGCATATTGTAGAAGCCGGGAGTGAATTCAAATTGATTTCAACATCTCCTCTTGGAGAAAAAACGGACTGTACACCGGCATTCTCGGAAAAGAAAATCTATTTAAGAGGAAAAGCAAATCTCTATTGCATAGCTGAAAACTGATAATATCTTACAATATGCCTCTGGCAAACTGGCATATTAATTGAAGATACCTGAGTATGAAATTAATTGGTAAAATATTGCTTTTTATTGTAGTCTGTGACCAATCACAGGGCCAGAGCAATGAATGGCCGGTATTCAGGGGCTCAAATGATCTGTCCGGAGCAACAAGCTTTGAATTTCCATCGTCACCCCAGTTATTGTGGAGTCTCCCGACAGGTGCAGGGACAAAATCATCACCGGTCATCAGTGAGGGCATGATATATTTTGGCAATGATAAGGGAACCATTTATGCTGTTTCTGCCGATGGCAGGATAAGGTGGCAAAAGGAAACGGGAAGCACAATTGAGGCGCCTCCCATTGTTCATTCAGGAAAGGTCTGTGTCGGTTCGTCTGATGGCGTCTTTCGTTCATACGACAAAATGTCGGGTAAGGCATTATGGTCATACAAAGCAGATAATCAAATTGTTGGATCAGCAAATGTCTGGAGGGCAGGAAAAAAGACAGGCATTATATTCGGTAGCTATGACTATTATCTTCATTGCATTGATCCGGCAACAGGCAAACTTTTATGGAAGCTTGAAACAGAAAATTATGTAAACGGAACTCCTGCCGTGGTAAATAATAAAATTGTTTTCGGCGGATGCGATGGAATGATAAGGGTGGCTGATCCGCTTGCAGGAAAGGAGAAGAATAAATTTGAGATAGGTGTTTATATCGCTTCATCTCCTGCCCTTTCAGATGAAAAAGCCTGGTTTGGCGATTATGATGGTAATTTTTATTGCGTTGATTTAAATTCAGGGAATATCGACTGGAAAGTAAACGCTACTGAAAACTCAGGAGCGATACTTGCCATCCCGGCCGCAGGCAGTAATTCGGTGATTATTGGAAATGAGGATAAATACCTTTATTGTTACAATGCCGGCAACGGAAAGTTGATCTGGAAATACAGGACCAACGGGCGTATTACGGGTTCAGCTGTTGTAACACCCTCCAGGGTGCTTTTTGGCAGCCTGGATGGAAATATTTATATTGTAGGTTTAAAGGATGGCAAGAAACTCTGGAGTTTCACTGCAGGTGCTCCGGTCAGCAGTTCACCGGCAGTAACGCAGAACAGGTTCTATTTTTTAACTGAAGACGGAAGATTACTGGCATTTGGGGCTAAATAGATCAAAACCTCTGTGTCTCTCTGTGTCTTCTCAGTGTCTCTCTGTGTAAAAAAAAGTAAAATTTGAAGAACTTACACAGAGAATCACAGAGGAGCACAGAGTTCCACTGAGAAAAGATAAGAATGATGAAGATAGTATATCTGATAACCGGATCTGGTGGCTCATTTTATTGTGCAAATTGCTACAGGGATATGCTCTACGTAAGAGCCATCCGCAAGGTTCCCGGAATATCTGCAAGGGCCATTCCACTTTACCTGCCTCCAGACAGAAAGACCACCGACAATTCTTTTGATAAAGAGGTGTTTTTCGGTGCAATATCAATGTTCCTCAGGGAGAAGGTACGTCTATTCAGGAATATGCCTGATTTCCTTGAGAAATTCTTTGATTTTACACCCTTCCTGAAGCTGGCGGCACGGCAGGCCGGAACAACAAACACCGAAGGACTGGAGGAGCTTACGTTAAACATGATTGAAGGTGATAATGCCTTCCGGAAGAAAGAGGTCGACAGGCTGGTCAGATACCTGATTAAAGACGGGAAACCTGATATTATTCACCTGTCAAATGCACTGATCCTTGGTCTGGCAAGGCAGCTTAAAAACAGGATGAACGTAAAGATCGTCTGCTCGCTTTTAAATGAGGATGACTGGGTTGACGATATGGTTGAACCATGGCGCAGCAAAGCCTGGAAGATGATAGCTAAAGAGGCAGTATATGTCGACAGGTTTGTCACGCCAAGCAATTATAATAAGCAGCAATTTATAACAAAAACTGGTCTCAAGGGTGATAATATACATATTGTACCGCTGGGATTCGATCCCGAACCTTTTTCACCGGTTCCAAAAACTCCACATCCCCCATCTATAGGATATTTCTGCCGGATAAGCTATCATAACGGCATTGATAAGCTTATAGATGCGTTCATTGATCTGAAAACAAAAAAAAGCATCCCCGACCTTATGCTAAATGTCTGCGGAGGTTTCACGGGTGTTGATAAACCATTCGTTTCGACACAGATAAAGAAGATCCGGGAGCATGGCTTGCAAAAGAGCATGAGGATCTACCCGGAATTCCAGGGTAATAAAAAAATGGAATTTTTTAATGATGTTGATATTATCAGTGTACCTGTTCGCAAATACGACGGATACGGATTATATATCATTGAAGCCAACAGTTCCGGCATCCCGGTTGTACAGCCTGCAACAGGAGCCTTTCCGGAAATCATAGCAATGACAGGAGGCGGAATAACCTATTCTCCGGATACAATTGAGGAATTATCTTCAGCTTTATTCAGATTACTGACAGACAGGCAATTAGCAAGTGATCTTGGAGAAACCGGAAGAAAAAATGTCAGGTCTGTGCTTTCGCTCGACAGGATGTCGGCAGGATTATCAGAGGTTTACGACATTTTAAGTACAAAAATCTGAAATAATCATCAATAATGGCAATGCTCAGATTGGTAAATATCTCCAAGTCATTTGTTCAGCGGGGTGTTGTTCTTGATGAGCTGAACCTTGAAGTAAGAGATGGTGATTCTATCGCTGTAACCGGTCCTTCAGGTTCAGGAAAGACAACACTCATGAACATTATTGGATCACTTGACCACCCTGATTCGGGAGATGTCATTTTTCGCGGCGATTCCATAGTATCATTTAATCCCGACGATTCTGCAAGATACAGAAACAGAAACATAGGTTTTGTTTTCCAGGATCACCTGTTGTTACCCCATCTGACTGTAAAAGAGAACATTATGCTGCCTTTATTTGCCTCAGGAATTACCAGAGGGGAGTATAACGAGAGGGCTGGTTATGCGGGAGCTTTACTGGAAAGGACAGGGCTTGCCGGGCTTGACGACAAATACCCATTTCAGATCTCAGGAGGAGAAGCCCAGCGTGTTACCCTTGTAAGGGCTCTGATAAACAAACCCTCCCTCCTGCTTGCAGATGAACCAACCGGGTCTCTGGATTCAAAGAATGCAGGATTGCTGGGTACCCTTCTTATTGAATTGAACAAAGAATTCGGAATAACCCTGATCGCAGCAACACATTCGGCTGATCTGGCTTCAAAAATGAAACTTCATTTAAAGCTGCAGGACGGAAAGCTTGTAAACTGATGCGGAAAACCTGAACTTAATGAAGCACATCTTATCCAGATTAACAGGCAGATCGCTTCTTTATAACAAAAAAGATGCTGTTTTTCAGATCATAATTGTTGCTCTGCTCTCCGCAATCATTACCGGATCACTTTTTACGGGTTATTCAGTCAGAACAAGCCTGAAAAGAACAGCGCTCGAAAAGCTTGGCAAAACTGAAATTGTAATAAGTTCCGGCTCGAGATATTTTGATGCCTTCCTTTCAGAAGAAATTACAGGTATTACCGGCAAAGAAACTGTTCCAATACTTGAGACAGACGGTTATTGCCAGAATTTTTCAACAGGTACTACTGCTCTGAATGTTAAAATACTGGGAATCACCAAAGATTTCTTTTCCTTTAATTCCATTGATTCTGTCTTTGTTGAATCCGGAACAGTCGCTGTTAATGCAAGCCTGGCGCAACATCTGGGAATTGCTCCCGGTGACGAAATTATAATCAGGTTCCGGGATGTGGATCCTCTTCCTGCCAATGCCCCGTTTGCTCCGTCGAAAAATGATCAGGGATCGAAAGTTCTGAAAGTCAGCCGCATTCTTACACCGCAGGAGTCAGGCAATTTCTCCCTCGGTATTACCCAGATCATACCGATGAATGTTTTTATCAATATTCAGGATATGGATTCCGGGGAAGATACGATTTACAAGGCGAACAGATTGCTGGTCAAAGATATCAATGTAGTTGCAGCTTCAGATGCACTGTCAAAAGTTTTATCACCCTCGGATATCGGACTGACGGTGCGGAGATCGGAAAAAACCGGAGAACCGGAGCTGATCTCGGACAGGATCTTTATTGACAGCATGATGGTTTCGGATATCACCAGGATGATCCCATCAGGATCGCCGCTGATCACCTATCTGGCAAACGCTCTTTCCGTAAATGATAAAACGACTCCATATTCTTTTGTGACAGCTCTGCCTTTATCGCTGTTTCCGGATACAGCTCCTGATGCCATCATTATTAACAGGTGGCTTGCCGGAGATCTGAATGCCAGCACCGGCGACACACTCACGATGAAATGGTATGATGCCGGATCCTCAGGCCGTTTGCTGAAGGAAAAAAGTAAAGACTTCTGCATAAGCAGTATCGTTGACATTGCCGGCACTTATTCTGATGCTTCACTTATGCCTGATTTTCCTGGAATCTCAGGAAGCACTACATGTTCCGGATGGGATGCAGGCGTCCCGATACTCCTTGATCAGATAAGGGAAAAGGATGAAGAGTACTGGAACATTTACAGGGGTACACCGAAAGCATTTATCAGCTATAAAACAGGCAGGTTGCTATGGGGTAACAACTTCGGTACGGCCACTGCAATCAGATTCCCTCAATCGATACAACTGCCGGATATAGTCAGTAATCTGACCGGAGGTCTGGATCCGGCGAGGACCGGCTTTATGATTACAGATTTCCGGCAATCCGCCGAGAAGGCAGCTGACGAAAGCGTCGACTTCAGTACGCTGTTTTTAGGACTGAGCTTTTTCATTATAATCTCCTGCATTGTCCTGTTTTCAATGGCTGTATCAGTATTGTTCGATTCAAGAAAAAACCAGATAACGGTATTTTATAACCTTGGATTTAAAAACAGGTTTATCAAAAAATTGCTGTTCGCAGAAGTGACCTCACTTTCCGTTATCGGAGCCTTACCGGGAGTTTTTCTTGGTTATTTAGTCAATATATTGATTATTAAGGCATTAAATTCTGTATGGAGCGGAGCTGTACAGACAGATACTCTTTCTGCCGGATTCAGCATTCTCCCGCTTATTTACGGTTTTATTACAGCTCTTCTGATATCATCGGTTCTCATATATATCAAAACAAGAGGGTTCCTTAAGAACCTTGCAAAGCCTGAAACAGGAGAATTAATTACGCATTCGCCGAAAAGAAGCCTGTTTCTGCTCTTCATTTCGGTTGCGGCAGCGCTTGCAATATTCATAACTGCGCAGTTATCGGATAATCATTCCACACCTCTTTTCTTTGCTTTCGGATCGCTTCTTTTCATCGCAATGGTGTTGTTACTCAGATACTATTATGTAAGGAATGCTGGGACAAACAATGATCCTGCGATTCTGAAAAACAGCTTTTCAAGGCAATTTTATTTCTTTCATCCCTCACATGCCGTTACACCCGCCCTCTTTATTGCTGCGGGTATTTTTGCCGTTATTATAACAGGAGCCAACAGGCAGGTCATCAGTGATAAAATGCTCCTTCCTTCCGGCGGTACAGGTGGATACATGTTATGGGCAGAGTCGGCTGTTCCGGTAAAGGAAGACCTTAACGGACCCGGCGGAAAGAAAGAATTTGGCCTTGAGGAGGAAGAGCTGAAAGACCTGGTATTTGTTCAGTCAGCCAGGTTATCGGGTGATGATGCCAGCTGTCTTAACCTGAACCATGTTTCCTCTCCTCCAATCCTGGCTGTTGATCCTTACGCTTTCATATCTAAAGGCTCTTTTTCATTTGCAGCGAAGATCCGGAGCAATAATGATATGAATCCATGGTCATTTCTGGAATCCAGTCCCGGGCAAAATACAATTTACGGAATAGCCGATCAGACAGTGCTTCAGTGGGGACTTAAAAAAAAGACAGGAGACACTCTTATCTACAGGGCTGAAAACGGACAGCCATTGAACATTGTTATCTGTGCCGGATTAAAATCCTCTATATTCCAGGGTTACCTGCTTATAGGTCAAAGGCAGTTTACAGAATACTTCCCGTCAATATCAGGGAGCTCGGTTTTTCTTATAGATGGAAAACCTGAACTATCTGAATTTTACCGGAATACATTGAATGAAAGGCTTTCCGGATATGGTTTTTCAGCCCAGGATGCAGGTGAAAAACTTTCATCCTTCTTCCAGGTTACAAATACATATCTGAATGTATTTGCTGTCTTTGGTGCCCTGGGCATGATACTTGGGGCGGCCGGACTGGGTTTTGTCCTGATGAGGAACTATAACCTGCGCAGGCGCGAGTTTGCGCTTATGTCAGCTACAGGTTTCACACAAGGCAGGATCAGGAACCTTATTTTGAAAGATCAGATCCTCATACTCATATGGGGAGTGCTTAGCGGAACAGTTTCAGGACTGACAGCTACACTGCCTTCATTAAAAAGCGGCAGTGAAATGCCATGGAGAGTTATTCTGATAATGATCATTTCAATCATAGCTATCGGATTGATATCCCTGCGAATATCAGTAAGAAGCATCCGAAGCAGTTCACTGGTGAGTCAGCTCAGGAAGGAATAAGCTGCTTATTTACCGACGGCAATCAGGTACTTTTGGGTCCTGAAGAATATCATGCCATCAGTAATAGCAGGAGCGGTCATGCAAATATCATTCATGGGGATCTCAGCAAGCAAATTAAAGGAATCCCCGTCCTGGAGAATATAAATCGTCCCTTCTTCGTCTGCAATATAGATTTTACCGTCAGATGCGACCGGAGAAGCGATGAAGCTTTTTGACTGTCCAAGCTTGGCATTGTATATCTCATTTCCCGTCAGCGGGTCCAGGCAATTGACCGTTCCGTTCCAGTTTACATTATAGAGATGGTTGCGGTACAGAAGCATGGTGTGTATGTAAGAACCTCCGCGGGGTTTGCTCCAGAGTATGCCTGAATTTGTCGTTTCGCCTTCCTTCAGGGTGATATCGCCCGTCGCTTTGGCTTTTACAGCTATGATGGGAGAACTCTTGCCATGAGCACTGTTAAAATATATGAGTCCGTTACCGGTTATGGGAGTTGGTATCTGAATATCGCCTCCTCCCGACATTTTCCAGATTTCTTTTCCGGTAGCAAGATCATAACCTCCCCTGTGCTTGTAACCATTAACGGCAATGTATGGCTTGCCATCGTTGAAATAAATATTGGGAGTACACCAGCCCGGATATTCATCCCTTTCGGTTTTCCAAAGCTCCCGCCCTGTTTTGAGATCATATGCTGCCAGGAAGGAATTCTCAAGTACATCACACTGTATTATAACCATTCCATTGTAGATTATGGGAGAGCTTGCAAATTCCCATTCAGCGTTTTTCATGGTGAAGAAAACCGATTTCAGTATTCCGAAGTTTTTATTCCACAGCAGTTGGCCTTTAAAATCGTAACAATAGAGTCCCTCCGATCCGAAAAATGCAACTACATGATTTCCATCAACCGCTACGGTCGTATTGGCATGAGTCGATTTGGGATGGCGTTTTATTTTAGGTACTCCGGTATAGGGAGTTTCTTCCCAGATTATTTTTCCAGTGTTCTTATTTATGCAGTAGACCTTCCAGGCATGCACTGATGCGTCATTGACAGACGTGACGTCGCCATAGATACCCGGTTTGAAGCCCGCCTTGTCGGCCTCGCTTATTGCAGTTGTGATAAATAATTTATCACCCCATATGGCAGGACTGGAAATGCCCATCCCAGGAACAGGGATCTTCCATTTTATGTTGATCATCTTCTGCAAATCAAATGCAGGAGGCAAACCTGCATTGTCCAGCACCCCTGATGCCATATAACCGCGATATCCCGGCCACTGTCTTTCCGGATTCAGCTGACATGTCACATTTGACAGACCAACAAAACAGATGATTAATGATATAATGATGTTCCGTTCTTTCATAAAGTGAAGCTGTTGAAAATTAACTATAAAACGTAATTTGGATCGTTGAATTTTATTCTGGTCCGTTATTCGCTTTTTTCTCAGGGTTTGCTGCACCTTTCTTACCGAACTTTATATTGTAATCCAGATCAATTATGTGGAAGTCAACTAAATCCGGTATATAATCGCGGTCAAACAAATACCCCACATCCACTGAATGCTTTTTATTGATGTTGATTTCCATACCTAAAGATAACCTTTGTTTCCCGATTAATCTTTCAGCTTCCCTGAATAACGGACTGAATGTTTCCATATATATATAAGGATTGACAGGAAATGATGGCGTTTTATATGTGGCTTTCAACCTGATCCTGCCCGTGCTATTATTATCGCTATCATATTCAGATGTTTTGATCCTGGTTTGCAATCGCATACGTGCTTCAAATTCAATAACTGAAACATCATATTTTCCATTCAGGTCCAGGAAGAATTTATGCTGAAGGTAATGCCCGTCAGATTCAACTTCTGAGAAATTGGCCAGCCTGTAGGAAGCTGCAGAAGTGAGGAAATCAGCGATCTTATAATCGAGTCCTGCCTGTGCAAATGACTGTTCGATCTTTGACCCAAACTGGAAGGTGCGTATTGCAGCGACGCCTTCAAAATCAAGTTTCTTTGCGATCTCCCTGTTAAAGGAGATATTATACCATACTCCAAAATCCTTGTCCTGTGAAAAACCCGGGATTATATAAAGACAGAAAAGGATTAACGGAAGAAGTCGCTTAATCATCACTACAATTGTTTTCAGGATCACCGGACCGGTTTTTTGTGAATACATATACAAGTAATGATTAACACTGGCTCAGTCCAAGGTTAAGAATGGGTTTTTTTGAAGGATTCAATGATCCGAGGATTACAAGCGCAGATCCCAGTGCTGTTGCGTTATTAATTTCGGAAGTATAGACGTTCTTTATCGGATATGAACCTGATATCAGTTCCAGGAACAATTGATTCTTTGCGAATCCGCCCGTGATATATATATTCTCAATATCGTTATCTTCTGACATTATCAGATCAATGGATTCAACTGTAAGCCCGGCCAGTTCAAGCATCAGCTGGTGATCGCCCTCCTCATATGATTTAAAGGCAAAAAAATCATATTTATCCCTGAGCTCTCTTGAATAAGGCAGCATATCGAAGAAAAACCTTCCTTCAGAAGCTCTCTTCCTGCATTTTTCAAGGAGCTCATTATCCGGTTTCACTGTTTTATAGCGATCAGGCAGTGTCCTGAAATGTTCATTGAGCATCCTGACTGCAACTTCATGAAGGTGCCCCAGGAATAACCTCGATGATTTAACAGGCTGTTTTGTTATGCTCATATAGCAAAGACAATCGTGGTCGAGTTGTTCTGCCGTCAGTTTTTCAGTGTTGAACGGATTCATATTAATACACCATGTACCTGTGGAAATCAGCAGAAATTTACCTTTGCTGCTGGCAAAATATGGGGCAAGGGATGATGAGCTGTCATGGATACCTATGCCGACCTGCAGTTTTTTTCCTTCAATCTCAACCTCATTGATAGTACTTACATCCACCGGATCCGGAAGGGAGAGCCCTTCCTCAGCCACCCAGCGGTGATATTTCATACTGTCAAAGTCCCATAGTGCGGTATGGCAACCGATCGATGTGTGCTCGGAAAATATTTTTCCGGTCAGAACGTAAGAGAGATATTGAGGAAAATGAAGTATGTGCTTTACTTTTGAGAATACTTCAGGTTTTTCATATTTCAGCCAGAGAGCCTGCATACCCGAATTGAGCATACCAAGTGCGGGAGAAGCGGTTCTCCTGCAGAATTCATCCTGTCCGCCGTGTTTCTTATAGACTTTCTCAGGAATCCTTTCATCAATAGGTTTAAGGTAATTGTATATCGGGGTCAGCCTGTGTCCCTCAGCATCGAGATAGGCAAGGGTCGCACCATATGTCGTGAAGTTGACTGCAGCAGGATCAAACTTGTCGGAATGAACCAGCATAGAAATTGAATCTCTGATCCATTCTTCAATATGCACGATATCATCGCATTCAAATCCGTCATCATCCCTGGTTTCGGCAAATTTTTCTTCTATCTCATATACAGGTTTGAGGTCGAGATTAAAAAGAATGATCTTTTTGTTGGTTTTGCCTATATCATAGATTGCAATAACCTTTTCTTTCATATATGGCTGGTTATATGTATTTTATTGGTTGTAGGGGCGTAGCATGCTACGCCCCTACAATGCGGGATTAATGTTTATCGTTTGCTCAGGACCTCCTCTTCATATTTCATGATCTCGTCGATATAGTCCTGTCCTGCCGGAACTTTGTTTTTCAGGCAATAGTAATCCCATACAGCTCCGAAGGGTTTTGTTTTGAGAATTTCAAGAGTTGCCAGTCTTTCAAAAGTCCTTCCCTGTTCCTCCATTTTAACCAGCGTTTTATTGGGTTCCAGGAGAGCATAGAGAAATGCCTGCTGGACAGCCCGGGCACCAACAACATAAGCGCCGATGCGGTTGAGGCTTGCATCAAAATAATCGAGCCCGATGTTCACCCTGCTCAGAGCTTTGGCACGGACTATTTCCTGGGCTATCAGTAATATTTCGTCATTTAATGTGGCAACATGGTCGCTGTCCCACCTAACCCCTCTTGTAAGATGGAGAAGAAGCTCATCGACAAACTGGAGGATAGCGGAGATCTTGTCACCCACCTGTTCAGTCGGATGAAAGTGGCCATTATCAAGTGTTATCATGGTGTTGTTCTTCACTGCATATCCAAGGTAGAAATCATGAGAACCTACAACCATGGATTCTGATCCTATTCCAAAGAGCTTGCTTTCAACTGAATCCTTCAGATATTTTTTTGGGTACCTGACTGCAAAGATCTCATCAAGCGATTTCCTGAGTATTTTGCGCAGTCCATTCCTGTCAATTGGTGTATCTTTTGATCCATCAGGTATCCATATATTGTGGACAGTGGGCGTACCAAGCTGTTTACCCATTTCTGCACCGATTGCCCGGCATCTTTTTGTATGCTCTACCCAGAACTTTCTTATCTTTTCATTTTTGCTTGAAAGGGTAAATCCCTCATCTGCCAGGGGATGAGAAAAGCATGTGCAGTTGAAATCAATTCCGGTCTTTCTCCTTTTTGCCCAGTTTATCCAGCCCTGATAGTGCTTTGTCTCAATTTTGTCGCGGTCGACAAATTTGCCTCCGAATTCGCCATAGCTTGCATGAAGGTTCAGTCTCTGTTTGCCTGGCAGGAGTGACATAACCTTATCGAGGTCTTTTCTCATCTGCTCTATTGTCCTGGCTTTTCCCGGGAAGTTACCCGTAGCCTGTATCCCGCCTCCCCCCAGTTCTGCACCTTCCTTTTCAAATCCGCCTACGTCGTCGGTCTGCCAGCAATGGAGGCTTATTACAATTTTATCCAGTTCCGCAAGTACTGCTCTGGTATCAACTCCGAGTTCCGCATATTGAGCTTTTGCCAGCTGATATGCTTTTTCTATTGCTTCTTTTTTCATAATTCGAAATGTTGGTAAATATTTTATTCCATAAAGAATACCTGTTCCAGCGGAATGCTTATGGGTGAGTTGTCCGGATTTGTCTCCATCAGATCGGCCATATACTTCCACCATTTCTTAACGATATCAGTCGAACCAAGATCCTGGGATGAACTGGCACCGGATTGTTCCTGGTAGGCAAAAAGTGTGTTTGTTTCCTCATCAAGAAATATTGAATAGTTACCAATACCCTCTTCTTTCAGCAATTTCACCAGCTCGGGCCAGATCTCGTTATGCCTTTTTATGTATTCTTCCTTCCGACCGGGATATAATTTCATCTTAAAACCGAATCTTCTTTTCATCATATAATAATTGATTTTAATGGTATGATGGAACCCACATGTCACTGATTATTATAATAATGTGTTTGTGTATGCATTTACATGTGGGTTTCATGGCTTCTTATATAATTTTAACCGAGTTTGACAACAAAGGTTGAAAGAATAAGCACTGTGATACCTGCGATAAGTATGATGATTGTCTTTGGTTTGACACCTTTCCATTCCCTGAGTATTATGCCCCATATATTGCTGATTGCAATATTCAGCGCCATAAGGATGCTCCAGCCAAAAACCGCCATGCCTGCAGGCAGCTTGCTCGATCCCATCCCGAAGAAGTGGAACTGGAGAAACCATAATAATCCTGCCAGAAATGTAAAGAACAGATTGTTTACAAGCACATTTCCTGAAACGGCATAGTAGTCTTTATAGGTTTTATTCCTGATATTCAGGAATCCGCAATATACAAGGTTGGTCAAAAAGCCACCCAGCAGAATGAAGATCAGTGACGGATTTTTCTGAAAGAGCGGATTTGTCCCATGCGCAAGTGCAACGTTCTCAATTGGCTTTCCTGCTTCAAATCCGAAATTGAAGCAGGCGCTCATGATCCCGGCAAAGATCGCTATCAGGATCCCCTTTTTAAGCGCGAATTCCCTGACTGCAGCTTTTTTTTCCTCTTCCGACATCTCCTTGCTTTTCAGTGACCCGGCGTAACCTATAACAATAATTCCTGCTACAGTGATTGCCACACCAATTATTGTCAGTATCCCACCTTTAGTGGCAAAAAGATTATCTCCGGCAATAATGGGAGGAAGCAGGGTGCCGAAGGCCGCACAAAGTCCCAGCGCAATGCTTTGTCCGAGAGCAACTCCGAGGTAGCGAAGACTTAATCCGAAGGTCAGTCCGCCAAAACCCCATAACATTCCAAAGAAAGTTGCCATCAGCTTTGCCGAAGAAGGTGATTCTTTAATGATGGGAATAAGCTCACCGCGTGGAATAAATATAAGTGCGAAGAGCCATGGTATTATGATCCATGCAAAGAGTCCCTGGCTTATCCAGTATGACTCCCAGGCCCAGGTCTTTACTTTCTTGAAAGGGACATAAAAGCTTGCAGCTCCTATGCTGCCGAGTGCTATTAACAATATGCCGGCTATTGGATCCATTTGCAATTATTTTTTTAACGATCTGCAATTTAAAAACTTTCATGCAGGAAAATGGTATTTCATCTGTTTTTTTATTCATACATTTTTTATAACCTTGGGTTTTTATTTTAAAAATCCAATTGCTATGAAATCACTAAAACTGTTCCTGTTCCTTCTTATTATCCCCGGTTTCATTTTTGCCCAGAACCTGTCGGTGAAAGACCTCACCTGTGAGCATAAGATTAATCCGGTCGGCATTGATATCCTGCAACCAAGATTATCATGGAAAATTTCAGGTGCCGGAAATAATATCTTGCAGACTGCCTGGTCAATCAGGGTGGCTACCGACCCGAAATTCTCATCCTCAAAGATGATCTGGCAATCCGGTAAGGTTTTATCGGATGAATCCGTTTTGCAGGTTTATAACGGACCTGCTCTCAAATCAGGCCAGAGATATTTCTGGCAGGTAATGATATGGGATAATAAAGGCAGGTCGACCAGATGGAGTGAAACCGCATTCTGGGAAATGGGATTGCTGTCACCTTCGGATTGGAAAGCCAGGTGGATTGAACTTGAAGACGACACGAACCGTTATTCACCATCCCCGCATTTCCGGAAAGAATTTACTGTCAGCAAACGAATTGCAAAAGCAACTGTTTATGTAACCTCCCACGGTTTATATGATCTTAACCTGAACGGAAAGAGAGTCGGAGACCTGGTCATGACCCCCGGCTGGACATCCTATGGAAAGCGTCTGCAATACCAGGTATATGACATTACAGGTCAGGTAGTCAAAGGAAAGAATGCTGTAGGCGCCTTTCTTGGTGACGGCTGGTATCGGGGAACACTTGCATGGGGAAACAATTGGGCCATCTACGG
>Ga0102851_10001034_pt1 | contig 15226 bp, 11 predicted proteins | sample Mud3Dept3metaG_FD_79558 | JGI IMG/M metagenome (GOLD analysis project Ga0102851, IMG submission 79558) | Freshwater wetland microbial communities from Ohio, USA, analyzing the effect of biotic and abiotic controls - Mud 3 Core 4 Depth 3... | ecosystem: Environmental > Aquatic > Freshwater >... | reverse complement strand
GCTCCCATTTCTAATTTTGAAGGGCGCTCTAACTGAACACTGTCGCTATCCATTTTTTTAAACATCATCGGACGATAATAATCTACCTGTAATGTTGTAATTGCATTACCATCTATCGTTGAAACATATTGATCAAGCGAATTTGGAGTTATCAAAGAAAGATCAAATGGATCATAAATATTTTGCGTGTAATATCCTTGTTCCGAACTTTCGCCGGTTGAATATTGCGCATTAAAATCTAATTTATGCTCAGGCGAATCGAATTTTTTAGCGTAATAAAAATTACCATCAACACCATTTCTTTTTCCAGGATCATTGCTCAAACGCTGCCATACATCATAGCGATTCTGTGTTCCTGAAACTAAATTATACGCATAATAATATTGATTACCCGTTCTTTCTTCACGACCTACATTTCCGGTTACTGAAAAACCAAATGTGTTTTTTTGGTTGATGTAAAAATCTGTTCCTGCTTTTAAAAGTTGACCTTGTCGTAAATGCGTTCCGTTTCTTTCCTGAACAAGCTGATCATAAACACCGTTGTAATATGTTTCATTTGTCTGATCAAAATTTCTGTATCCTTCATACCAGTTAGCGCTATATCCACCATAGATATTAAAAAATTTATTTCTGTAAGCGAGATTAAAAGATGCGTTGTAATCAATGCCAAGAAATTTATCGTAAGTATCAAGACTATCGGGGTGAATTCCATTTTCAAGACTCAAATCAAAACTGCCGTTAAAACCTTTTGCTTTATTTTTCTTTAAGACAATGTTTATTATTCCTGACATTCCATCCGGATCATATTTTGCAGATGGATTTGTAATAATTTCAATTGATTCGATTGAGCTTGCAGGAATTGAAGCAAGTGCGCCCTGGCGTCCGCCACCTGTAATAGCTGACGGCCGGCCATCAATCAAAATTGTCACATTTGCACTTCCGCGAAGGCTCACATTTCCATCCATATCAATTGTAACGGACGGAACATTTTGCAACGCATCAAGCGCTGTTCCTCCTTGTGATGTGAGTTGTTTGTCAACATTAAAAACTTTTTTATCAATTTGAGCAGTAATTTCAGTTCGTTCAAAAATGATATCTACACCTTTTAAAAGTGAATCATTATTTGTCATGTAAATAATTCCCAAATCAATTTTCGGTGCGCGTGGAATAAACAAAAGTGAGTCAACAAAATAAGATTCAAATCCAAATGAATTTATTTTTGCGATATAGGGTCCGGCCTGGATTTCCTGTATTGAAAAAAAGCCCAGGCTATCTGCTAATGCACCGGTTGCAATACTGCTATCTCTGACATTAAGCAGAAATACTTTTGCATACGCAACAGGTTGATTGTTTGCCTTGCTTTTGATTTGTCCGGTTAATGTTCCGATTTTTGGGCGCTCACCTTCACCGGGCTGCGACCAAACTGATGAAAATAAAGTGGTAATTATTAAAATGAATAATAGGGTAAATTTCATTCTCTTTTATTTTTGTGCAAATTTATCTAATAATCCCTGCAAAACGGCATTTCTTAAGTGAAATAATACTGACCGGCAATATTTCATTGTCTAAAAAAAAGACCAAATATATTGTCTTCAGCAATTTACTAAAGTCAAATTATATATGGAAAAGACTGTTATGAAATAACAATTGGTAGTTCTTTTTCTAGTATGATTTTAAAACTTCCGGGTTCGTAAAAATTATATATTCTCCCAGGTTTTTATAATCTTCAAATTTAACATTGGGATAATTTTCAGCATCACCTACTAAAGTCAAAATGATCGATTTTATGTTGGCATCAAATTCTGCCATGCGCTGAACAATTCCAAATCCTTCTTCAACATGAAAACGACCCACAAGGTGAAGAATTTTGGCATCCTTTTTTACCTGCAATCTTTCATAAATTGAATACGCCATTGTTGCATCCCACAGTGATTGTCCGGGAATCATATTATAAGAAGGTTTTGAATTCGGATCATTTGGATCATGACCCATTAGCGCATTTAATTTGTCGGCGTAAGCACCGGCTGCTAAATTATAAGGTAACGGCGCCAATGATTTTTTTGCATCGGGAGATAGTTTCATGAGCCCATCAATACCTTGTGTGGAGGCAACATTTACATATCTGAACGGAGCGTTTGCACAAATAACTGAGAGTCCATTTTGCTTAGCAAATTCAACCATTGGTTCATAATCGCTATAATTACTCCATACTTTTGAGTCCTTTAAAAAATAAGATCGTTTGATAATTCCCTGTAGATATTCATCCATAATGTATTGTACATCCCTGTCAAACATTTCCATTGATAAAACAACGCGGCTATCAAACTTTTTATAGAGTAATTGCAAAATTAAATTTTGCATCATGTGCCCGATTGAATCATTGTGCTCTTCTCCAAAAAACAGCACGTTGATTGAATCCATCTGGTTAATAATTTCTATCGGCTTAACAATTTTTTTGTCTTTGGTAGAATAAATAATAAAATCATTTTTTGCAAAAATCACCTCGTCTGCTGTTGCAGTAAATGCAGATGCAGAAAGAATGGTTAACAACACTAGTCCTGATAGTTTCATTTGTTTTGTTTTATAGGTTAGACAATTTGTAATTCGAAATTATTCCCGACGACCTGATTTTTATTTCTCTTGCTCATGGTTATTGAAACTTTTCATCTGCTCAGCTGTTAATATGCCGCCAAGTTCTGATGTCAATGCGCGCATGAGTTCTCCATGTTCTTTTTTCCATTTGTTATGAAGTTCCCCATTTGATTTTGCATATTTATCAATGATTTGATTCACCTGTATTTCCTGGTCTTTTGTTGGCTGAATTGTTTCCAGCATTAACTCTTTAAAACCTTCTTCTGTTCCCCAGCGCATCAGATCATTCATTTCACGTTTTGTTAATTGTCCCGAGACAAGAAATCCAAGAACAAAACCAATTACGAGAGTTGATACTAATAATAGTTGTGGTTTGATTTTTTTCATAATTTAAAAATTTAGTGACCCATCACATTAAATGTCACAACATCCTGAGCAGCCGATTCAACACCGAGTATGCTTTCAAGCGAAAGTGAACCGCCCGACCAAACGTGTAAACCCAATAAAATAATAATAGAAGCGGCTCCGGCAAAAGCAATTTTTTTAAAGAGAGGAAAAATACCGGAACTAAATCCTGATTCATTTATGCGCGCCATTACTTCTGAACTAAAATTCGGGCCGAAAGAATTTTTATTGTTCCCGATTAATTCACGCATTAAAAGGAGTTGCTTTTTTTCTGATCTTAATTCTTCCGAATTTTTTAATACATTGTCTAACCGGACTTGTTCTTCAAAAGTCAATTCTTCGTCAAAAGATCGAATCAATAAATCACTTAATTTCTCATCCATAACGTTTACATTTTTGGCATTAATATTATTTTTAATTTCTCTTGTCCGCGGGCAAGGCGGGAAAGTACCGTCCCTAAAGGTATCCCAAGCATTTCAGAAACTTCTTTCGTTGAATATCCTTCTATTAATCTCAGCACTACTACAATTCTGAAATCAGGTTCCAACTTCAAAATTGCCTGCTGCACAAATTCTTTTATTTCATTTTTATCCTGTCGTTGATTCAGATCTTCAATATCATTTATCGAATCAATATTTCCGACAATTCTTAACTGCGCAATTTTTATTTTTTTTAATTCGTTCAGCGAAAGATTGATTGCAATTTTTGTTAAGTATGTTCCGAGAGTCGATTCTCCTTTAAACTGATCCATACTTCTATAAAACCGAATAAAAACTTCCTGGCCAACATCTCTTGCATTATCTGAATTTCCCAACATTCCGATTACAACACGTGCAACCTGATCCTGATATTTCTCAACAAGTTGACGAAAAGAATTTTCATCACCGCCTTTCGCATTGGTAATTAAAATTTTCTCTTCGTTGGAATTATAATCAGTCAAATTGGCTGTTGTTTAAGTTAGACAATGTAAAATTCAATTTTATTCCCAAGATACAAAATGAAACACATTTTTTTTAAAGAGAGCAGCCTGATTGAATTTTAATATTGACGTTTTGGTTACTAAAAGAATCATTTGAATTAAAACTAAAAAAACAAAAGGCAAGAAAATTATGTAACATTTGCAACGTTCGCCATTATAACGCTCACCCACATAATTATGAAGAATCTTTTCTTTTTTATTTTCCTGTTGTCAGTCAATTTTGTAGTTGCTCAAAGCAATTCAAGAATTGAATCCATTTTAAAAATTCCGCGCACACAAATTGCAAAACTTGATATGCCGGAATCAAATTCTGTGACATATCTTCCAAGTATATTTTCTGAAAGTAAATTTCAAAACAACAGCACAATTTCTAATCTTCAAAATGCAACAGTAATAAAAGTCTATTACGTTTATACTCTATATAAATTGAGTCCTGATTTTAATCAACTTGCATTGGACAGAAAAAGATTCAATTGGCTCAATGCTAATTTCCCATCAATGATTTCTGATCCATTTATTCAATGGGAAATTATTGAACAAACAGGTTGTTCAGATTTTACACAAGGCGATTCTTATTTTCATGGTTTTGTTGTTGTTCATCGTCCTTTTTCAACAGAAGAACATCGGTTGGCAGAAATAGATCAGCTCACAAAATTCCTTGACAATCCAACAGAAATTTTTGTTGAAACATTACTTGATCCAATCGCATCACAAGTTGGAAAAACGAGCATGACATCAGATGCCGGTTCATCGTCAACGACAACAATATCAACAACAACGCTAAAAGAAAGTCCGGCAAAATTTGCTGAAGGTGAATATGCACTGTTAACTTTTTTACAAGAAAATTTAAAGAACACACCTGAAATTGGTTTGCAAAGAACAGACGTTTGGGTAGATGTAAAATTTACTGTCAAAGCAGATGGATCAGTGGACAGCCTTGTATTTATTGGTGATTACACAAAAGCGGTTCGTGAGGAAGTTGAATATGCAATTGATACAATGCCAAATTGGAAGCCAGCAATTCAAAATGGAAAACCGGTTGAATCAACAGTCAGTCTTCAAATACGTGTTTCATACAGCGGCGAATTAAAAGGTATGTACACGCGTGATCGTCAGAAACCAGGTTTCAGAGATGAGACAAAAATAATTCCGGAATTAAAAGATGATTCTGAATTTAATTTAATGACAACACCCGAAGCGATAAATGTAAAATCAACGGCAGTTTACAAAGGACTTGAAATAATCAGTGCACAAAAGAAAATTGCTTTGGTAATGGATGTAACAGGCAGTATGACAACGCATATTGCAAGTATGATGCATTGGGTAAGAACACATTCAGCAACAGCTACTTTTACAAGTTATACTTTTTTTAATGACGGCGATGGCAAGACAACCAAGAATAAAAAAATTGGTGAGACCGGTGGAATATATATGACAAAATCACTTGCCGAAGCAGATAAAATAATTAAGGAGACAATGATGAAAGGCAATGGCGGCGAAGCTCCTGAGAATGACATGGAAGCTGTTCGTTACGCTTTTACCGAAGACTTAGACGCAGATGCTGTTTTATTAATCGGCGATAATTATTCCGAAGTCAGAGACATTAATTTATTGAATGAAATTAAAAAACCTGTTCACGTTTTACTTTGCGCCGCACCAAAATTTGTTCGCTGCGAATATTTAAAAATCGCAAAACAAACCGGCGGAACTTTTATTTTGAATGGCGAAATTATTGAGCTTGCCTCTATCGTAAAAGGTGAAACCAGGATTATTCAGGGCGTTGAATATTTTTATAATGGAAATGATTTTGAGTTGAAATCTAAGGATGAAGTTTTTTATTGATCAATTCATAAATAACTCACGAACCATCAATGAACACTTTTGACCATTGGTTTTGTGAGAGAATTAAACTATCTTTGATTAACGCAATTATAAAATGATTGATTATTCTGAAATAATAAAACGCAATCCAAACAAACGATTTGGTAAACCTTGTGTCAGGGATACAAGAATTACTGTCTACGATGTTTTGGGATGGCTCGCGAGCGGAATGACATTTGATGAAATTATTTCTGACTTTCCTGAGCTGACAAAAGAAGATATCAAGGCTTGTCTGGCCTATGCTGCTGACCGCGAAAATAAATTGCGTCACGCCTCGTGAAAATTTTATTTGACCAAAATATTTCTTTTAGAATTTCAAAACAGTTGCAAGATCTTTATCCTGGCTGTTGTCATGTTTCAGATTGTGGGATGAAAGATAAAGAAGATTCTGAAATTTGGAAATATGCAAAAGACAATAATTTTGCAATCGTTTCTTTTGATTCCGACTTTTACGAAATTAGTTTGATTAATGGGCATCCTCCCAAAATTATTTGGGTCAGAACCGGTAATTTATCCACGAACGATTTAGCGAAACTATTAGAAAATAAGAGTAGTGAAATAATTGCTTTTCTCACAAATGTAGATGAAATAGGCATTGCATGTCTAGAGCTGGAGGCTTTAAATATTTAGAAAGAATAGGAATAATGGAAATGATTTTGAGTTGAAGTTTAAAGGAGAAGTTTTTTATTGATAGCATTCAGTTTCATAACAATTTTCACCATCCGCTAATTTTTTCTTTCCCAGTTACAATTTAAAACTTTGGCATTATTTAACAATTAGACAATTTAATTATGTCGAGATTTGGCAACGATGAAAAAAATTCTACCCTCAATTATTTTTCTTTTTTCGCTCAATTCCTTTTCTCAATCTATTAAATTAGACGGAACAATTGAGTTGGATTCGGCCGGCGCAACAGTTGGAAAGTTCATTATATTTTCTTTGCCTGACTCGGCACTTATTAAAGGAAGCTATATAGACAGCACCTATTTTTCGGCAGATTTTGATCCCAAAAATAATTCTAAATTTTATGTCAGGATCAGCATTCTAGGATACAAGGATACCATCATAAATTTTGAGTCTTCTTCTTCAGACATCTCGCTGGGAACAGTAAAAATGGAAAATGACAGGATCTTAAATACGGTTGATGTGGTTTATGTAAAACCGGAATTTGAGCGAACCATGGATGGAATAAAAGTTAACGTCCAGGGAACAACATTGCAAACATTAAGTACACTTTTTGATGTGTTGCTGGCTTCACCAAAACTTACATCGCCGGATGGACAAAGAATTGAGATTATCGGAAGAGGAAGTCCTGTTATTTTAGTGGACAGGCAGGCAATTATTTCAAATGACGAATTGAAAGCGATTCCGGCAAACATGATTGAGAGCATTGAAATTATTACGAATCCCTCTGTAAAATATAAAGGCCAGGGAGGAGCAAACGGAGTGATTGAAGTGTTCACGAAAAATTTTGCGCTGGAAGGTTATAATATGAACATCAGTCTTTCCGGCGGAATTAGTACGCAATTAAAACCTGTAAGTTCTTTAAGTCTGGGATTAAGTCTGAAACGAAAAAAATTCTCCTTTAGCAGTTATCTAGGTGCAAATTATGAAGAGGATAATGCAATTGGAACTACGACCGGTATTACATCTGATGATTCACAGCGGTCACTTTTCGGAGAATATTCAAATCAAAATTGGAATTCATGGTCGTATTATCAAGTCAAAGCCTCGTATCAAATTAGCCCTACTCAAAAAATCACTTCAGGATTAAGAGGCAACATAAGTTTTGGAGGAGCTGAATCAAGTTCTGTTACGAATTATTATACATCATCAACTCTTGAAACAACAAATACAAGCTATTCCGATCCGGGATATTCATGGATGTACAACAGCGCTTTTTTAAATTATATCTGGGAGACTGACACCAATAAAAGTAACCTGGTCATGAATCTTAATTTTATTCAGAAATCAAGCGGAAATTACGGCACTTCATTTAACTCTTACCAGAATTTAGTTTCGGGAAATAATTCAGATTTTAATATTAAAACAGAGGCCCGTGATCGTCCTTTAGTAGGTGAATTCCGAATTAATTATGATCATATTTTTGACACGACCGGGTGGGAATTAAGCGTAGGCTTATCATACAGCGAATTGCGAAATAGCAAAATTTACAACCAATATAATTTCGTGAATGAATTTTGGGTAGCTGATACAAATAATACAAATTCTTACGACTATAAAGAGCACATCGGAACTGTTTACGCAGAGCTTTCAAAAAACTGGAGAAAAGCAGGATTCCGTATTGGTGTTACCGGAGAATATACCGGACTGGATGGTTACAGTAATTCGCTCCAAAAACAATTTATTGATTCAGTTTATTTCAGGCCTTTTCCTTCGGCAAGTTTACTTTTACAGCCAGCAGAAAACATTGCACTTACACTTGGTTATTCTGCAGGAATTGACAGACCACAATTTTCAAATTATGATCCTTTTATTAGAGTTCAGGATAGTTTAAGTATTTCATATGGCAACCCTTATTTGAAACCATCTATTTCACATTCTTTGCGTTTGGATGTTGATCTTTTTTATGCCTACAATATCTCAGTTTATGTTTCTGATACCAAAAATCCAATCAGTCAGTTTTCATTTGTCGACGATTCAACTTTTCTGACAAACACAACGCCTTGGAATGCGCTGCGCGATCAATCGATTGGTGCAGATGTCAGTATACCACTTCAACTAAAATGGCTGCAGGGATGGAATTCATTTTGGATTAGTTATGATCATTATTCTTTTGGTCCGGAGTTCAAACGCGAACCATTTGCAAACCTCACTTATGGTATCTATTCTTACCTCACATTTATTTTGCCAAAAAATTTCAGCATTATGAATCAAGTCCATTTGATGAGATGGGGAGATTCCGAATCGCTTTCGAACACAAGATTTAATTGGGGATTACGACTCACAAAAAAATACAAGAACAACGATTTTCAGATCTATTTAGACGTAGCAGATATTATTCCGCCAAGAGCTTCTTATACTTTATTTTATGGTAACTATACTTATACAGACTCTGCCCGCTGGCAATTCACAACATTTAAAGTTGGTCTCTTTTACAAGTTTGGCCGTTTAAAACAGGTAACGCAAATTCAAGAATCAAACTCAGGGCAATCGGGGAGATTGTGATAAGTTTTTTCAACTTAAAAAGACGAGATATAAAAATGAAAAATCGAAATCCTGAAATACAATTAACAGCAGGTGAAGGTTTTTCAAGCGCAGCGAATTCAAGGTCCTCAGCGAATCGCAACGCACTCAATTCTAAAAAAACTCCTTATAAAAAAGCGCCGGTTGGTGGAAAATCAGATGACATTGAATTTAGCTTTATTAAACCAAGTCAGGAAGAATTAGAAAAAGCTAAAAGTCAAATTAATAATGAAATAAAAAAAAACACGAAAGAAGGAGTTGATTATTTTTGTTTTTGCTGTATTGATTTTTGTGGGCATGGTGTTTTTTTCTTTTAAATCAAATCCTTTTTTACCAAACTTAATTTTTTATAAAAAAAATCCACTTCCAGTCTTGTTTACTACAAATGCCCTCTCCTATTTGGATTTTCATTTTTTCATTAACTTAACCGATTCATCGAAGTGATCCAAGTTAAAAAAGAAAAATTCGGATCAGTCATTTTTCTATAAATAAACCAGAATTTTTCTAATGAAAATCTCAAAATTATTTTTTGCATTTTTCTCATTCACGTTTTTATCCTTCGGCGCAACATCTCAGGAAATTGAGACAGTTATTGCTTCAGGGGTGCACATGAATCTCTATGCGGCAATCAGTCCTGACAACAAATTCATCGCAGAATCAAGCGGAACCAGTGTAATTATTTGGGATTTTCGAAGCGGACGCATGATCCGCGAAATACTAGTGCCTGGCGTCAATATTACCGGCATCGAATTTTATAGCGAGAAAAACACCGTCATGTTATCCCTGATCCACTCAAATGATAAGAGAATAGTGAATTTTGAAACAGGCGTGATTACGAAAGTCTCAGGACCTAAGCTAGATTGGGCCACCTTTATAGCTCCTGAGTCATTTCTTATGACCCACCACATTGCACTCAACAAGCCAGACTGCAGTATATCAAGTCCGTCGCCAAATGGCAAATACGAAGTTATTTTCAAGAGGGAAAGTGTCAAAACACAGTTTGATCCACTGCATATTTACTTAAAAAAGGATGGTAAAATATCAGGATCATTAGGCACGGTTCTTACCGGTATACCTTACTTCGCCTTTAGTAATGACTCCAGGTATTTATTTACAAATAATTTTATTTACGATTTTGAACTCGAAAGAAAAATATGCGAATTAAAGACGGTTCAATTTTCAGGGATGGGTACTGGTTGCCATCCGGTTAGTGGTTTGCCTGTAACAAATGGGATCAATGAAATAATTACCTGGACACTTCCAAAGCCGGAAGCAATTTCTATGCAAACTCTGGTAGGGATGAATCAGACAAATAATCTTGACTTCCTTGTTTACAGGCAAATTAATGAAGAGACCTTCAGACAAGAATTAGTTGTCTATAATTTACTGCTAAAGCAAAAGCATGAGGGGTCAATTGGTTTAACAAGAACACATGAGGCCTTCGAAGATCTGTCAATGGATTCAGAACACCTGGTCACTTCAAGCCACGATAGCACCTATAGTAATTATAACAGTTATCGTTATTCAATTTATAATTCGCGCTCAGGCAAACTAGTAAAGGAATTTACAAATTCAGTCAGTTTTACTGATGCGGCTTATCCCACGAAAATTTTTTTTCTGAACAATGAAGAAATCATTTTGTACCATGCAAAAGGCGAGAAAAATTATTTTAAAAAAATTAATTTCATCACAAATATTGAAGATCAAATGACCTTTGAAGGACTGAGTGGCAAAGGTGATGAAATGCTTGTGTTTATGAAAACTGACGGACAATTTATGTTTGGCACCACCTCATACTTAAAGCAAACGAGCTTTGTCTGGGATATAATGACCGGCAAGATTATTTGCCGCATAGCCACTGATAAAGCATTAGCAACGTTTACTGATTTCTGTGTCAGTCATGATCATAAATTTGCTGTGCTTTCAAATATTGACGGCTCTATACAGGTGTACAATCTTAAAAACGGAATCCTGGTTCACTCGTTTATCGGTCATAAAGGAATGGTGTGGTCATCATCTATTTCGAAAGACAACAAGCGGCTTATTACCGGGTCTGCTGACGGTACCTGCAGAATCTGGGACCTTGAAAGAGGAGTCGAATTAGCAAGCATTATCAGCACAGGCAAAAACGATTTCGCCATTATTACACCTCAACATTATTATTTTGCAACAAAAGGTGCCGCGGATAAAATTCATTTTGTAAAGGGAGTTGATATATACACGTTTGAACAATTCGACCTTAAGTACAATCGGCCTGATCTTGTTCTGTCCCAACTCGGTTATTATGATATTACCTTAATTGAAGCCTATCATAAGGCATATTTAAAGCGGCTAACAAAAATGAATTTTACGGAAGAAATGCTTCAAGCTGACTTTCATTTGCCGGAAATTAAAATTGATAATATTGAGTCAATTTCTACAATTGTTAATTCAGCAGAATTGGCTTTAGATATAAGCATGAGTGATAGCAGGTTTAATTTGGATCGAATAAATTTATGGGTTAATGGAGTAAATATTTACGGAAATGATGGCAAAAATTTACGGGAACAAAACTTGAAAAACTTTAAAACGTCATTGATTGTTCCCTTGGCATTTGGAGAAAATAAAATCGAAGTTTCTGTTCTAAATTCAGCCGGGGCTGAAAGTTATAAGGAAACAATATTTGTTGAAAGTTCAGCTGGAAAACAACAACCCGACCTCTACGTTTTAAGCATCGGCGTCTCAAATTATCAAGATGCGCGCTACAATTTAAATTATGCCGCAAAAGATGCAGTTGATATCACACGAACTTTTGAATCCTCTGATTATTTCACAAAATTTTATTCCAAAACATTGACTAACGAAGAAGTAAAAATTGAAAACGTATTCTTGCTAAAATCTTTTTTTGAAAATGCTGACATCAATGATCAGGTTGTTGTTTTCATTGCAGGTCACGGCGTGCTGGATGTTAATTTTGATTATTATTTTGCTAGTTATGATATGAATTTTTCCAACCCTTCAGAAAGAGGAATTCCTTACGAGATGCTTGAAAAATTGTTAGATGGAATTAAACCGTTAAAAAAACTTCTATTTATGGATACCTGCCATAGCGGAGAAGTGGATAAAGATGAAATCGTTTTATCTGATAATAATTCAACCGAAAAAGATGATAATATCGTCTTCAGAAATGTTGGTGTAGCTGTTGAAAACAAGGAAAATACATTGGGTCTTTCTAATACGTCAGAGCTAATGAAATCGCTCTTCAACGATTTAAGAAAAGGAACAGGCACAACAGTAATATCATCTTCCGGAGGAGTTGAATTTGCGATGGAAAGTGACGAATGGAAAAATGGTTTGTTTACTTTTTGTTTAATTGATGGCCTGGTTAACAAAAAAGCAGATATCGATCTTGATGGAGAAATAACGCTTTTCGAAATTCAAAACTATGTTCAGACTCAGGTCAATGCATTATCAGGTGGTCGTCAAACTCCGACTTCCAGAATTCAAAATAATGAGTTGAATTACAGAGTTTGGTAACAATTTTCCCCTACCCTTTTTAAATCTTTCCTTTTTCATTAACTTTAGGCACTATATCATCTGTTATAATGGCACAAGAACAAAACCTATTAAATTCAGTCGACAAAAAATACATCGTTGAAGTATTGAACGATTATAAATTGGCGCGCATCTCAAGAGAAACTTCTTTACTTGGAAGAAAAGAAGTGTTGGGTGGAAAAGCGAAATTCGGAATTTTCGGAGACGGAAAAGAAGTGGCACAATTAGCCATGGCGAAACAATTCAAAAATGGCGATTTCAGATCCGGATATTATCGCGATCAAACATTTATGATGGCGATCGGAGCACTGACCGTGAAAGAATATTTTGCTGCTCTTTATGCTCATACAGATTTAGAAAAAGAACCTGCATCAGGCGGAAGACAAATGGGTGGCCATTATGCCACACGTAGTTTAAATGCTGACGGAACATGGAAAAATTTGATGGAACAAAAAAATAGTTCTGCCGATATTTCTCCGACTGGCGGACAAATGCCACGGTTAGTAGGTTTGGCGCTTGCATCAAAAATTTATAGAAATAATTCTGCCCTTCATGGAATGACAAATTTCACGAACAAAGGAAATGAAGTTGCTTTCGGAACTATTGGTGACGCAAGTACATCTGAAGGTCCGTTCTGGGAATCAATAAACGCTGCGGGAGTTTTACAAATTCCTTTTGCAATGTCTGTTTGGGATGATGGTTACGGAATTTCTGTTCCGCGTGAATTTCAAACAACAAAGGGAAGTATTTCACAAGCACTTTCCGGAATGCAGCGCACAAAAAACTCTCCCGGTTATGAAATATTTAAAACCAAAGGTTGGGATTATCCGCACTTGTGCGAGACTTACGAAAAAGCAATAAAAATTTGTCGTGAAGAACATGTTCCTGTTTTAATTCACGTTGAAGAAGTTAATCAGCCTCAGGGCCACTCTACATCAGGATCGCACGAACGTTATAAATCTGAAGCCCGTTTGAAATGGGAATCAGAAATGGATTGCATTGAGAAATTCAAATCGTTTATTATTGATTCTGAAATTTCTACAAAAGAAGAATTGGATGCGATAGATACCGAAGCAAAAAAAATAGTTCGTGAACAAAAAGCAGATGCGTGGAAAGAATTCAACGATTTATTAAAGAATGATTTGGTTGCAGTTTGTAATTTGTTGGATGCAATGTCAAAAGAAAGCAGCAATGGATCTTTCATACAAAAATTATCAGGTGACTTGCGAAAAACAATGGATCCGATGAAGAAAGATATTCTTTCGGCCGCTAAGCGTGGCTTGCGTTATATGCGTGGTGAAGATTCAAATTCAAAACAAGAATTGATTGCATGGATTTCAGAAAACGAAGAAAGTAATTTTGATAAATATTCGTCACATTTATATTCTCAGTCAGCAAAATCTGCGATGAAAGTTGCTGAAGTTGCTCCGCGTTATAATTCGGAAGAAATGATTGACGGAAGAATGGTTTTGAGAAATAATTTTGAAGCTATTTTTAATAAATATCCTGAGGTAATAAGCTTCGGTGAAGATGTTGGAAAAATTGGCGGCGTTAATCAAAGCATGGAAGGAATGCAGGAACAATTCGGCGACCTTCGTGTTTCGGATACCGGCATTCGCGAGTGTACCATCATTGGCCAGGGAATAGGTTTAGCCATGCGTGGTTTGAGACCAATTGCAGAAATTCAATACCTGGATTATTTACTTTACGCCATTCAAATCATGAGTGATGATTTGGCCACAGTTCAATACAGAACAAAAGGTGGACAAAAAGCACCGCTCATTATTTCAACAAGAGGACATCGTTTAGAAGGTGTCTGGCATTCCGGTTCACCAATGGGAATGATCATCAACGCCATTCGCGGAATTTATGTTTGCGTTCCGAGAAACATGACAAAAGCCGCAGGATTTTACAATACACTTTTAGCATCAGATGATCCGGCTCTTGTAATAGAACCATTAAACGGATATAGAATAAAAGAAAAAGCACCACAAAATTATGGAGCATTTTGTGAGCCACTCGGTGTAGTAGAAAAAGTTTTAGAAGGAAATGATTTGACTTTGGTTTCTTATGGTTCAACATTTAATCTTTGTGTTGAAGTTGCAAAACAATTAGCGGAAGTTGATATCTCTGTTGAGCTGATTGATGCGCAAACATTAATTCCTTTTGATATTCATCATCACGTTGCTGAATCTTTGAAAAAAACAAATCGTTTAGTCATAGTCGATGAAGATGTTGAAAGCGGAGCTACTGCTTATTTATTAGATCAGATTTTAGTAAAACAAAAAGCCTATTTTTCTTTAGACTCCGAACCCGTTACCGTTTCAGCGCGCGATCACAGACCAGCTTACGGAACAGACGGCGACTATTTTTCAAAACCAAATCTTGAAACAATTTTTGATGCTGTTTATGATTTGATGCGGGAGGTTGATCCGGGGAAGTATCCTGGGATTTATTAGGACGATTCGCTAAATATTTTTTTTATTTCTGGTCCCCCTCCTTTGGAGGGGTCACGGGTGGTCAAACGCTAAATGAAAATGAATTACTTATAGTTAAAATAAGCAACACCAGCAGATTTCATCTTTTTAATTTGTGATCTTTATCCGAAAAAAAACTCTAACCGCGATG
>Ga0102851_10001033_pt1 | contig 15227 bp, 13 predicted proteins | sample Mud3Dept3metaG_FD_79558 | JGI IMG/M metagenome (GOLD analysis project Ga0102851, IMG submission 79558) | Freshwater wetland microbial communities from Ohio, USA, analyzing the effect of biotic and abiotic controls - Mud 3 Core 4 Depth 3... | ecosystem: Environmental > Aquatic > Freshwater >... | reverse complement strand
CCGGGTCCCTGGTCCTGCCGCCGCGCCTGCTCCGGACGCCGTCCCGATTCCTGGCGCCGGCCCGGTTCCGGACGGCGGCCAACATCCGCCTGCGGTGAAGTCGCACGGTTCCCGGGAGCCAGCTCGATTTCGAGCGCGATGATTTCGTCCCATACCGCGTCGGAGCGTTCGCGTTCGGGGGTGGCGAGAAGCTCGCGCAACCGGCGCCGCGGATCCGGGGCCTGCGGTTCGACGGGCGGGGCTTCGATGGGCTGTTCTGAAATGGGCTTTTCGTCGTTCATGAGGACATTATCCTCCGAACCGCGCCCGCCGGCCATAGCTGCAAGAAAGCGTCCCGCTGGGCTCGGCGCCGCATCCGCGGGAGCGGGCTGGCAGCCAGTGCCCCTGCCCTGCGGCACAGCAGAACGCCCACGCGTTACTTGATCACATTGTTGCGCCTGAGCTCGGCGATGCGCGCGGCGTCGTAATGCAGTTCTTCGAGCAGTGCATCGGTATCCGCGCCCAATGCCGGCGCGGCGCGCGCGGGAAGCTTCACGCCGGGCAGGCGAATCGGATTCACCACCATGCGCGCGCTGCGGCCATCGGGATATAAATATTCCCCGATGGCGCCGCGCTCGTTAACGAACGCGCTGTCGAGCGCGGCGGCGATATCGTTCACCGGCGCCACCGGCACCTTGCCGGAAAGCTGCTTCAGCCAATGTGCCGTGTCGTGTGTCATCAGCGCTTCATCGAGCATGCGCGTGAGCCGGTCGCGGTTCTTCAGGCGCGCCGCATAGGTGGCGAATTCGGGATCGTCGGCCCACCCGGGTTTGCCCAGCAATGCGGCCAGCGCGCGCCAGAATTTTTCCTTGTTGCACATGATGAAGATCCAGCCGTCTGCGGTGCGGTAAAGCTGGCTCGGCGTGAGCGAAGGATGGCCGCTGCGCGCCGCACGGCCGGTGACGTCCCCCGCGTTGAGATACCAGGTCGCGGGATAATTGAGGTTATGCAGGGCGAGATCGAACAGCGAAACATCGACGTCGCGCCCGCTGCCGCTCGCGCGCGCGCCGGTGATGCCCGCCAGCAGCGCAAATGCCGCCGCGAGTCCGGTCATCAGATCGACTGCCGACAGGCCGTAGCGCGCCGGCGGGCCGTCGGGCTCGCCGGTCAGCGACATGTGACCCGCTTCGGCCTGCATCAGGTAATCGTAACCGGGCCAGGCCGCGCGTGAGCCTTCGCGGCCGTAGGCCGACAAGTGCGCGCAGACGATTTTCGGATTGACTCCCTTCAGTGCATCGTAGGTCAGTCCGAGCTTGGCAGGCAGATCGCCGCGCAGGTTATCGAATACGCCGTCCGCCGTGCGCACCAGATCGTGCAGCACGCGCTGTCCGGCCGCGGACTTCAGGTCGAGCGCGATGCTTTTCTTGTTGCGGCTGAACGTCTGAAAAAAATGGCTGTCGTGAGGACCGAAAAAATGCGGTCCGACCTCGCGGCCAACCTCGCCGCCCTCGGCCGGATTCTCGACCTTGATGACTTCGGCGCCGAGATCTGAAAAATACAGCGTGCCCCACGGCCCCGCGCCGTATTGCTCGACTGCGACGATACGCAATCCCGCCAAAGGCGATGCCTGGCTCATCAAACCGGATTCCGCTCGACAAGCTGCTTCGCGATGATGATGCGCTGCATCTCGTTGGTGCCCTCGCCGATGCACAGCAGCGGCGCATCGCGATAGTAACGCTCGATGTTGAATTCCTTCGAATAGCCGTAGGCACCGTGGATGCGCATCGCATCCGTCGCATTTTCCAGCGCCGCCTCGGATGCGAATAATTTCGCCATGCCCGCTTCCATGTCGCAGCGCCGGCCTTCGTCATACGCGCGCGCGGCCTGTTCGACGAGCAGCCGCGCCGCCTCGACGCGGGTCGCCATGTCGGCGAGCTTGAGCTGGATCGCCTGGTGCTCGGCGATCGGCTTGCCGAAAGTCTTGCGCACCTGCGCGTACGCGACCGACTCCATGAGCGCCGCGCGCGCCACGCCAACGCCGCGCGCGGCGACATTGATGCGGCCGAGCTCGAGTCCCGACAGCACCTGCTTCATGCCCAGGCCCTCGACGCCACCGACGAGGTTGTCTTTCGAAACACGGTAGTTATCGAACACGAGCTCGGCGCTGTCGATGCCCTTGTAGCCGAGTTTTTCGAGCTTGCGCGAATGGCTGAAGCCCGGGCCCTTCTCGCAAATGAACAGGCTCATGCCGCGATGGCGCGGTTGCGCGTCAGGATCGGTTTTGACCAGCACCGCAAACGCGGAGCCGTAAATGCCGTTGCTGATCCACGTCTTGGTGCCATTGATCACGTAGTCATCGCCATCCCTGACCGCGACCGTGCGTATCGCTTGCAGGTCGGTGCCGCAGTCGGGCTCGGTCAGCGCCAGCCCGCCGCGTATTTCGCCGCTCGCGAACCGCGGCAGATAGCGTTTCTTTTGCCCGGGCGTGCCGGCGCGCTGCACCGCGGCGGCCATGATCAGGTGCGAATTGATGATGCCGGACAGCGACATCCACACGACGGAAATGTTCTCGATGATCCTGGCATAGGTTGCGGCGGACAGGCCGAGTCCGCCGTACTCTTCCTCGATGATGCAGCCGAACAAGCCCATTGCCTTCATTTTTTCGACGATCCCGGCGGGCCAGACGTCGTCGTGCTCGAGCTGGTGGGCTACCGGCCGCACTTCCTTATCGAGAAAGTGTCCGACGGCATCGAGAACCATCGCTTCCTTTTCGTGATCGATGGCGGGACGGGGCATCTCGTTCATGGGACTCCTTATTGCAGCTTGCGCCAGCTAGCGCCCGGCGAGCGCGGTGGCAAGCTCTGCGCCGCGCTCGATGTCTTCGATGCGCAGCAAGGCGTCGCGCAATTCCTCCGCGCGCGCACGCGATACCGCCTGCATGGCGTTGTCCATGAACTTGGCGGCGATGTCGTCATTGCTGATCGGCCGGTCGGCGGCGCCGCGGTTGACCTGCTCGCGATGCGCAAGCTCGCGGCCGTCCTTCAACTTGACGATGACTTCGCCCGAGTAATATTGCGGGAACCCGGAAGCGGGATCGGCTTCGTAATCGACCTTGTCGGCCAGCGCCAGCGTGAGCGGATCGCGCAGCGCCGCTTCCTCGAGCTCGGCGAGCCCGAACTTGCCGTGTATCAGGCTCGAGGCGACAATAAACGGAATGCTGAACTTGGCGTCGTATTCGTTGGCCGGGCGGCGCTTGTTGGCGATTGGCTCGCACACGGTCTTGACCACCTCCTGCGCCACCTTCGCGCGCACGTGCTGGATGTCGGCGGCCTTTACGCCCCGCTTGCGCAAGGCGATCGCCGCATCAGCGCAGCCGTGCGTGAAATGGCAGGCCGGGAACGGCTTGACCGCGATCTGGTTGATTTCCCATTCGCTGCCGAGTCCACGCGTGGCAAGGCTGTAATCACAAGCCGCCGCATGGCTGCCCAGATGACTGGGGAACAAACCGAAGCGTCCCTCGTAGGCGCCCTGCGGCCCGATGAAACCATGCCGCGCGAGCGCGCTCGCCGTGATGGCGGCAACACCGGCCCAGCCGGGATGCATGCGCTTGGTCCACGCCCCGTCCTCCAGAAATTCGAGGCTGCCGGACGCGACCGACAGCGCGATGCCCTGCGCCATGGTCATCTGGGCGGCATTCATGCCGTACAAGTGTCCCGCCGCCAGGACGCAGCCGAAAGCCCCGACCAGCCCGGTCGGATGAAAACCGACCTGATGGAACCCGCCCTTGGCAACGCTGCCCAGGCGCGCTGAAATTTCCACGCCCAGCACGTAGGCGGCAAGCAGATCGCGCCCGCTGCGGCCGAGCTGCGCTGCCAGGCCCAGCGCAAGTGGAAAGCTGCTCGATGTCGCGTGAATGACCCCCGGCACGTGGGTGTCGTCGTAATCGAGTCCGTGCACGAGTATGCCATTCAGCAGCACGGCGTCGCGCAGCGGCAGCCGCGCGGAAAAACCGAACACAGCGCTGTTGCCGGCGCCGTCGATCGAGCCCAGTTCGGCGAGCGCAGCGAACGAGCGCTGTGCAAAATCAAAACGTGTCGACGCGTACGCGATGCCGAGCGCATCGAGCATCAGGTACTTGGCGCGTTCGCGCACCGTCTGCGGAATCGCGTCAAAGCTGAAATCCGCGGCAAACCGGGCCAGGGTTTGCGCGATGGGAATCTGTTGCGGTTGCTGTTGCGGCAGCGGTGCGATTACTGCTGACATTGTCATTGTCCTCAGGCCTGCGTTGCATGACGAACGCGCGGTTCTGCCTGCGCGAAATCGTCAGGCAGGCCGCGGTGGCCGCTTTTAATAATTCGCGGCATCTTCAGCGCCATCTCCTGCTTTGGGAATCAGCGCGGAGCGGATAAATGTCATGAATACCGTGCCATCCGCCTTCCTGCCCGTAGTGCGCACAGTGACGATACCCTGGGTCGGGCGCGATTTCGATTCGCGCTTGTCCAGCACTTCGGACTCGGCGTAAATCGTATCGCCGGGAAAGACCGGCGCAAGCAACCGGATCTCCTTCCAGCCCAGATTGGCGATCGCCTTCTGGCTCACGTCGGCGACGCTCATGCCGAGCACGATGGCGAGCGTCAGCCCGCTGTTGACGAGCGGCTTGCCGAATTCGCTTTTCGCCGCAAACGCCGCGTCGCAGTGCAGCGGATGCGCGTTCATGGTGAGCAGCGAGAACTGGATATTGTCGGATTCGGTGATCGTGCGCCCGGGACGGTGCTCGTAGACATCGCCGACCTTGAAATCCTCGAAATACCGGCCGTAGGATTCACGGTAGCGGTTTTCGCCAATCTTTTTCGCCACAGCCACCATCTTTTGCTCCTACCGAAGAACGCGATACGGTAACCGGCTCGCCGCCGCTCAGGCCTCCGCAACCGCTTTCGCCTCGGCGACCGGCCTGGGCCCCGGACGGGACAACGTGGCGGGACGCAGGTACGGATCGACAAACTGCAGATACTGCGGCCCCAGATCGGCAATGCGGGAGCAGCCGAGCAGCGCCAGCACGCGGCTGATTTCTTCGCGATAAATGTCGAGCGCGCGCGCGGCGCCCGCCTCGCCGCCGGCGGCGACTCCGTACAGCGTCGAGCGGCCGATCATCACCGCGTGTGCACCCAGCGCCAGGGCTTTGACCACGTCCGTGCCGCGGCGAAACCCGCTGTCCGCAAAAACCGTCGCCCGTTTACCCACCGCATCCACGATTTCCGGCAATACCTCGATCGGGGAAACGACGCCGTCGAGATTGCGGCCGCCGTGGTTGGACACGCAAATGCCGTCGGCGCCGTGATCGACCGCCGTCGCGGCGTCCTGCGGGTCGAGGATGCCTTTCACGATCAGTTTATGCGGCCAGATCTTGCGCAATGCGTCGAGATCGCCCCAGTTGATCGCGTCGGTGCGCAGGCTCGAGCGGCCGATCGGCCCCGCGGTGAGTTTTGCTTTCGCCGCGGCCGGGTAATTCGCGTACATCGGCATGCCGGTCGTGACCAGGTAGCGCAGCATGACGCCGAGCAGCCAGCGCGGATGCGTCATCATGTCAACGACGTTGCGGGTCGAGAAGGTAAACGGAATCGTGAAGCCGTTGCGAATGTTGTACTCGCGATTGCCCGCGGATACGCCGTCCACCGTCACGAACAGCGCCTTGTAGCCGGCGGCCTTGGCGCGTTCGACCAATTCGTGCGAGAACGACCGGTCAGGCCACAGGTAGAGCTGGAACCAGAGCTCCCCGCCCGCCTCGTCGGCGACGCGTTCCATCGCCGTCATCGAGCCGGTGGCGAGCGTAAAGGGTATGCCCGCCGCCCGCGCCGCCCGCGCCAGCGCGAGCTCGCCCTCGTACCACAGCAGGCCCGCAGTCCCGGTGGGCGCGATCACGAGCGGCATCTTGTGCCTGACGCCGAAGATCGTGATGTCCTGATTGCGCTTCGAAACATCCACGAAAGTGCGCGTCCTGAACCGCATGCGATCGAATACCGCGCGGTTATTGCGCAGCGATACCTCGTCTTCGGTCCCGCGGTCCATGAACTCGAACACCCCCTTGGGCACGCGTTTGAGCGCGAGTTCGCGCAGATCGAAAATATTGTATGCCTTCAGATTGCCGCTCACGCCTGTCTCCCTTTGCCGTGGTCAAGCACAGAAAATCAACCGCACGAGCCGAAGTATCGTCAGCGTCGCGGCCCCTGTCAAACGTCCCGTCCCTGGCTTTGCAACACCACCAGGGCATCAACCGCCTTCACGCCCTGTCCCGCCGGCAACACCATCAGCGGGTTGATGTCCAGTTCCGCCAACTGTCCTTCGAGGTGCACTGCGAGGTGCGAGACGCGCACGAGGGCGTCCGCCAACGCGTCGATGTCCGCCGGCGGCTGCCCGCGGAAACCGCGCAGGAGTTTTGCTCCTTTCACCTCTGCCACCATCTCACACGCCTCGGCCCGCGTCACGGGGCAACGCCGCAGCGCCACGTCGTTATAGACTTCGACCATGACGCCGCCACTGCCGAACAAAAGCATCGGACCGAGCTGGGCATCGTAGGCAACGCCGACGATGACTTCGACGCCGCCGGTAACCATTTCCTGCACCAGGACGCCTGAGATGGCGGCATTCGGCGCGTAGCCGGCGGCACTGGCCATGATTTGCGCGTAAGCCTTGCGCACATCATCAGCATCGCGCAAACCGAGACGCACGACCCCGGCCTCGGTTTTGTGGAGTATGTCGGGCGAATCGATCTTCAGCGCGACGGGATAGCCAAGACGCTGCGCCGCCTCGACCGCCGCGTCGGCGGATTGCACCGATTGCTCGCGCGTTCCGGCTATCCCCCAGGCAGCAATCACCTGCTTGCTCGCGCTTTCAGAGAGAGTCGAACGTCCCGGCGCGCGCAGCCGTGCCAGCGTTTGTTCCTGCGCGGCAGTCAGCGGGGGAATCGCCGCAACCCCGCCGGCCAGCCGGCGATCGCGCCATGCGTGATAGCCGATCAGGCTTTGGAGGCCGCGCGCCAGTTTCTCCGGCGAATAGAAGATGGGAATATTCGCGCTCTTGAGCTTGGCGAGCGCGGTGTTATCTCCCCGGCTTCCCGTCCAGAAAAAGACGACGCCCTTGTTGGTGCGATCGCGCAGACTGATTACATGGTCCGCCTGATTGCCTGCTTGTGCGCTGGCGATGACCAGCGTGCCGACCTCCGGCTCGTTGATCATGGTGTCCATGATCTGCGGGAAGTGCTCGCCGCGGGCAAAACCGGTGACATCGGCGGGGTTGGCCGCCCAGCCGAAGTCTTTCAGGATGGCGTTGATGCCGTCGCGCGCGGGATCGGTGAGCGGCGGCAAGTCGAGCCCGGCCTGGCCACACATATCGGCGGTCAGCGAACTGATACCGCCCGAGTGCGACACCACCGCAATCCCCGGCTTGACGGGCTTGCGGTTATGGGCGAGCAGGTGGGAAATCTCCAGCAGCTCGTCGTAGTCCTGCACCCGGATAACCCCGTACTGCCTGAACACCGCGTCATACCGGGCATCGATGCCGGTGAGCGCCGCCGTGTGGGATTGAGCTGCGCGCGCGCCGGACGCCGAGCGTCCGATCTTGATCAGCACGATAGGTTTGCCGCGCTCCGCCGCGAGTTCGGCCACGGCGAGAAATTTCCTGACGTCTTTGAAGCCTTCGACGAATCCGGCGATGACGCGCGTGTCCGGGTCGTCGAGCAGGTAGCGGACAAAGTCGGCAAAATCCAGATCGGCCTCGTTGCCGGTCGAGATGATGTGACTGAATCCGATGCCGCTGTCCACGGCACGCACGAGGAACGGGCCAAACGCCGTGGCGCCGCTCTGACAAACCAGCCCGATGTGTCCCGTCAGGCCGCCGAGCGTGCGCGAGGACGCGGTTGCCCAGATATCGTCCCTGACATTGGCCAGTCCCAGGCAATTGGGCCCGGCGACGCGCAACCCCGATTCCTTCGCAAAAGCGCCCAGTTGCCGTTGCAGATCGCGCCCCGCTTGCGTTGCGCGCTCGGCAAAACCGGCGGAAATCACAACAGCCGAACCCGCCTGCTTCTGGTGACACTCGTGCAAAACGTCGAGCACCCTGTGATGCGGAACGACGATGCCGACCAGATCCGGCGCTTCGGGCAAAGCGGCAACGCTCGGGTAGCAAACGGCGCCCATGACCTCGCCGTACTTTGGATTCACGGGGTAGACGCGGATGCGGTCCTTCGATCTCAGTACCGCACCCAGAAAACGCCCGCCGTAACCTCCGCTCGGTGTTGCGCCCACGACGGCGATCGAGCGCGGATTGAGCATTTTATCGATCGCCCGCATCTGGTCTTCGGTCCACATTTCCATGCTGCGACTTTCCGGGTGAACGTGCGTGGAACGCATTTTGCCTGCGATGAATTATATAGTGGCTTGACGATCGCGCGCGGCAGGCGGAAGCTTGAGCGAGAAATAACCTTGTCCTGGAGAAAATCATGCGCCTGCTCGCCCGCTGCCTGATTGCCGCTGTATTCGCATCCGCGCCGTTCGCCTGGTCGCAGCCGTGGCCCACCAAACCGATCCGGCTGATCGTCAACTTCCCCGCCGGCGGCACGACCGACCAGATGGCGCGCGCGTTCGCGCCGCGGCTGAGCGAGACGCTCGGCCAGCCGATCGTGATCGAAAACCGCGGCGGCGCGGGCGGCAACATCGGCCTCGAAATCGCAGCCAAGGCCACTCCGGACGGCTATACCCTGCTGGCTTCGTCCGGCAGCCCGATCTGCGTCGGTCCGCACCTCTACAAACTCAATTTCAATGTGGCCAGGGATCTCGTGCCGATCGTTCCGCTGGCGCGCATCCTGACCGTGCTGGTGGTGCGTCCGGGCCTGCCGGTGCGCAGCGTTGCCGAGCTGATCGCCTACGCACGCACCAGTTCCCGCAGGCTCAATTACGGGTCCGTGGGCGTTGGCAGCACCCTGCACATTCACGCCGAACGATTGCTTCATACAGCGAAGATCCAGGCCACCCACGTGCCGTACAAAGGCGCGGCGCAATTGGTCACGGCGCTGCTAAGCGATGAGGTCGATTTCGCGTTCGACTCGGGTTTGACGCTCGCGCACGCCAAGGCCGGCAAACTGCGCCTGCTCGCGGTGGCGGGCACCACGCGTTCGCCACCTTTCCTTGACACGCCAACTTTTTCCGAAACGGGGATTGAGGCAACGGATACATTGTTCGGCGTCTACGCGCCGACCGGCACGCCGCGCGAGATCGTCACGCGGCTTAACCGCGAGATCGGCCGCATCATGCAGACTACCGAGTCGCGCGCCGCGCTTGCCACTTTCGCGGCCGAGGTGGTCACCGCGTCGCCCGAGGAGTTCGCGGCGATACAGGCCCGTGACCGCGACCGCTACGGCACCTATATCCGCGAGCTCAACATCCGTATCGATTGAGCGGGCGCGCGCACTTGCGGGCAGCCGCAGCGACATGCGGTCGCGCGCCATTTTCAGTGATGATCCGGTAAGATTCGCTTACATACGACACCCCGTGATCAAGGAGAACAGGCCATGGCAGATTTCCCCAGGGAAGTGACCCTCAACGAAGAAGGACCGCGCGAGGGGTTCCAGTTTGAAAAAGGCCCGATACCGACCGCGCGCAAGATCGAGCTGATCGATGCGCTGTCGAAGACCGGGCTCAAGCAGATCCAGGTGTGCTCCTTCGTGCCGCCGAAGAACGTGCCGGGCATGGCGGACGCCGATGAAGTCGCCCGGGGCTTCACCAAGCATCCGGGCGTTCGTTATGTCGGCCTGTGGCTCAACGAGAAAGGCCTGCAGCGCGCGCTCGCCATTGGACGGCTCGACGTGCGCGGCACCATTTCATTGACAGCTTCGGAGGCTTTCCTCAAGCGTAACCAGAATCGCACCCTGCAGGAAAATGTCGCGGCCCAGCACAGCATCGTGGAGATGTTCAAGCAGCACAACGTGCCGGTCGAACGCGCCTCCATGATGGCGGCATTCGGATGCAACTTCGAGGGCGATATTCCGGTCGCCCGCGTGCTCGACCTCATGCAGCAGGCGCTTGATATCGCGGAGGCGCACGGCGTGACGATCAAGGTATTCAATTTTGCCGACACCATGGCGTGGGCGACGCCGGATTCGATACGCAAAGTCATCGGCGCGGTGCGCGAGAAGTTTCCCCGGCTGCGGCTCGGGCTGCATCTGCACGACACGCGCGGTATGGGGATCGCCAACGCCTATGCCGGTCTGGAGATGGGCGTGGACATTTTCGATGCGAGCGTGGCAGGGCTGGGCGGTTGCCCGTTTGCGGCGCATAAAGGCGCAGCCGGCAACGTCTGTACCGAGGATCTCGCATTCATGTGCGAGGAGATGGGAATCAAGACCGGAATCGATCTCGATCTGCTGATCGAAGCGGCGAGGCTTGCGGAAGACGTGGTGGGTCATCCGCTCCCGGGCGCGGTGAAGAGCGGCGGAAGCTTGCGCAGGTATCGCGAGCGGGCAGCGGCTGCGGCATGAGCGGGAGGGCATAGAGCATGGATTTCGGATACACGCCCGAACAGGAAGCTCTGCGGCGGGAGGTCCGCGCTTTTATCGCCGAGCACATCACGCCCGAAGTGATAGTGGAGATGGAGGGACATAACGAGGGCCTGCTGGGGGTCTCGCTGGGCACGAGCCGCGGGCCTGCGGTGCGCGAGCTGTTCGGGAAGATCCACGCGCGAGGCTGGACGGGAATCAGCTACCCCAAAGAGTATGGAGGACAGGGCAGCGACCGCCTGAGCCAGTACATCGTGGAGGAAGAGTTCGCGCGGGCCAACGTCGCCATCGGCCTCACCGGAACCGGCGCGCCGGCGATTCTCGCGGCGGGCACGGAAGAACAAAAGCGGCATTACGTGCCACGCCTGATCAGCGGGGAATTCCGCTTCGCGCAGGGGTTCACCGAGCCTCGCGGCGGCGCCGATCTTGCGTCGCTGCAATGCCGCGCGGTACGCGACGGCGACGAGTACGTGATCAACGGGCAGAAGATGTACACCTCCGGCGCGCACTATTGCACGCACATCTACCTGATGGCGCGAACCGATCCCGATGCGCCCAAGCACAAAGGCATTTCGGTGTTCGTGTTTCCGATGGACACGCCCGGGATTACCGTGCGTCCGCTGTGGACCATCCAGAACGATCCCGAGGCGCCCACGCGCACCACGTACGGCCAAAGCCGGACCAACGAGACGTTCTTCGACGATGTGCGAGTGCCGAAGACGGCGTTGCTCGGCAAGGAGAACGAGGGGTGGACCGTGGGAACGCTGGGACTGAACCTCGATCGCGTTGGCGCCGCGCGCTACCTGATCTCGGTGCTGCGCGACGAGGACATCATCAACTGGGTCAAGGAGAACCGCTTGGGCGGCTACTCGCCGGCGGACAATCCGGCGATCCGGGACAAGCTCGCGGAACTCTGGATCGAGGCGCAGGTATGCCGGCTCATGACGATGCGCAGCATGTCGATCGTCGAACGCGGCGGCCATTTTAGCTACGAGGGTTCGGCCGAGAAGGTGTGGGCGCCCGAGCACGGGGTGAGGACAACCGAGGCGATCACCCAGATGCTCGGTCCCTATGCGCAGTTGTTGAACGGCTCGCCGCGCGCCGTCGAAAAAGGCATCTTTGCGCACAACCTGATGGGCGCCTTTCAGTCCGGGATCAACCACGGCAGCACGCAGGTCATGCGGGATCAGGTCGCCCGCCGCGGTCTCGGTCTGCCGCGTGGCAAGAAAGGTTGATATGGACGTGCTGCTGAACGAAGACGAAGCGACGCTCCGCAGTACCACCCGGGAATTCCTGGAGGCCGAGTGTCCGCCCAGCCTGGTACGCCAGATGGAAAAGGACGCCAAAGGTTATCCCGAGAGCCTCTGGCAGAAGGTCGCCGAAATGGGCTGGCAAGGCATGGCGTTGCCCGAGAAGTACGGCGGCCTGGATCTGCCGCTGGTGCAGTTGGGCCTCATCCTGGAAGAGGTGGGACGCGCCGTTGCGCCGCTGCCGCTGCATAGCACGGTGGTGGCCGCGCTGACGATCGCGAAAGACGGCAGTGAGGCGCAGCGCGCAGCGATACTGCCGGAGGTGGCGAAGGGACAAACGATCCTCACGTGGGCGTTCACCGAACAGGACCCGCGGCTCCTCCCGGAGACCATCCACACGCAGGCGGTTGCCGATGGCAAGGACTTCGTCATCAACGGCACCAAGCTTTTCGTCGACAATTTCGCCGCGGCCGAGCGTTGCCTGGTGGTGTGCCGGACCGCGCCTGCGTCCTCCGACAACGCCGGTCTTTCGCTCTTCCTGGTGGACACGAAGAGTCCGGGCATTTCCCATACCGCACTCGTCACGCTCGCGAAAGACAGGCAGAGCGAGGTGGTGTTTCGCGATGTTCGCATACCCGGGTCCAATCTCATCGGCGAACTCAACCAGGGAGCGCCGATCGTCGAACGCATGCTCGACCGCGCGACCGCGCTCCTGTGCGCCCAAATGCTGGGCGCGACGAGAAAAGACGCGGAGATGGCCATCGAATATGCAAAGTACCGCGAGGCTTTCGGACAACCCATCGGCGCTTTCCAGTCGATTCAGCACATCTGCGCCGACATGATCATCTGGATCGATGGCGGCAGCCTGCTCACGTACGAAGCGCTGTGGAAAATGGACCAGGGCCTGCCGGCCAGCGTCGAAGTGTCCCAGGCGAAAGCGTTTTGCAACGAAAAGTGCGAAGCGGTGGTGCGCTTTTCGCAGATCATCCACGGCGGCATCGGCTTCATGATGGAGCTCGATCTGCACCTGTGGTTCCGGCGCGTTTCCGCGTGGACCATGCGGTTGGGGACCACCTACGAGCACCGGGCCCGGATCGCGCGTGCTCTGCTGGATTTCCCGGGGCGCGTGGTGCTGGGACGGCCGGTGCCCGTCGTTCCGGAATAAACACAAGGAGAAGATCACGATGGCCCAATGTCCAGTGTGCGGCAAGAGCATCGATGAAGCGGCGGTGCGGGCAACGACCGGTCAGACGGCATTCGGCGCTGCGGAAGTGGATCCAGCCAAGGGCACGCGCCAGTTTCACGACGGCAAGTGGTACTACTTCGACACGCTGGAGTGCCGCGGCAAGTTCATGGTCCAGCACGGTCAGAAAAAGTGACCATGATGAGGTGCGACACGTGCAACCCGGGACTGCGGCGGAACATCGCCCGCATTCTGGGGATCGCCTTTTTGTGTCCCGTGATTCCCGGGGCTTTTGCGGCCGGCTATCCGGAACGTCCGGTGCGGCTGATCGTGCCTGCGCTGCCGGGCTCGGCCACCGACACTACCATGCGCCTGATCGGGCCCAGGCTCGCCGAGTACCTGGGCCAGCCAACCCTCGTCGTCGAGAATCGCGCCGGGGTCAGCGGCAACATCGGCGCGGAAGCGGCGGCGCGTGCGGCGCCCGATGGCTATACGCTATTGGCCGTTTATGCCTCGCACACCAGCAACGTCGCCGTGATGAAACATGTGCCCTTCGACATGGTGCGGGACTTTGCGCCCATTTCGCTCGTGGTGATTCTGCCCAGTGTGCTGGTCTCGCATCCGTCGCTGCCGCCGAAAACGGTCAAGGAGTTGATTGCGTTTGCCAAGGCACGGCCGGAGCAGCTGCAGTACGCAACCTCGGGTATCGGCAGCAACGCGCACCTGACGATGGTGTTGTTCCTGAACATGACCGGGCTGCAGATGGCGCACATCCCCTACAAGTCTTCGCCGCAAGGCGTCATCGACGTGATTGCAGGCAATGTGCCGCTGATGATGGCGAACATCCTGGTGGTCGTGCCGCAGATCAGGGCCGGCAGAATGCGCGCGTACGGGGTGACGAGCGCCGTGCGCTCGAGCGCCGCCCCCGAGATTCCAACCATCGCCGAGACGGGTTGGCCAGGTTATGAGGCAGCCCAGTGGTACGGGTTGGTCGCACCGGCCGGCACGCCGCGCGAGATCATCACCCGGCTGCACGCCGGGGTGGTGCGGGCGTTGCAGGAACCGGCGATCCGCAAGCGTCTCACCGACGACGGCGCGGAGCCCGCGCCGAGCGCTTCGCCGGACGAATTCGGCGCGTTCATCAAGGCCGAAGTCGTGAAGTGGGCCAAAGTCGCCAGGGCCGCCGGCATACAGCCTGAGTGAAGCGGCGGTTTACCTGAATTTATTGCAGCTGACAAAAGTCCGCGCTACATAATCGCGGAAGCCCCGCCGCGTCAGCCGGCCTCGAAACCTTTGGCTTTGAACACGCGCACGGCGTCCGGCGTCTGGAGAAAATCGATCAGCGCCTGCGCTGCCTGAGGCTCCTTCGAAGCGGCGAAAACGCCCGCCACCAGCACGCTGATGCTCTGCAGCTCCTGCGGCAGCGGGCCCAGCAGTTCGATGCCGGGCACGGCCATCAGTTCGGGGATCTGCTGCACCGCGAGCTCTGCCTCGCCGCTGGCGACGAGTTCGCCGATCAGGCCACCGGGACGCCTTCTGGCCTTCGCATTCATCTGCTCTGCGATTCCGAGGCGCTCGATCAACTTCGCGAAATGGATGCCGCTCGCGCCTTCCACCGTGCTGGCGACCGATTGCGCACCGAGCAGCGCGCGCTTGAACGCCTCCACCGAGCCGATGTCGGGTTTGGGCGCCCCCGAGCGCACGGCGAGGCCGATGCCGTAGCGGGCAAGGGTGGGGTGCCTGCCGGCCGCGATCACGCCCTGTTTCGTCAGCTCGTCGATCGCGGGCGCGCTGCTGATCGCCAGGTCCGCCGTCTCGCCTGCCGCGATGCGCTTCAGCATCAGCTGGGCCGGATCGAAGAGCGCCGCGATTTTGTACCCGTGCGCGCGCTCGAACGCCGGAACGAGCTCGCCGAACACGCTGCGCAGCGCGTTGGAGGTCATTACTTTTATTTCACCCGGATTCGCCATGGTTTCCCGCTCCCTTCATTCGTCCTGGACGCCTGTCGTGGTGAACGGAGTTTACCGTACCGATTTGCTGTTTCGTAGCGCGATGGCCATTGGCTTGCGAAGCGATTCGTGCTATGAAATGCCAGTGCGTTTCCGAATATTCGTTTTCGCCGGCACCGAAAAACACCCCCTTCTTCCGCGAGGGGAGAGGGGACCTTCTGCCATGCGCCACGGTGCCGCATCATGAGCGCGACCTCGCGACTCCCGGTACTCGCGCCATTCCGCATCCGCAGTTTCCGGTTCCAGTGGCCCGCTGACCT
>Ga0102851_10001031_pt1 | contig 15230 bp, 14 predicted proteins | sample Mud3Dept3metaG_FD_79558 | JGI IMG/M metagenome (GOLD analysis project Ga0102851, IMG submission 79558) | Freshwater wetland microbial communities from Ohio, USA, analyzing the effect of biotic and abiotic controls - Mud 3 Core 4 Depth 3... | ecosystem: Environmental > Aquatic > Freshwater >... | reverse complement strand
ACCTGAGCCTCCAGGTGAAGAACGCCGTGGAGCGCCACCGGCTTGCCCGAGAGGTGCGGAGCCTGCGCAACGAGGTGGAGGAGCGCTACCAGTTCGGGAACATCATCGGCAGGCACCCCCGGATGCAGGACATCTTCCAGGTCATCCGGACCGTGGCCGAGACCGACGCCACCGTGCTCGTGCATGGGGAAAGCGGTACGGGCAAGGAACTCATCGCACGGGCCATCCACTACAACAGCAGGCGGAAGGACAGGCCCTTCGTGGTCGTAAGCTGTTCGGCCCTCCCCGAAACGCTCCTTGAGAGCGAGCTTTTCGGACATGAAAAGGGCGCGTTCACCGGCGCCATCCGGCAGCGCATCGGCAGGTTCGAGATGGCCGAGGGCGGCACGATCTTTCTCGACGAGATCGGCGAGATGACCATGCCGGTGCAGCTCAAGCTTCTCCGGGTCCTGCAGGAGCGGGAGATCGAGCGCGTCGGCGGGAACCATATCCACAAGGTCGATGTCCGCGTCATTGCCGCAACGCACCGCGATCTTCAGGAGGCCATGCGGGAGCACCAATTCCGGCAGGACCTTTTCTACCGGCTGAATGTCGTCCCCCTCAGTCTGCCGCCGCTCCGCGAACGGCTCGACGATGTCCCCCTTCTGGCAGCGCATTTTCTCAGGAAATACGCCGACAAGAACCAGAAACAGGTCCGGTCCATCTCCCGCGAGGCCATGGAGGCCCTCTGCTCGTACGCCTACCCGGGGAACGTGCGGGAGCTGGAGAACATCATCGAGCGCGCCGTGATCATGGAAAAGGGGGAGTCGATCCAGCGGGCCGAGCTGGGTGCGGCGGCCTCGCTCCGGAAGGCCCCGGTCTATCAGATCAGCGGCGAACTGGACCTGTTCAAGACGATGAAGGCCGAGGCCGTTGAGCGGTTCGAACGGGAGTACCTGTCGCAGCTGCTCCGCATGTACCGGGGGAACATGAGCAAATCGGCCCGTCACGCGGGCATCAACATCAAGAACCTGCACGAGAAAATGGCCCGGTATGGGTTGAAAAGAGAGGATTTCAAAGAACAGCGGCCCGTAGGAACGGATTGACCGGAAACGGAAGTTGTTCTTGCAGAGACGCAAAGAACGAAGAGTAAGGACCATGGAGAGGCTTTTGGAAGGGTTCTGCTTTTCCCGCACCCACTTTCCGCCCTTGACCCCGGAGAAATTCCCCCCTATAATTGCGGTGAATTCGAGAAACAATTGTACTGTCAAAAGTTCTATGAAAAAACGAAAGATATTTTACCGCAGAGATCGCAAAGGTCGCAGAGAAATGCAGATCTTGAAGTATAAGCAGAGTAAGTAAAAGAAAGTGGTTAAATTCGGAACATATTCAGGTTAAACGAACTTCAACGGACATGGGGCAAAGAATATAGATTCTAAAGAAGAGGATTTTGAGAGGTCGCAAAGGGGGAGGACGTGAGAACGAGTTTAATGTGTTGTCATTCAAGAAGTTCTCTGCGTCCTCCGCGTCCTCTGCGGTGAAAGTTTTGACACTACGGAAACAATGCAAGGGAGGAACTGCATGAAAAGGATGCTGTCGGTATTCACGGCAATAGCGGTCAGCATAGCGGTATTGCCTTCGATAAGCTTCGCGGCGGGCTTCCAGCTGCCGGACCAGGATTCAGCGGCAATGGGCATGGGCGGCGCCTTCGTCGGACAGGCCGACGACCCCGCGGCGGTGTGGTACAATCCGGCGGGCATGACCCGGCTCGACGGGACCAGGATCTCCGGCGGCGTCATCGGCATCTACCCCGTGCTCACCCATGAGAACAACACGGTCAATCCCGGTACCACGGATGTGTCCGACCGCGACATCCACCTTCCCGTCCACCTCTACGTAACGCACAAGCCGAACGACAGCATCGCCTTCGGCGTCGGCGTCAACAATCCCTTCGGTCTCTCCACGGACTGGGACCCGAACACCAGCTCTACGCGTTATGTTGCCACGTTCTCCAAGGTCGTAACGACGGAAGTCAATCCGAATATCGCGTATAAACTGAACGACAGCCTGTCGGTCGCCTTCGGCGTAGCGTATGTGCATCTCCGCGCAACGCTGGAGAAAACGGTGAACGTTGTTCTGCCCGGACCGGTTCTCTTAGGCGATCACAATTTCCGTTTGAGCGGTGACGGTGAAGGCTGGGGATTCAATGCTGCTGCCATGTATAAAATTTCGCAAAATGCGAATGTCGGTCTTTCGTACCGAAGCCGGGTGAAAATCGACGTCGATGGCGACGCGGATCTTGTTGGCGGCCCGGCGGCGACGTCCGGAACCGGTTCAACATCGATCACGCTTCCTGACCTGATCCAACTCGGCGTCTCCTATAAGGCGTCCGACAAGCTGACCGTAAATGCGGATCTCGATTATACCCTGTGGTCGACCTACGACAGGATCGTGATAACGTCCAACAATCCCTTGTTCAACGCGACCGACGAAAAACAGTGGGAGGATGTCTGGTGCATCAGGATCGGTGGCCAGTACCTGCTCTTGGACCAGTGGAAACTACGGGCGGGCTATGTCTACGACAAGAGTCCCGTCGGCGAGGCCCACTTCGAGACCCGCACCCCTGATTCCGACCGACAGGGCCTCACTATCGGGACCGGATATGCGAGTGGAAATATGACCATCGATCTGGCGTACATGTACCTGCGATTCAACAAGAGGACCATCAACAACAGTTTTGCCGACGATGACGCGAATCCATTCACACCCGACAACTCATTGAACGGCACATACAAGTCGCAGGCCCAGCTCGCCGGGATCACGGTCGGGTATAAGTTCTGACTCCCCTTGTTGCCAGGACCGACCTTTGCTTGGCCCTTATTTGGGCCATGCAGAGGTTTTTTTATCTCTTCACTCCTAGCCCGCTCAGGGCCGCCGCAGATGTTCGTGGAGCATGGGCAGGTCGGCGCGGCACGCCTTGAAACGGGGAGGATTTTAAGTAGCTCGGAGATCAACGGTGCGACTTGCGGTCTGCGCCGCCCAGGTCCCTGAGCCCGGCGGCAGCCTCCGCATTGGAAGGTCGCGCCTGCAACACCGCCTCGAATTCCCGGCGCGCGTCATGGCTTCGCCCCATCTTGAGGTAGGTCTTTGCGAGGTTCATCCGGGCATCGATGTTCCCGGGCTGGGCCTGCAGCGCGTCCTGATAAGCCTGCAGTGCCTCCGGCAGTTTGTTTTGCAGATAGTACACGCTGCCGAGATTCAGCAACGCATCGACGGACCGGGGGCTCAGATTGAGGGCCGTCCGGAAGGACCGCTCCGCATCGTCCAGCCGTTCTCTGCGGACGTACGCCATCCCGAGATTGAAGTGCGAGCGGAAATGATCGGGTCGGAGCTCGGTCGCGCGCTGCAGGGCTGCGATCGCGTCATCCATACGGCCATCATGGTAGAGGAAGGTCCCCCTATTATAGTGCACCCGGCCCTTCCGCGGGCTCTTTCTCTCGGTATCATCCCATAGTGCGAGTGAATCTGCATACACATCGTTTCGCGCATATGTGAGCCAGCCGAGGCCTGAGATGATCACCAGCGGGAGCATTGCTGCGAACAGCGGGGAAAGGGCCCCCAATCCTCTGGTGCCGCCGGTGCTGTTACGATGAGGAGGTTGTTTCTTAAGTGACATGGGTCTGGGGGGTGGTCCCGGGAGGCATCCCGGGAAGCCGGTCCGGTCATGAGCGTCCCGGTGCGTCGGTCATTGTTTCGGTGGTTCGCATACGCTTGTTGAGCATTTCGACAGGAGCGGCTGCCTGAGCTTTTTCCCGGTGAGCGACAGCAGCAGCAGGAATGCGGCGGAGAACCCAAGAGCGTTGAAGACGGGGTGGGACATTCCCGTCAGGTTCGCGAGGACCAGGAGGGGATAGAGCCACACGAGCATCCAGCCTTCCCGGTAGGCGAAACAGTAGGCTTCCTTCCCCGCCATGCCGCCGGCGCCCACGCAGACCAACCCGATGCCGGCCAGGATCACGCTCACCGCGTACTGCTCGGGCGCGTACATCCAGCCCAGCACCTGCAGGGGGATGCCGAGCAGGATCGAGCCCAGGATGATCTTCTTGACCCAGGATATCCATACGACGAGACAGATCCCGGACAGGAGCGCGCCGGCGTTGAAAAGCATGATGCCGATGGTGTAGAAGGGGCTCTGGAGCGGATAGAGAACGGCGAGCACTGCTGCGCCCAGCACCTGCGTGACAAGGCCTGTGCGGTAGAAAATGTCGTGCCGCCTTCCGTAGGCGAGGCCGGCCGTTGCGATCTGCTCTTCCAGGGTGGGGTCCGCCATGGCGTAGTATATAGCACGAAGGCCGGATCAATGCAAGAAGAACAACCGACCGGATGCTCCGGAACGGCATGGATAGAAAGATCGTTTTGCTCTCAAAAAAAACCGCCCTGGCTTATTCTGCCAAGGCGGTTCTATCATCTGTGCCGCTTATGATGAGAGGTATGATCGTTAGACCATCCTGCTATATCTTCCACTGCAGCTCCCGGCGCACGAACTGGGCGGCGTCCTGGTTCGTCTTGGAATACATATCGCCGGGCAGGAAACTCTCGACCGTCACATAGCCGTCGAGGATCGGACTGAACTTGTGGTACAGTTTCGCTGTGAGGAGCGTGCCGCGATCCTTGCTCGTCCCGGAGAACATGGGTGCAAAAGGCCCGAAACCGGTCACGGTCTCATTTGCCTTCAGGATATTGAAGGACAGGTCGAGCCGTGTTGCTTCTGTCGGGTTGATCTTGAACAGGGCGCGGAACACCTGGAGGTTCGTCCAGTATGCGGGAATTCCCTGTCCCGGGCCCGCTTCAGTCAGCATGGTGAGGGAATAGAGCTCGCTGATCCAGGGATAACGCGAGAAGAGGGGGTCCCAGGCCTCGATCTTATCCGTCGTCGCCGGGTCGTCGCCGGACAGGGTGATATAACCGAGGTCCCACCCGGGCTTCATGTTGACAGTGTCATAGGTGCGACCGACATAGGCATATCCGCCGCTTGCTTCGCGCTTCGTGCTGCTCCCGTTGTTGTACTCGCCCGACTGCAGCGTATACTCGGCGCGGGCCTTCCAGCCTTCTCCGAAGCCGGCCACCGCGCGGATGCCGTAGGTGTTCAGCCGCAACCCGGGCGCCGTGGGATTCATGTTGGGAGATTCCTCGTTCTTCCAGATGTAGTAGGGCTCGATGGTCACTTTATCCGTGACCTTGCCGCGGCCGTAGAGAACGACGGCCTGCTCGTCGTAGGAGTTGAGCTGCCTTGAATCGAACCCGGCAGGCAGTTCGTTGCTCTTGTAAAAGCTGACCAGCGGGAAACCGTCCTGCTCCTGCGTATACAGGTAGACGAGGTCCACATTGTATTTGTCGTTCAGTGTGACCAAGGTCCGTGCCGCGTTGAAGTAGAACGTGCGCGACCCGTCGAGCGGCGTGCCGTCGGCGATCAGGAACATCTCGCCGAAGGTTCCCAGGAAGTCCTGGCGGCCGATGGTCAGTTCAACGGGAAGTTCGGCGGGTTTCTTGGCATAGGCATAGAGGTTGTCGAACAGGAACTCGTCGCCCACAGTGCCGAGCTGAAATGGGGTGTTCGAGACCGAGTAATACTTGGCCTCGTTCGTGATCTTGACAAACGCGCCGTACTTCTTGTCAAAATCCAGTTTGTCCCAGACCGACGTCTTGAGACGCCAGAAACTCTCGTCCTGACGGGCAAAGGGGCTCGCGTTCGGCACGTCAACCCTGTTCATGTCGAATATGTTGTCCCAGGTTTCCTGCCGCAGCCGGAAGTAGAGGCCATTGGTGTTGGTCACTTCCGCGTAAGCGGCAGAAACGAACAACAGCAGGATCGAAACAGCGAAGAACATTTTCAAGAAACGATTTCTCATGTTTTCTCCTCCCCGTGATTGAACTGCGCTCCCGCGCCGGGAACGTATTAATGGAAAAGGTCTTCTTTGAAAACATCGAATGTTGCAATAAAATGTGCCCAATTTTACCAGAAAAGCGTCCTGGAATTCAAGGCTTATTTCAAGAATATGCTCATGCGTGAATATTGAACGTGATCGAAATGTCAGGAGAATCTTGTCCGCTCAGATCAGGCGAATAAAAAAGAGCAACTAGGTCATATCTCAGCAAGCCGCGGGAAACGATTGAGCACTACGCAGGAAGCCATCTAGCCCGATTATGCCGAAGCCTGCAACAATCTCGGCAATGACTTGGCTGAATCGTCCAGTGTTGCGCCGATACGGTCCGGTGCTCAGGTCAAAAAACAGCGCTGAACAAGTCCTAAAGCTGGAGTTTTGCATAGGCAGGGGTAGAAACTTCTTGACTTGCCCACCCCGTTTTGATATATTTTTTTCGATCTTGCTGCAATAATCCTTTTCACCTGTAGCGATTTTTTGTGCAGTAGTCATAGTGGCTTGCTCGACCCGTGCATCTTATGACGTCCACTATCCGAGCTCACAAGTCGCCTTACCGCAGCTCCGTTGCGCAACCCGCGGTCTTCTCGGCGGTGTTGAGCTCGCGGCACCCTCTCGTCTTTCGAACGTTCTACAGTCTTCCTGCTACGAGATTACTGAAGAAAGGGGGGATGAGCCCGGTTCTCTACAGCCAGCAGCGTGTCCCATCGCTTCATGAGTGAAGGTTCGTCACATGCTCCGGCAACGGGGCAAAACTACATAGGGAGGTCAAACGATGAAGAAGTTTCTGGTAATAATCGTAGTACTGGCATTGACCGTCATCAGCACCGCGGCCATGGCAGAAGTGACCGTAAGCGGCAGCGTGGACATCCGGAGCCGGAGTCTGAATAACCTTACGGACCGCTCGGACAAGACAGGCGATAGAGACAACTACACGCAGACGCGCGTCCGCCTCAATCTTGATGGGAAGCACGACAACGTGAAAGGCCGGATCTCCTTTGAGAACGACTGGGAAACCTGGGGCACGGAAAGAAATACCGTGAACAATATAGCTATCCCCGTGGGCGCGCCGACGGGCGTGGAAGCCCGTCCGGGCCAGTCCTCGGCAACCAACAAGTTCGGTATCCGCGAAGGCTGGCTCGACTTCACGATCCCCGGCGCTGGGCCGGCCCATGTGAAGGTCGGCCATCAGTTCCTGCAGCTCGGCAATGGCTGGTTCTTCCGCTCCAACAAGTACGGCTCCGATGCCTGGGTGGTCGGTTTGCCCGGCAAGAACACGATCGCCTTCGTGGATGTGAAGGCAGCTGAGTCCACCACCACACAAAACGACGATATCGACGCCTATGTGCTGCTTGATAACTACAAGATCGACGACACCAAGACCGTGGGCGTTTACTTCACCCGCGCGACTGACCGCCGCGGCCTCCTCCTGGGCGGCACGGAGGCCAACCTGGACAACATCGGCCTCTGGTTCAGCGGCAAGCTCGGCCCGATGAACCTCCAGGCAGAGTTCGACGTGCAGATGGGCAAGGCTAAGGGCGCAGGAGCCACGGGCGGTGACTCCAAGTTCAAGGGCAACCAGATCGTTGTCCAGGGCAATATGCCGATCAGTACCGCATCGGTCAACTTCACGCTCGCCAGGGGCACCGGCGACGAATTTGGCTCCACGTCGGACGACACAAAGTCCTATGTGAACCTCCTCGATTCTGACCCGCATTACACGGTCGTGTACGAGTATTTGGTGCGGACGGCCTGTGGTTTCATAAACACGGGCTTCTGCAACACCACGGCGCTCAACCTTGGCGGGGGCATGGATGTCGCAAAGTGGCTGAACGTCAGCCTCGACCTCTGGTGGCTGCAGGCGACAGAGAAGGTCAGCGATAATCGTGGCGGCACGACCGATGAGCTCGGCACCGAGATCGACCTGACCTTGAAGTTCAAGCTCTATGACCAGCTTACCTGGAACTGGCAGATCGCACGCCTGATGCCGGGCAAGGCCTACCAGCTCGCCACGGAAGATGCTGACAGCATGGATGCTATCCAGGGCATCCTGAGCTACAAGTTCTAACTGCAGTACGATGCCGTGCCGGTTGTAACCCCGGCAGGGCTGTCAAGCATAAGAAGGGCCCCCGGGCAGCAATGCCCGGGGGTTTTTTTTGAGCGACGATTATATATCGTGGATTGAGATGATTTGCTGTTCACTACATCACAGGAGGGACAGATGAAGAAGATCGCAATAATTGCAGTGGTAACGGTCATGATGGCGGGCCTGGCAGGCAGCGCTTTTGCCGCGAACAGCCTGAACGCGGGATCCAAGGCGCTCAGCATCGGGTTCGGCGACAGTGTTTTGAACCATGTCGCGAGCCCGACGGACCAGAATCAGAACAACCCGATCGTGGACATCAGCGGACGGATCTTTGCTGCGAAGGACCTGGCGATCACGGCCGGGCTCGGCTTCCAGATGAACAGCGGCGACCTCGAGGGAACCTATCTGAGCTTCAATTTCGGCATCCGCAAGTATTTTAAGACCGACGACTTCGCTCCCTTTGTGGGCGCACAGCTCTCGTATATCACCTACGACGCCGAACTCCCTCCTGCGCAAGGCGGGGAGTATGTTGATTTCTCGGCGATCGAGGTCGCAGGCCTTGTCGGCGCCGAGTATTTCCTCGGCAAACAGTTCAGCATCGAAGGCTCCATCGGCCTGGCCATTGGCAAGGCCGAGGACGACTTCAACAACCACGATACGACCTACATCGGTACCAAGAACCTGGGTGTCCGCGCGAACTTCTATTTCTAGCAGTCGGCTGCGATGCAGCCGGGATAATTCTCTGATCTCAATATGCATTTCCCCGGGGAACTATTCCCCGGGGTTTTTTTGTTGATGAGACGCAGCAAGCCGTACGGGTATGCATGGGCAATGCTGTTTGAACCCAAACGGCAATTGACACTGTGCAAATCAAAGAGGGGTCGGATGACAGGGGAGCTTTCCTTGAAGGCAGGACAAGCGGAAGATTGATCCGGGAGTCGCTCGATAAGGAGGACGAAACAGCCTTTAGGATCGAGGGTTCCTGCAGCTTGTTGCAGGGATCAATACGCTGTTTTTGACGTCATCCTGATGTTGATCCGCTTCTTCCGTGGCTGCATGCTTTTTTTCCAGGTTGAAACTCGTTCCACTCCATGGTAAGGTACTGACGTTCAGGCGTTCATCAACGGACAGGGGGTACCGGGTTGCAGGGGAGCGAAGCCGCAGTGCTCGTGGTTGATGATGAGGAAATGCTGAGAGACCTGGCCCGGGACATTCTCGTGCGGCATGGGTACACGGTTGTGACCGCCGCCAGTGGCGCGGAGGCCGTTGATATCTATTGTCGGCGGGGCGGCCATATCGCGGTGGTGGTGCTGGACATCCTGCTCCCGGACATGGGAGGGCGCGAGGTATTCCGGCTGATCCGCGATTTCGATCCTGCCGCGCGGGTCATTGTTTCGAGCGGCTTTGAACGGGGGCGGGACGCCGGCGACCTCATCCGGGAAGGCGCGGCGGCGTTTGTGCAGAAACCCTACCGGATCAACGAGCTTGTGGAGAAGGTTGGGGAACTGATGAAAAAGGACAGAGACAGATGACAAACAACGGAGGACGGACGAAAGACTAAAAGACTAAAGAATAGCATCCACTCTGCAGCATGAGAGCCTGCTGTCTGACAGTCTGATATGATGACAGAGAACAAAAAGAGGCCAAGTGATCACCTGGCCTCTTTTGATTTTTCCGGAGCATATACCTGTATTGTCTAAAGGCTTCCTGGACCCTTGTCCCTACGGATTCTGGAGCTTCGCTGCCTTCACGACGTGTTTGAGCAGTACCCGCGTGGTGACCGTGCCCACGCCGCCCGGGACGGGCGTGATGGCGCCGGCGACCTCTTTGGCAGGCTCCGTATCAACGTCTCCGAAAAGCTTGTCGCCTTCGACGTTGATGCCCACGTCCATGACCGTTGCGCCCGGCTTGATATAGTTCGGCGCGATCATCTTCGCCTTGCCGATGGCCGCCACAAGGATGTCAGCTCTGCGGCAGACACCCGGAAGGTCCTGGGTCTTCGAGTGGCAGACAGTGACTGTTGCGTTCTCCCCCAGGAGCAGCATGGCCTGGGGTTTGCCCACCACCATGGACCGGCCGATGACCACGGCTTCCTTGCCGCTCATGGGGATGTTGTAAAAGCGGAGCATCTCCATGACGGCCTGAGGCGTTGCAGGCGGGAACCCGGTCTTGTCGCCAGCCATGACCTTGCCGGCGTTCACCGGATTGAAGCAATCGATGTCCTTTTCCGGCGCCAGGATGTGCTTGACCACGTCCTCGCTGATCTGCTTCGGGAACGGCCGCATGACGATGATGCCGTGGATGGCCTTGTCGGCGTTCCGGCCCTTCAAGACCTTGACGAACTCGTCCTGGCTTGTGGTCCCCGGCAGCTGTTCGATGTCGCACAGGATGCCGTTCTTCTCGGCCATTTTCTTCGCGCTGTTGGCGTATGCCAACGAGTCCGGGGCATCGCCCACGATCATGATCTTGAGGGCGGGATTGACGCCCTTCGCTTTGAGCGCCTGCACCTCCGCCTGGATGTCCTGGTCCATTTTCTGCGCAACTTCTTTTCCCGTCAATAATTTAGCCGCCATGGTTTGCTCCATAATCAGTTGGATTTTAGACCCCGCACTTCGAACTCCGCACTTGCTCTATCCCATCTTCTTGTACGTCGTCTCCATCACGCTCTTCTCGAGCGCGGCTACCTGCTGCATGGCCTCCTGCATCTTCGACCAGGTTGCCTTGTTGTAGGCCTCGTCCTTGATGCTGTTGACATTGATCTTGACGTTCAGCGCTGCGCTCTGGGCGCAGGCCTGGGCAAGCAGCACCGCGACGCCGGCGTCGCTTACGGCGGCCACGTTCCCGATCTCGGCGGCGCGCTCGGCGAGCTTGGCGACCTCGAGCGATTTGAGCCCGATCTCCAGGGGGACCTGGCAGGCCAGCTTGAGCGCTTCCTGCATCTTCGCGGTGCGTGCGGCCTTCTCGGCATCAGTGTTTTTCGGCATCTTATACACGTCGGAAAGTCCGCCATAGACCTCGGTGTCCTTCTGGATCAGGTCCTGGATCTCGGTCCGGAGCTTCTCGGAGGCCTTCAGCAGGGCCTCGACCTGGGGCTGGACATCCTTGTATTTCTCTTTTCCAAGGGTAAGATTGGACACCATGCTCACGAGCGCGGCCCCGAGCGAGCCGGTGAGCGCGGCGACGCTGCCGCCGCCCGGTTCGGGGGACTTGCTGGCAAGTTTGTCCAGAAAATGACGCATCGGCTGGTCGATATACATGATTGCACCTCGCGAAGGGGAATGGTGGAACGGCGCGCCAGTGGCTAGTAAGATTAGTAAAAAGGAGGGGATTTGTCAATAAAAAATGCCTCCCTCTCCGACATTGCTGTCTTTAAGGGAGGCATTTCAGGGGAGGCGTATGCATTCACTAATATAGATAAACTATATTCCTGGCTTTAGAATAAGTCAAGCATAAAATAGTATAAGTTTATCTTGACTCAAATTGTTGGGCTTTGGTATTATACAAGACCTGTCGGGGGCAGGCACTATCATGGACATTGCATCCGGCCTTTCGATAACCTCGTTGTTCTTCTCTCTCCTGATGGGGATGGTGTCCTTCGCATCCCCCTGCATCCTTCCGCTCATCCCGTCCTATGTCTCCTATATCACGGGAATCAGCTTTGACGAGCTGGTCGGGCCGGATTCCCGCAGGAAGAACATCAATACGACGCTGCTGCATTCTCTGGTGTTCGTGGCCGGGTTCACGGTCATTTTCGTCCTCCTGGGCGCCACGGCGAGCATCGTCGGCCAGCTGATGATCCAGTACCTGAAGCCCATCCGCATCGTGGGCGGCGTCCTCCTGATCGTGCTGGGGTTGTTCGTGTCCGATGTCATACCCATCCCTTTTTTGCAGCAGGACGCCAAGATACACCTGAAGCACCGTCCGGCAGGATACTTCGGTACGTTCTTCGTCGGGGTGATCTTCGCGGCGGGGTGGACGCCCTGCACCGGACCGTTCCTTGCCGCGTCGCTCATGCAGGCGGCGCAGGCGGAGACCATGACGACCGGCATGGCGCTCCTGGTGTTCTACTCCCTCGGGATCGGGATACCGTTCATCCTCTCGGCCATTGCCATCAGCGCCTTCCTGTCTTCTTTTAAAAAGCTGAAGGACCATTTTCACGCTATCAAGATCGCGAGCGGGGCCATCCTCGTCATTATGGGCCTCCTGCTCATTACCGACAAGTGGACTTTGATCACGTCTTATCTTATGAACCCTTAAGGGGGCGAACGAACGAATATGGGAGCCGAAAGCCTGGACATCCTGAAGGACAAGGACGCGCCGCTCTATACCATGGGGGTCGCCGCCCGGCTGGTGGGCACGACGGCGCAGACGCTGCGGCTCTATGAGAAACACGGGCTGATCCTGCCGACGAGGGAGCGCCGGAACCGGCTCTATACCGAGAATGATATCAAGTGGCTGCGCTGCATCCGGGAGCTGATCCACAACAAGAAGATCAGCATCGAGGGTATCAAGAAGTTGCTCGATTACGCGCCCTGCTGGGAGGTCAAGGACTGCCCTGACGAACGGCGCGTTGCGTGCACGGCGTTCACGAACAAGAGCAAACCCTGCTGGGAGACCACGCGCTGCAGGAAGGATGAGGATTGCTCGACCTGTGTGGTCTATCTGAAAGGCGTCAAGAAGGCGGCGAAGAAGTGATCAAATTGCGGATTGCGGATTTCGAATTGCGGATTTATTAAGGACCTTTCTTCCATTCCGCAATCTACAATCCGAAATCATGGATGTTCCTCAACCCACACCACGCCGTCCGGCGTGGTTTCTTTTTTCCATATCGGCGCAATCCGCTTCAATTCATCGATACAGAACCTGCAGGCCTGGAAGGCCTCGTCCCGGTGCTCTGCCGCCACGACGATCAATACGATGTTCTCGCCGACCGGCAGCGTCCCGACGCGGTGGATGATGGTCACGTCGATGACGCCGAGCCTGCCGATGGCGTTCTCCCGGATCTCGCCCAGCTTCTTCTCGGCCATGCCCGGGTAGTGTTCGAACTCAAGCTTGGCCACCGTCTCGCCCCGCGACACGTCCCGCGTGGTTCCCAGGAACGTGACGATGCCGCCGATGGAGCGCGACGTTCGCTTGATCCGGTCAATTTCCGCGTCGAGGGAAAAGGGCTCTGCCTGGACGCGGATGAAGCCCTGCCGTTCCTGGCCCCCGGAGAAGGGCGGCATGAGCCCGACCTCGTCGCCGTCGCGCACCGGCGCGTCTGGCTTTACGAACTCCTGGTTCACCGAGACCATGATCCGCCCGCAGGACAGACTGTCCTTGAGCGCGGGATAACGGTCGGCGATCTTAGCGAGAAGGTCCTCTACCGTTGCCGGCGGCTCTTCAAGAACGACCTCGGCGGTCCCTGCCTTGTCCTTCAGCATCGCAAACAGCTTCACGGTGATCATGCGGTCATCTCCCTTCGGGCATCGTCACTCATGCAGCACCGACAGACTCCGGCGCCAGTCGATTTTCGATCATGCACTGGAGCATCGTGAGCTCGTCCTTATCGAACCACGTGAGGCCGCAGTAGCTGCACCGGTCCACCTCGATCAGATGTACCTGGCTGTAGAACCCGCGAAACATGGGGTTCTTGCATTTCGGGCAGGGAAGGCGGGGGAGTGTGGCCACGCTTTTACCGCTGCTCATCTGATAGATCCTCCGGGACTGGTTTTCCCTGAGGACCGCCCGGGCGAGGGCGTGGACCCGCTCCGTGCAAGGCCGCTCGCTGCAGGTCCGCGCGATGATCCTCGGTATCCTGGCATTCTCCACCAGGGTCCCGGCGCAGAAACTGCAGGGATAGATCCGGGTCCCTTCGTAAGTTGCGGTAACGAGGGGCTGATTGCAGGTCGGACAGATGTAGCCGTTCGGGGCCGGCTCGCTCCCGTTCAGGCGATGCAAGAAGATCGTGTTGATGAGGGGGTCATTCCAGGCTCGGTCCGGCGTCCGGCCCTCTCCCGGTGCGATCCACGAGAGGGGAGACAGCCATGGCAGGGCTGCCATTTCCTGGAGCGCGAATGGCCCTTCCCACTGCTGCCGGGGGCTCATGGCGAAATACCTCTTTCCCGCATCCTGCTGTCCGGCCGATGGCTTGAGCGCGGCCTTCCGGTCAAGCTCGGCAACGCTTACGCGCGCCATCCCGAGCAGGATATCCATGCGCCTCCGGAGCGGCGGATGGGTCGAGAGCAGGTTGGGAAGGAAGCCTTCGGCCTCGTCCAGCGCTGTGGCCCGCGGGTTCACGATGCAGAGCATCTCGAAGCCGCTTCCGATGAAGCCGGCCCCCCGCCAGCCCCGCGAAAGGAGATGCAGGGTCTCGGCCAGGGCCAGGGGGTTCCGCGTCATGCGGACCGATGCCGCGTCGGCGCGGTATTCCCGCTCGCGTGAGATGAACAGGTTGAGAAGATACCCCAGCTGCAGGAGGAGCCAGGCCAGGAAAAAAGCCGGCAGAGAGAACATCCGGTTCCTCGATGAATAGCGGAGTTTTTCCAGGGCCGAAGAGAGGGATCCGAAGATGCTCGCCGCCACCGTGGTCTCCAGGCAGTCGCCGGAGAGGATGTGGTGGGCCTCATGGCAGACCACGGCCTCGATCTGGGGACGCGTGAGACGGGAGAGCAGCCCCTCGGTGATGGCGATCAGGGAGTTCCCTTTGAGGTCTTCTGCGGCCAGTGCGTTCAGGGACAGGGAGGGGATGACCGCGCACTGTATGGTCCTCTTGGCTCCTGTGACGACATGGACCTCCTCGATGATGTTCAGGAGCGTTCGATGGATCTCGTCCTCCGGGTCGGGAGGCCGTGCGTCGAGGCTGTGGAGCACAGTGTTGACGGTATCGTAGGCCGAGAACCAGAAGTGTATGCCCGCGACGAGGAGCGCTGCTGCGCCGGCGAAGACCCAGAACCGTGTCTCCCTGCCGAGCGGGACGCCGAGAAATGCCGCCCCGAAGACCGCCAGCGCGGCAAGATAGACGAGCAGGAGGACCACGAAGAACAGCGCGATGCGCCAGTTCTTCTGCCGCTCTATGTCAATGAAGGTCAGGGGCATGGGAGAGAAGCAGGAGACAGGAGCCAGAATCCAGGAGTCAGGAGTTGATTGATGAGATGTGTTAGGTTTCCCTTCTGGCTTCTGACCCCAGGCTCCTGACTACTTTCCTTTCAGGCTCAGGCTCACCGCCGGCGTCGCGCGGGTCGCTT